>Ga0307981_1001560_pt1 | contig 20146 bp, 12 predicted proteins | sample OrgLakmetagen987_FD_201849 | JGI IMG/M metagenome (GOLD analysis project Ga0307981, IMG submission 201849) | Saline water microbial communities from Organic Lake, Antarctica - #987 | ecosystem: Environmental > Aquatic > Non-marine Saline and Alkaline > Saline | place: Antarctica: Organic Lake... | reverse complement strand
CAGGTTGACTCTTGCGATCGTGCGCTCTCCCTTGATACCGCCACGAAGAATAGAGCTATATAGTGAGCAGTCGGGCGACAACAGCGATCAAAGCTACCGGGTAGCTAGCTACAGTGGTGGACAAAGAGCGACTCCTGCTCTCTAAAAATTTCACAGACTTTAAGGACGTTTCAAGTTGTTTAAAAGCAACAATAAGAATTACGGTACACTGTCTAAATAAGCGAGACTGCGCGCATCTGCAACAATGCAGAACCTTTCCCCCGGACGATAATCAATAGACAATAAATGAATGAATCAATCTAGACTAATTCAAAAAGCACAGCCTACCCTCGCAGCGATATATATGTATATATATGTATACATTTATTCGCATTAGTTGGTGAGCATGCCGGAACTACCCTCGATTGGAGCAAAGTACTGGGCAAACTTAGGATTGTGCTGTACGGCGAGCATCTTGTCGTAAACAGAGAGATCCGTGTCGTTGGAAAGTTCTCGCGTCACAAACATCTGTGTGTGCACGTGTGGAAGAGGTATGGAGTAATTTATGAGTGTATCGTATCGTATTGAGAGAATGGTTGGTCGTTGCATACTACATACGCAAAAGGCGTTTGTAGCAAACGATTCCTCCTGGCAATATCTTGGGCTGTGCTTACCGCAACGGTGCTTTCCGGCATGACTTGTCCCACGACTTCAACGACAGGACCATTGGCCACGTCCATGTCGGGAAAGTCCGCGTGTTCGCCTGTCAAGGTGATCGTTCCAGCGTCCGAGCAGGAAAAGGACATGGTGCCGTCTTGCTGCGCGCCGGAAACAAAGCGTCCCATCAAACTGACGATTTGGTTATTGAAGCGTCCTGAAGAGATCATGGAGGCGTTGACACGCGGGTAGTAGCCGTCGGCTTGAGACATTGTATGTGTGTGTGTGTGTGTGAGAGATAGAAGTGGAGAGACGACGCCAAAAGTTCGAAAGCGCAGAGTGTGATGTTGTGTCCATTGTCCATCGTCGAAATAGCCGGCGGAGGCGGCTACTTTGCTTGCGTGCTCTCAAAACTCCCGCCAAAACTTGAATGTCTCAACGGAAACGACAAATGTCAATCGCTCCCAACCGAGACACGCCACTTTACACCTTCACCATGGCCCATCGGCGACGCTGTTCTTGGACCCTCTTGACAGCGCTAGTCTTGGCGCCTCTCTCTCTCACGCTCTCAATAAATCCTTCGTCTCGATCATTCACAAAACCAGCATCATCTCCATACGACATTCGCTTCGTTCCAGCACTGGTGCACTTGGACCAAGTTTCCCAACAATATACAGTGACTGTGATGCGCCGCTTGTTTTCGTCGCAACCCGTGCGCGCTAAAGCCGTCAATAATGTGACACTCACTGCATCCTCTGAACTTTTACTATTAACGGGCGCTTCCGACTGTGGCAAGTCGGCCCTCTTGAAGCTCGTGGCTGGTTCCGAGCAACCAGTCGAGGGTTCTGTGACAGTGCAATCGCTGCCTCAGGCTAGCAGCAGCCACAACGCTGCAACACCACCACCACAACCAATCTACTTGGATCAGAGACCAATTTCCGACAGCATACGGACCGTTGGTCAAATATTGCGTAACGAACTTGCCAAGCTCTGCAGCAAGGGCACGTCCTCCTCCTCCTCCCAGCAAGCAGCACTCTGGCAAGACGTATCCCACGCTTTGACAGACAAACTGTGTCACTGTTTGGACTTGAGCAAGATCCTTCTAGACAGCCCAGAATGGATGGACCAAACAACGACATCGCAGCTTACTACCAGCGAACACTATCGTCTCCAACTGCTGATTGCTTGCCTCCAAAGTTGCATGGGCAACATGGTGGCCGATGCTAAAGCTGAGGCCGACTTGGTCCTTGCTGCCGCAGATTGCTCAACAACGCAGAGTACTACCAATAAAGGAAGGAGCAGTATCAGTACGATATCGTTCCCAGCACCAGTCTTGTTACTGGACGAATGGATGGATACAGAAACGACCACTGTTGTTCAGGCGGTCCAACACAGTCTCGTGCAATTGGTCGACCACGGAGCGGTTGTTCTGAGCGCCACGCACAAGGCGGACCGCTGGAAAACGCCGTATTCTCGATTTATCCTTTCCCGTGGTCAACTAGTGTTGTCCAGCAGCAATTGAGTCTATGTACTGTACGTTGTATCCACACCGTGCATTGAAACGATCCAACAACAGCTTTCAACCAACGAATGAGCGAGTCTAGTTCACTTTTTTTGTTTTGCACACTCGATTTAATTTACCTCTACCCAATTTTTAGTGCATGGCCTGCGATTCCTTTGATAAACTACAGTGATGCATCTAGAGATCGGCAAAGCGGCTTAGCGTGAGAACGATTGGTCGTGTTACAACAGCGATTCAAAGAAGTACGTGGTCCGCACAGTCTAGACTCTCAAAGAGTATACCAAGCCACTTTCACTTCTTTTGACCATTGGAGCGACTTTATCTTGGTCAATGGAAAAATTTACAATTACAAGAGCTGATTGCCCGAAAGTGGGATGGTCGTGTCGAAAAGGTGGACGAACGAAATTTCCCTCTAGCTATATCGTGACTTAACAGGTCCCGAGCTCTGTAAACGTCGTACCGACCACCGAAAGCCAACCATTTTCTGTTTCATAGTCCGTTTTTGTTCGTTGCTAGCATCGACCATCGACACTCTATTCTCCTCGTCGCAGTCATCGCACTCTGCGCCGCTGTAAGACCCACCAAGTACTCATAGACCTCCTATATCAACAACCATGGGAAAGAAAAAAGCGGACGCGTCCCTTAAGGGTAAAAAGCCCGAAAACACCGCCAAACGCGGTGCTGGCGCCGGAACCGGCGCCGGTGTCACCGTCAAGGTCCAGCGAAACCCCGGGCACATTGCCAACAAGCTCAAGCGTAGCGAGGTATATGGAAAGTACCTGGAGCAAAAGAGAGCCTTGAAGAAAGAGACTCGTCTCCAGAGAGAAAAGGAAGCCGAAGCTCTCGGCGAACAAACACAAATGAAGAAGCAAACGCCCAAAACGATCGACAACACGCGCGAACTGGAACCCACCATGGTCCTGGACGACCCTGAAGTCGCCGCCGACGAAGACGAAGACGAGTTTGCTCCTTATTTTTTCGGGGAAAAGCCTAAAGTGCTCATTACCACGAGACCGCGACCGTCGCAGAGTCTCTTCCACTTTATCGCCGACCTGCAAAAGCTCATTCCAGCGCTCCACTTTTACCCACGCAAGTCGTATTCCGTCAAGGAGATTTGCACGTTTGCCGCCAATCGCGAGTTTACGCACTTGATTGTTCTATCGGAAAAGAGCAAGGCTTGCAACGGTATGACTATTAGTCACTTGCGTCTTCACGACGGTGTCGGCAAGGCTGGGCCCACAGCCTTTTTCAAGGTTTCCAACGTGATTACCAGCAAAAACATTCCCAACCACGGTGCGTCGACTTCGCATATCCCCGAACTCAATCTACATGGATTCGGTACTCGGTTGGGTCACCGCGTAGGTCGATTACTGGGAAGTATCTTTCCGCACGATGCGCAGTTCCAAGGACGACAAGTCGTTACCTTTCACAACCAGCGTGACTACCTCTTTGTACGCCACCATCGATACATTTTCAAGGAGGACGCTGAAAAGACAAAGAAGCTACCAACGGAAGCGCCAGCTGACGGCAGTAGCCCGCTGCCGCCAGTGAAGACCCGTCTGCAGGAGCTGGGTCCACGATTCACCTTGAAACTACGATGGCTCCAAGAAGGAACCTTTGACACGCAGCATGGCGAATACGAATGGATTCACAAGCGCAAGGAGATGGACAGCACGAGACGCAAGTTCCATTTGTAATAAATAGAGTAACCCAAAACGCAAGCAAGCGATTAATCTTTTCTACGAGTATTAGGAGTTCCAAAAAGAGCGAGCTGATTTACTTTTTCTTGGGTCCTCCTTCAGTGAGGCCTCGTTGGACCGAGGTGATGCGGTCACCCAAGCTAAGAGCAATACCTTGCGTCTTGGATCGAATTCTGATGTAACCCGCCAGCTTGCCATCATTGTCGTCCTTCTTTTCCACCGAGACATTCACCAAGGCATCCTCGCCGAAGACACTTTCAAAAACAAAACAGGCACAGCGTGAGTTTCAAGAGTGGAAATGGAATGTATCGACAACACGATGCCTTGGCCCGGTGAATATACCAGATCCAGTGCTTGCAATAGTGTCGACCTTGCCAAAAAACGCCTTGTCGGCGAGACTTGACAATAATCGCAATGTCCCCCGATTTTAACGGACACCAACCGTAGATATAGCGGCTCAGGCATCCAACACGAAACCAGGGGTTGTTATTCAATCAATCACGGCGAACAGTAAACGATAACGTACCTTCTTGCGTAAAGATTAGCCGCCAAAAAGCTTCCCCGTTCGGTCTTGTCGTGCGGAGTGAGGCTTTTCATGTTGGTAGAGTTCACAATGTGATCCAAAAATTCCAGCAATTCAGTGATAGAAGTCGAAATGGCAACCTTGTTCTCCCACTCGAACTCCGCCCACATCGATCGGAAGGCTTCGTCCGTACACGACGCCGGGCGAATGTAGTCCATGATATCCATGTGGATGTCGTTCAAGTTGACGTAGTGCTTCTCTCGAGTGGATGTATCGTCGTACACAATAGTACCAAAGATGTGGCCGGTCTCGGTAGAGCTCACCTTGATCGAAGCACGAATCGTAACCTGATCCAGCGGTCCAATGGTGTGCGCTTGCGGACGCTCTACAATCTTCATATCTCCCATGGTCGACAATTCGACAGTAAGATTGGCAAGCGTGTTGGGCGTGCGGTTCATCACAAGAATCTCCAGGACGATGTCGTAGTCGTGAACAGTGACAAAGGCCTCAGCGTATACAGGATCAGCAAAGCCACTGAGTTGGTACACGTGGTTTAACTCGGAACTCAACAACGATCCGGCATTGTCGTATCCAGTGGCACGGGCGAGATCCGAACCGTCATCAAGATCAATGTCTCCTCCCTGCACAGCCATAGATCGGAGTTGGCGAAAGTGAATCAAATCATCCGGCTGCGTTGCTGGGATCGCTTCTTCCTTGGCCTTGTTGTCACTCGCTTCCTTGTCCTTCAGAATCTTGAGAAACTGCGCAAAGCGTGCCTTTCCGTCCTTGAGAAGCGTCGGCTTGAGCAATTCCCCAGCCTTGGCATCCAACAGAGCGCGACAGCAGAGAGTAACACGCTCCTTGCAGTCACTCAAGCTGGATCTCTGCGCGGCAACAGTGACTTCAGCCATCTTCACAATACCGCACATGATCAAGACGGTTTGTGCCGTCATCTTCTTGAGCAGGATCCCATCCATCTCGGGGAACTCGCTTGCCCGTAAGCAGAGCTTGGTCAAGGACGAAGCGAGAACTTCGGCCAAGAAGACATCCCCGTCAATCAACATTCGACGAAGACTGTTCATGGAATCGTGAGCGACAGTCTTCTGCTCACTGTAAACAGATTGAGTAGCATAGGTACCATCCGATAGAACAATGTTCTTTGTGACAATCTTGGGCGCCGAAGATTCCGACTTTTCGGCTGCTTCCTTTTCCTTACTCTGAAGCACAAAGGGCGGCTCGCCAGCCTGCTCCGTAACGGCTTCAAATGTTTCGGTAATGCTCTCGATGGTTTCGGAATACTCGCCGAGAATCCAGAGACAAACACAGAGAACTTGGTTCGAAGTGATTTCGTCCAACGTACTCAACAACTTGGTGAGCAAGGGCGCACGGAGTGTTGGGTACTGTTCCACAATGGCACGAACAAAGATGACGACCTGCATGCCAGAGTCCGTGCTCAAAAAGTCCATGAGCGTGTGCACCACCGACTCGGCCACGACCGGAAACTTGACTGCACAGCCGTGAATGGCGCGAATCAACATGTTTCGGTAGTTGGCACCCTTGGATTCGACCTCGTCCGTCATGGTCTTTTGGACTTCACGCTTCAAGACATTGACGACTTCTTGCACGTTGCGGGCAGTCACCACGTCCATGGCGACGTCCAAGACCTTTTTGCAAATGTCCGGATTGGGACTCGCCAATGCACGGAGAATGTCCATGAGCAGCTCTTCAACAATCTTGGAATGCTTCTTCTTGAGCGCCTCTAAACGCTCCAGAACAATGAGCTTGACATTATTGTCATTCTGTCCATTCAGTAGAGTGCTGTACGTCAAGGCAGCAGCGCGAACAGCCGTTGGAGACGACGAAAGCGACACCAAAGTCCAGGCGGCTTCGTACGAGACAGCCGGCGAAGTGCTGGAAAGCATCTGAAACAAGACACGGACAAAGCGGGACTTTTGTGTCGGATCCCGTCGACAGACCAAACGGGTCAGCTCCAAGACCAAGAGGGCAAAGCCGTCGCCAAACTTTCCAACGTCATCCATGTTGCGAGCCAAGAACTCAATCGCGAGATCTTCATTCTCGTTGAAAAGCATGAGAAAGGCGTTGCGACGTGCCGACACGTCAGTCTCGGTAGACAAAAAGGCTGCAATAAGTTCCGGACCGTCGGGGATGAGCGTCTCGCCGTGCAACCTGTGTGCGTGAAAGACCGCGAGAGCGGCATTCTTACGAACATAGGGGTGACGATGTTCGAGACACGACTTGACACTGGGAATGAGAGGCCCGAGGATCTCCTCGTCCTTGACTTTGCAGAGGAAACGCAGCATACTTCCTCTAACGTATTCGTTTGGGTGGTTGAGATCGTTCATGAGGGCGTTGCACACCAAGAGCATCTCTGGGAGCATCTTGCGTTGAACGGCAGGTCCTCCTGCGGCTTCGGCCAGCATCTGATCCGATGTCGGATCTTGGTACTTTGGAACAACTTCCCAGTATAGCATGCACAACTTCTTGAGCTGTTTGTCGTTGGAGTTAATGCAAAAGCGAATGACCTGCATGAGAATGCGCGGCATAGCTTCTCCTCCAAGCATGGCCATAATGGCCGCCTTCAAGGCGAGTTTTTTGACCTGATATTAGGAAATAAAGAGTTTTGCATAATACGGTGAGTGCGAGTGAAAGATATGTTTAGAGAGATGCAATCTGCCTTGCAAGTGGATTCCATATCGGTCATCGCTGCAACTGCATGGTCTCCATCGTGATAGTCCTCGTCAAATGTCCATCGTAGCTTTCTACGGCTCGGCAGTACCAGCAACACGCCGTCAGGATTTAGATACGCTCGTCTTACATTAGCATCGTTCGACTCGAGATCTTTCGCAATTTCAGCTTCACTGGGTAATCCTCCAGCTGTCACGTCTGACGCGAGCGTGAAGGTGCAGTAGCTCTCGTTACTATTCGAAGCGGGCGCCATGGTCTTTTAGTAACAACGCGCCGTTGGCTTATGACTTTTTTGGAGAAGATCGAGGCATGCGTAGAGTTTGGAATCTAGTTTTAATTATTTGTTTTATGTGAGATTCGGTGAACACGAAGAACAACATAACTAAAGACCGAAACACGAAACACTCCATAAACAAAGACCAAGGCGACTGGCGACGTTCCTTCCAACCGCCAATCAACTTGCAACCATCTAACCACCAGAGGGAAACGAGCGATGAATTCTGTAGCTAGCTAGAGAGCCACTATCGCTATCTTAATCTTCGTCATACGAATTCCAGATTGGTGTCGAACGGAACAAGACAAGACGCAAGCCACTCGAGACTCGAGGCTTCTAATGACAACATGACAGTCACCATCCTTCAACAAACTGACAGGATAACGCGTCCGCCGGAGACGCAAGCGACAGACGACATGAGCGGCTTTATTTTACTCTTGCTGTTGGTACTAAGTATTGTGACATGCGCACAGCTCAACTGCTGGATCGAAGGTCGACGAGAAGCCTACTACGAAAGCCAGCGCCAACGAAAAGAAACTTGATGGCTATACAGCTATGTTTAAATAGCCTACCAACATGATTCATTTTACGTTCTCTGTCTAGTGTGAACGGAAAGCAAAATCTGGGAAACAAATTTCGATACATGTGTATCATCATCACCGGCTGCCGTTGCATTCCACGTTTTGACGTTCGCCTCATCACCGGCTGCCGTTGCATTCCACGTTTTGACGTTCGCCGAGAGGTTTGTTGCACGTTTTGCTTGGCACAAAAACATTGTCATCGCTTCGTGCTGTCAAAGCTTTCCCGTCGAAGCACAAGGCACCAATCAAGGCTACAACCAAGAATGTCGACTTACTTGATGGGACTGTCTGAAAGCGGAGAATTCTTATCGATTTGCTTGAACCATCAGAATGCGCACGAATGCACGATATCTCGTACTCTACGCCTGGTTTCGCTCTATATTTTTTGTATGTCCAGATCGCCGGAGACTAGTGGCATCAACACACGGGTGATGCTAGAGGCTTTGCGAAACGCTCGACAAGATCGAATTCAGAGGTTGCATCTAGGAAGTACTGTTTTGAATGACGGGAAAGAAGTTAAATTGTTAGCGGCTGTATTGAAAAGTTCCCTCGAGTCTATCGAATGTCTGACATTGTTCTATCTTGTAACGACTACTACTGAAGATACAAAGGTTTCCGGCTTTCTCGATTCCATTTTAAATGCGATCGTACAAGGAGGCGATGGCTATCCTAGACTCTTGCACACTGTTGACGTGAGGGGTTACATGGATTATTATTTGCCAATCGAGAGACCGAGTCTCGCGTCTATCGAAACCCTCCAAGCTTTGGTCTATCACTTTGTGCACGCTGCAAGCCTCCCGGAAGGTCGACGCAACCTTCACCTCGTTGGCATGGGTCTCGGCAACGAACACTGCAAAGCAATTGCCAACACTATTTTGAGCATTGACGACGGCAAAGCTTTAGATAGTAGCTTATCACCCGCTCTCTTTTTGCGATCGAATCCTGGCGTGGGAAGAGAAGGCTATGCCGCTCTCTTTCGAGCTCTGGATCGAAAGCCTTGCATGCAACTCACAGTAGACGACATGAATTGGCAACCTTTATTTCACTTTGCGCGTCGCGCCATTTTAGACACCCTTCGTTCTGAGTTCCTCATGGATGGAGTCTTTGCTTCCAAAGAAAAGTGGGTGGATTGGCTGTCTAAGCTGACAACTTTTGTGCCACCACTGGATTATTCCGATAAAGACCTGGTCAACGAGGAGCACTTGGAAGAGATGACCGAGGTGAACTACCTTTGGATCACCCTTCTACAGAATCCGGACTTTGTTTCTTCTTAAAGCAACGAAGTCAAGACCCAAGGAGCTGTGATGTAATCTCAATGCGCAGTAATAAAATAAAAGGCACTCGTTTTTATGATTGACGAATAACGGGTAGAAACGAAGTTTTCACCGTAAATATGCCAGTTGAGCTTGGTGCCACGCCAGAGCACCAGGAGCGCTACGAGGCTTGTCGTCTTTCATCTCAAAGTGGCTCTGTAAGACGCATTCTTAAGAGCTAAGAAACAACTAGACTATTGTGGCACAGTAGTACACCGGAGTTATACAAAAGCGGGATAATCCAACGACCAGATCTCGTGTGCAGTCTTCAGCTGTGAGAGTCACTTTTCCCGTGTGGGAAAAGCAAACTCTCAGAACGTAATTGTCGTCCAACCCGGTAGTAGTATGTAGAGTAGCAATCCACCTGATCTACACTGTTCACTACCAAAGAGTTTGGATCGATGCTCCACGGAATCCAGTCTGGGTTTTTCCAGTTCGAGAGAGGCGAGCCAACAATCATGGGATCCAACGCACCGATCGGTCCATCAAGTCGCCGTCAACAGTATAGCCAAGCCAATCATCCAAATCAACTGACTGACCACCTGACTGCCTGACTATACTTGTTGTCACCCTCGAACCGGATCGCACGGCAGATCAACAATCCCTCGAATATTCGATCCACCACTGCCACTGGCGCGTGCTCCCCACGCACGACCGCCTCCACCACTCCAGCGAGAGGAACTTGTGCCGCTTTGACTACTCCTAATACTTCCAAATATCGACGATGCTGTGACGCGGAGAAAGATGTTGTAGGTACACCACGCTGCCAAGAGGACGGCCGCTGTGTGTATCGTACGTACGTGCAAACATATATACGAGTGGGGTGAGTGGAGTTTTCGCTCTGCAACCGTTACATGCCGCGTATATATATATATATCAACATGAGCATGCATGTCATTGACTCGACTTACTCCCTTGAATCCCCAGCATGAGAGATGCCACGGCCAAGGACACCAGAAGCTGTCGGAGCGGCAGAGTAAAGCCAAAAAAGTCCGCCGTCCGGGCAGTGCTAAGGAATGAGCTGCAGCTGCCGATGATATCATTTCTGTTTTCAAAGCTGCTGCTGTCAGAAGAAGACGCCTCTATAGATTCCCCGGATCCTCCAATCAAGTTGCCATTGGCATCTATCCGTGTCTTGCTTGCTGAAACTTTGGCCATGGTCGAGACTACTCGTTACTCGTGCGTCAAACGTCAAACGTCAAAGCGAGAATAATGTGATGATGATAATGATGTCTTCTTAATCTCTTTTGTCGTTCATCTCCGATATGCATTAAAAATATTCCAAACTCTATATTCTAAATCAACGAGAAGCCAAAAATCCAAAAATCTTCAAATCCAAAAACAAGATCGATCGTCGAACATCGAAGGTTATCGGTTTGATAGATTATAGATTAGACTACTACTTCAAGAGACTAGTCCACGGTGCCACCATACGCCATTGCATACCATTCGCTTTACGACTGCCTACCGTATTCAAACTCTACTAAACTACTACTACTAATAGCTAGCTGGCTCGAGACTAGATACACCGCACACAGTCATAGCTATCTACCGGTATCCATTACTACCTCGAACGAACTACCGGTAACACAGGCGCCAACCCCAAAACATGATGGCAGATACAAGAATGAAATCTCTGGGCAAGATCTTGCTAGCGGCCTTGGCCGTGACACTCTCGAGTCCCATGGCGACGCTCACCACCACGGCATTTTCTCCTCGAACTGCGGCACCGGCTTTTGTCGGCAGCAGTCGTACCTCGTCCAACACCAACGTCCTTCATTCGCACACGTATCATCCACTACCGGTACTGCATTCCTCTCGCTTGTTGTCCCTTTCATCGGCTGTGGACGATAATTCGGAATCGGCGGATCAGGAGGGCGCCGACCTGGCAGCAGAATTCTTCAAAATGGCACAGCAAAAGGGCATTGGATTGGGCGCTGACGATGCTCTTGATGATGACGAAGAGGACGGCGAAGAAGAGGACGAGTTGGAAGAACCCAGCACCTTTGGGGGCGACGACACTGGAAAGGTGGGAGAACAGTTGGCGGGAAATGACAGTCTCACGGACGATCAACTCTACAGCGAAGTCAAGGAACGCGTGCTGGATACTGCCGGTGGCTTTGTCGACTTTGTCAAGCGTGCCAAGGATGACGATGACGACGACGATGGAGAAGATACTGATGATCGTGACTACTTCGATGAGGACGTGCCCAAGGAGTATCACCCACCCTTGACAGTTCCAGATTCGGAATTGACAGCCGGCGAAGTAGTTCTCTTGTTGCTGGACGTCCTCTTGCACAAGGACGTGCCCACCAAAAACAAGGGCGTCGAAATTCTATTTGGTTACAGCAGTCCAGGATCTTCTATTAAAAATGAAGAAGGCTTGACTCCCGCTGAATACGCTGACTTTCTGAACGAATCGGAATACAAAGTCTTGTTCGATCACACGTCCGTCACCATTGACAAGGGCACGTATTCGTTTGACGGCAAGAAAGGATTCTTTACGGCGCGTTTGCAGACGGGGCCCGGTCCACTGGATACCGTCTCGGTCAACTTTATCCTTTCGACAACGGGTAAGGACGACGACGCCTGCTGGTTGGTGGATTCCATGCTAATTCGTCCCGAATCCATGCGGCGGAGACGGCGTCGATAGAAAGAGAAAGCGAAATATAGAGCGTGAGTGTCAATGGATACGAATGAACAACGGAATGGAACCGCACACTCTACAATGCAGCCGTCCAAGGCAAAGCAGAGCAACGAAATGAATTCCACGTAGGGAGTAGAATAAAACGTAACTTGGAAGGAACTGTTAGCTAATGCTACGCGCGTCTGTAGATATCGTTGCCTCTTCCGAGAAACGTGAGTCACGAGGCGATGCAGTCTGGCTCTCTAGTTGTATGTGATACGCGATACACAAACACATTGCCGAGAGGCAGACATGGATCCAAGCTCGTACTTGGCATACCCGCGCCTGAGGTCACTCTATCGATAGAGCTAGATCTAGTAGGAGAGAGAGAGGCAATCACAGAGTACGTTAAATAACACGTGGCTCATCGTTATCTCTATGGATATTGTAAACTGTCAATTCAGTGGTAGCTTGAGCCATGTGCTTGGGAGATTGAATATGTATGGAATGAAAAAGAGGACTGTATCGTCGCTGTCGTTTTGGGTGCGGCGTTCCATTTGAAAAGTGAAAAATAACTATTGAATGAACAAGGAAAGGTCTCCGAGACTCAATCGAATGGCTTCAGCAAAGCTGGACCGCCGGAACTTTCCACTCAGACCATCGTCTTCGTCTTCATACGGGCCTTCATTCTCACCACCACCCAACGATTCAAGGCCCTCTTGCTGTTCGATTTGGTACTTTACTTGGTGACTCGCCGGGCCTGCACCAAAGAACTTGCGAAGCATGTCGCCGGATGCTCCCTTACCAAGCTCGTTGTGGAACCAAGCGATGCGTTCATCCAGTTTTGTGAGACCGAGACGTTCCCGTTCGAGAGCTTCCTTCCAAGAGACGGCGGACGCATCAATAAAACGGTCCGTCGCGGCCTGCCAAGTGAACTGCCGAGCGAGTTTTGCTGTTAGGGGCTCGGGCTCATGCGTTAGCGCCCAGCGAAGATTAGCGACAAACTCGAACTTGTTCCGATAAGCCAAGCAATTAGGAAATTGAAGAAAGAACGTGTTTGACGGATGAAAGGGTATAACCGCAAACTTTCCCATGGCCAAGGCTTCACTTGTTGTTGTACAGAGTACTTCCGAGATGGATGGATTGACAAAGACGCTGTACTGTTCAGTAAGAGTGCCGTGATCGACACGGCCTGGAAACTCTGCTGGAATTGGCTGTCGCCGCAACTCGGAAAAGGTCTTTGGGATGTCCACAGCGTTGATGGTCTGCTTGATCTTTTTCAGATGCTGTTTGGCCGCAAGTTTGAGACGTTCGCGAGACTCGCCGTCTCCCAATGAGCTGTCGTTGGCTGCGTCACTTGAAGTCGAGCTTGCATTAGAGCTCGGTGCGGTACCCCCAAAAAGAGACAAGGTAGTGCTGATAACGCTAGTTTGTGCGTCGCCGGCACCTCGGCGATCCGTGGCATCTTTGCGTCGGCCGTGGAAAGCCTTGATAATGTCTTTCTGATCGGGACCGTTGCCGTAAATATCGATTTCAAAGTACTTGTTGGTGCATTGCTTGTAGTAGTCTTCAAGCTCTAACATAATGTCGAGTCCTTTTGCCCAAAGTAGCTTGCCAATATAGTAAACTCGAGTCGAAACTTCATCAGTCTCAGTCTCACTTTCTTGTGTTTGCAGCTCAAGTTGCTCGGCACGACGCTCGCCTTCTCTTAAAAAGTCGTCACGAACGCCATGAACATTCGATGTGGCCTCTTTTTCCGGTGCATAGCTTTGCAGAACGCTCGACAGCTTTATCACTTTGTGGCAATAGGCACGGACCATGGCGGAAGACAATACCGAAATGGCAGGCGCTGTCCAAAGACCTGAGTAATGAGCGCTAGCGTACTCTTTGTAGTCTGCCAAGGAGAGGGAAACGATAGTTAGTTGGGATGTTGTGGTATAGTAAATAACGACAGAAGATACGCGCATCGAGCACTTACTAGTATGAATGACACCGACGACAAAGCGAAAGCGCTTTGTCCAACCATCGCCAGGCGCACGAAACCAATTGCAGTGTTCAGGCTCTTCCAAGACACACACATCCATCTTAGAGGGATCCAAAAGGCCAATAATGTCGCCCATGGCAAAGATACTTCCAAGACCTGCATGATACCGAGCAGGATAAAATAGAATTTGCAAGCCTGTTTCCGGACAAGCTGCATCGGGCATGCCAGCTTCATTCCTTAGCCAACCCCGAATATAGTTTTCTTGAGCTTGTTGACTGTCAAAGATGCGGCCATACAAGGATTCTTGGTCTTCGATGAGCTCGAGCCAAGGAATAACGAGAGTCACCCACCGTGTGGGAGGAGCGACTTGCTCCTGACGCTCGTCACAAACAGTGTCGTTGTCGTCGTTTAGAACTACTGCAGTTTCGTTCGAAGGAGCCGACCCCAATGATGCTGACGAGTTCGAGTTGATGAGTTGAGTCCGTCGATGAAAATGAGCCGCACGCAACAAGGGATTAACTGCCGTCCCGGTAAACCAAGGCAGTGCTGCCGTAGTGACAATGTGAAAGTGGCGACCCGGCAGGTTCAAGTTGGACTGGGGCGTCACGTCTTCCAGATCGTGTGGCGGGGTGTCCGGCGTATCTTCTGTTTCCACGATAGCATCAGCTTCTCGTCGCATCAAGGAAGAGCTCACGAGAGCGATTCTATCTAGAAACTGCAGTCTCTTATCGGCCATGGTGTCACGGAGAGACTTGCTTTCTCGTTCGTCGGTTTTTGTTTGCTGCTCTTCTTCATTTTTGCCGACGATGTTATCTTGGCTCTCGCTTTGTCGACTTCTTGCTTCCACTACATTTATAACTTCTTCTTCAAAAGATGAACCCACGGAGTCTTTATTCCACGACTCTGGTGACTGCTGCTGGCTTTCTTTGGCGGCGGCGGCCGTCGACCAACTCTTAAAGAGCGAGAATACCTTGACAGGAATGGCCGCATAAGACGGCGTAACAAAAGTCTGAATACATACTAAGAGCAATGTAAGAGATAGCCGCGATCTGGGGAAGCGATAAGGCCGCAGGTGAAGGATCCTCATGGCTCTGGAGTTGACGCGATCATGGTCCATGGTCCCAAGACTGAGAAATACGTACCGGTACATAATAACTGAGAACGAAGAACAAAAAACGAGAGCAAGCTGCTCGCTCTTGACATTTTGCCACGCGTTCGCTTGAAAAATATCGTATACAATCTCTCTTACACTTATATTCAGTCAAAATACAAAACCCTAAATACAGGAGGTCTAGAAGTTCTGTATAGTGTCTTTTTTTCTATTTTATTATTGCGTTCCGGCGCAAAGAAGAACTATCCCTGTCAATCTGTAAGAGTGTACGATACGAATATTACCTTTTTCTCGCCTTCCGACTGCTTGACTGCTTGCAGCCGACGGCCGACGATGACGATGGTCTGGAGATTTCATTCGCATACATCGCCGTCTTGCAGTACATAGGAAGCCACTTCTCCCATTTGTATTTGGTAAGATCGTTATATTTTACATCATTCACATCTCACGTCTTAAGACCTCGCTCTGTCTTCTAACTTGTGCGCGCACCTCTTGCACAACGGCAGTTGTATCATGGTCTTTCTCTCCACGCTGCAGACTCTCCTCGGGAGTCCCCTTACTCGCTCGGTCTTTGCCTTTGGCTTTCGCCAGCTCACGCAACGGATCATTCTCGAAGAAATCGTCATGGGGATATTTATTGTCTTTCCCATTTCCATTCTCTTGGCGCAGCTTACCATTCGATGCTCGGCGTCTGGCTGGAGACCTGGGTTGTTTCGGTCCGACGTTTGGACGACCGTCTTGATCACTATCGTTGGTGATATCTTTCTCGAGATCCTCTTGCCGTCCTTGCAGTGCTTGCCAATGCACGAGTCTATGTCGGTTGCAAACAATGGCTCTACCGCTGACGAGGGAAATTATCTCCTTTGGTTCGGCCAAACTTGGGGCTTTTCTTGCCCCGATAACTTGCAAAGGGATCACTTACTCTCACCGGATTCAGTTGGCACCATCCTGACGATCAGACTCATTTTCATGTGTCTTGGCGTTTATCTCGGCGAGTCGTTTCTCCCTGTTGCCTTGACGGGGGGAATTGCAACTGGTAAAAGCACCGTCGCCAACATGCTGCTTGACCCCAAGCCAGTCAACCTTCAGCAAAGTAATCCGTCTTCGAAAACAAAGAAAAAGAAACCAAAGTCGGCAGTTCAACAGCCACAGTCGGTAATTGCGTCTTCCCAAGCGGTCGCGCTAGCCACCTTGGACGAAGAAGGAAGCTTTCTTATTATCGATACCGACACCATTGGACACGAAATTCTACTTCCACCAGCCGTGTTGGCGGGCGAGATTGATGTCCCCGACTCAGACGAAACCACCGAGTACACTGTCCACCCCAACGACTCGGTTTTCAATGACATTGTAGACGCCTTTGGTGACGAAGACGCTGATAACAAGAATCTTCTGGACGAGAATGGTTTAATTGATCGCCGCAAGTTGGGAGCCGTCATCTTTCAAGATCCTCCACAACGACGTGTCTTGAATGGAATTACTCACCCGCGCATCATTATCATTATGCTCAAGCGTATCCTCTACGGTATTTTCTTTTCGAACGAAGAGATTGTGTGTGCCGACGTACCACTCTTGTTTGAAAGTGGGCAATTGCGTCGTCTCTTTGGCATTACCATCTTGGTGGCGTGCGATCCCGACAAGCAGCTGCAACGGTTGCGCAAACGCAATCCTGACTTGACGGAACAGCAGTGCCAAGATCGTATCGCTAGTCAACTTCCGATTGAGAGCAAAGCCGCCATGGCTGATATCGTTATTTGGAACAATGGGGATCTCGAAAGTCTCTCAGAAGAAGTGGAGCGCGTCCGACGAGATGTCATGGGACGCATATTCGGCGTTGGAATGTCGTTGCTTCAAATGCTGCTACTTGTGGGAGGCTCCTTGTCGCTGGCTGTGAGCTCCAAGCTCTTTATGAATTGGGGGTAACGAAATGGATGGGACGAAAGCAAAGTAGACGGGTCTAATGATGCTATGAATGATTGCGCAACATGAAGACATTGATGAGTGTTAACGCTTATTGAGAATAGACGCCACAGACTGGTCGCAGCGAAGTGTTTTACGTGTTGAGCCTGCGCCAGTCGCGCCTTTCGAGTATATATGTGTCAACATTTGACAAGCTGCTCATGTATACGACGACAATGTTGGCTTCCTAATCGCGCTTTCCTTTTCCGCTCATGCCTTTGCCCATGCCTTTGCCCATGCCTTTGCCCATGCCTTTGCCCATGCCTTTGCCCATGCCTTTGCCCATGCCTTTGCCTCTTGAAGATTTCTTGCTGGAGTCTTTGCGTTTGTCCGAAACGTATAAGCTTGACGACGAGCTGACCGCAGCGCCACCTTTCCCCTTCCCACGAGTGTAGGATCGAGATGAGCTAGAAGCACTTAAAACGACTCCTCCTCCTCCTCCTTTGCTCTTGCCTTTACCCATCTGCGAAAGACAACGTGATAGTTAGATTGACCGCCTTTGCTCTTTGCAACAACACCAACAATTAAGACTTCATACTTACTCCTTTTCCACCGACGTACGAACTAGCCGAGCTTGTCGCACTCGCCGATGCGCTTGCAACGCCACCTTTGCCCTTCCCGCGATCATAGGACGCATACGAGCTGCTTTTGTAACTGCCGCCCTTGCCCTTGCCTTTATGGCTGCCAGCCTCCTTGCCCTTTCCTTTACCCTTGCCTTTATGACTACCACCCTTCTTGGCCATTCCTTTGCCTCTCTTAGTTCCACCTTTGCCTTTACCCTTTCCTTTGCCTTTACCCTTTCCTTTGCCTTTACCCTTTCCTTTGCCTTTACCCTTTCCTTCGTCGTCTCCTTCTAACCTTATCGGGAGACTAAAAAATTGAAGCAGTCGACTAGCCTCAGCATCGCCTTCGGCAAGAAAAGCATCCCTTTCTCTATGGCTCATCTGTGCTGCTTTGACTCTTCCTTGTATATTACCCGCACCTGTACTCGTAGCAACATCGTACAGAACGCAGCCACGACGTCGGTGAGCATCCTTCTCAGGTGCTTCGCTAGCGCCAAGCGCCAGTCTCAGGAAGGCACAAAAAATGAAGGTACGGTAAATCATCTGGACTGATCAGAAGCAAGGATATGGTGTGGTCGTCAAACGAAAAAGTGAGGGAACGCAGAGAGGGAATGTCCGACTCAAGCTGGTGCGGTCTTAGTAAAAAAATATCGACGGTTACGCAAACATAAGTACAAATCCGACGTGACTTAGCTTCTGCGCGCTCCTATTGGTCTCTGCAAAGCGGTCATGCAACGTAGACGAAATATCTCGGAATATCCTAGATGGAGTACCGGGTAGAAGCTGGCTAGATAAGGACGTTGGAGACGGGACTTAGTCAACACGTGTGCTTCAGCGGTACTGGACTGCTAAGCTGCAAGGCGTTTGTTTGATTGATTCCTGTCGACTACTGACGACCTCTCTAGTCTTAAAAAAATACAAACAGAACTTGTTTGAGGTCGAACAAAGAAATTCTACTGGATCGCTTCTATCACGTCATCGTCGAATGGTAACGACTTTAAATGTAGCTCCATATCACTGCACCGGAAGCAACAGACGGAAGCAACAGACTGACCGTTCTGCGCTCCTTCACATACTGTAGGAGGATTCTAACGAACCTTGGAATATTGGGCATTGTTTCACCATATATTGCCACCAACCCGACTAAACTGTGACCGTCGCTATTATGCTGCAAGTAGCGCTTGCGTTCGTCCCCGTGATTGATCCACCTCTAGTTCCACCCGCACTGCTTTCACTAGCAATAGATCACTCACAAAGTTGCCGCTCGTGATAGACCCTCAGTAGACTGCTGAACCACTCCGTTGTGTATCTGATAATACAATACGTACAGTACTACTGTACGACGTACACAAAGCATAAAGTACCGGACTACTGTGTCTTACTGTATGACTTTTGTTTATGTTATTAGGCCGTTGGGACGAGAATGTGAAAAAAATGGAAATGAAGACTCGTGAAGCTACAGTAGCATCCGACAGCTAGAGTGTTCACGAGAGGAGAACGGAAATAATGAGCAGCGGGAGAAGGTAAAGTATAGGAAAGTTGGTCTGGTAGACTACGACTATGTTATACAAAATGCAAGGGGTCTTGGTGTGTCGTGTGTGTGGGTGTGGGTGATTGCTGTACGTACAGTATATCATTATTTTACAGCGGCGCAATAAAGTTCTGGTTCATGATTCATGAATGGCATTACAGGGGTGTCCACCATGACTGGATTATTTTTGAGATTTTTAGCGAGCTCGAATTTTGCCCGACGATGGTGAACGTTTTTTTTTGCAACACATTGTGCCACACTAGATTGTCACTTAAAAATACGCGAGCGCGCAACGCGAGGTCAGTCACATCTTCCGGCTTTCCCCTGCCTTGTCACGAGCATCCGACATTGTCTTGAAAATGGCAGACAGCATCGCGGAAAGCAGCAACCACGCCTCCGTTGCTTCAGCTCCGTTTCCTTCCAGCATCAACTCCGACCTGAATTCCTTAACAAACATGTTAAGATTTTCAATTAAAGCCGACGTCCTTATCAAAAACTCGTGGGCAACCGAGCGAAGATCTGCTTGGATGGGCTTTCTCCACGTCAGGTTCAATGTCTGGTGCAGGTTCTTCGACAGGCGGTCGGCACCCATCTTCCAGCGGGAGTACACGGATTTTCCGATTGCTCCTTCCAGGTACCAATTGCTGAAATTCTTCACTTTGGGAAGCAACACGCTTGTGTTAGTAACCAAATGCGAGCTACCCACCATAGATGGGTGATCGTTGGCGAAGGAGAGAAGGATAATGGCCGACACTTGATTGCAATCCAACACAGCCTTCTTCAACGTGCTCTTGTTCACCAACGTCTGGTTGGCCAAGATCCCCTGGGTATCCGCGTAACTGCACGTGGAAAATGGGTCTATCCTATTGACTTTCCAGACAAGAAAGGTAGTCGGTCTGAGGCTCAACTGCACAGATCGTGAGTTCTCGAGACAATGCGTTGAGGATGTAATGTACGCGAACAAACACAATCAAACAAGCGGTCAGCGGTGGTTGGAGCGACAACGAAAACAACAACGATGGAGGTACGATGAAGTACGGCGGCGATGCGCGATGACAACGGAGGAGAGAAGAAGTGTAAAGGCAGAAGGCTTGGTAGATGGTTTCCTCACAAGGAA
>Ga0307981_1001556_pt1 | contig 20190 bp, 14 predicted proteins | sample OrgLakmetagen987_FD_201849 | JGI IMG/M metagenome (GOLD analysis project Ga0307981, IMG submission 201849) | Saline water microbial communities from Organic Lake, Antarctica - #987 | ecosystem: Environmental > Aquatic > Non-marine Saline and Alkaline > Saline | place: Antarctica: Organic Lake... | reverse complement strand
TCGCGGATCACTCACCTTTATCTGATGGTATCGACTTCTTTTGTTTCTTGCTGGCCTTTGTCGCGTCAAGTTTCGTCGTTGAAAGGGCAACGGGGACGTTAGTCGACAAGAAAGATCGGACTCCTGGTCGGGTTGCCTGCGGGACGAAGGAAGCTACGCAGCTCAGACAAGCTGCTAGAAAGAGGCCAGACGATTTCATGATGAAGTGCTGCTGGATACTGTAGAGGGAGATCTTGTAGCGCTTGCAGTGAGAGCTTACTTCGTCAATGGCCATCCGTCTTCGCCTCCGCCCATCGCTCGCCTCCATTCCTCTTGAAAAAAGTTCAAGTTCAAGTGTCACACGAGATATCTTGTTTGAAACGCACGCGGGTTATCGGTTGAAGTAAAGTAAGTAAGTAATTAGTAGTTTTGTTTCTTCGAGCGGCGGCTGCGCTCTGTTTTTTTCCGTTTCGGACCGGCCTACCCCTACCGGTACGTACGACGTATCCAATACCGGTACCGGTACGTACGACGTAGACTAGCTAGATCGAATCGATCTACAGTAGCTATTAGCTATGTTGAAGACTAGACTAAGGTATCAGATATCAGATAGACAGGTAATCAAGCTATAAGCCGGAAGATAGTACTGTAAGAGAATGACTCCAACTCTAACTCGAATAAATGAATCGAATCAATCTACGAGCAATTTGTCCGGTTAACGTTGTGGTTGGTTCTTTAGCAAATGATGTTAGTGAACTCACTCTGTTTGCCGTTTTCAAATGCCTAGCCCCATTGTATATTGCGTAATAACCAGGATCGAGACAATTCCAGACATGAGAGCCGCAAACTTCTTCCACTTGTGCGTCGGATCTTCCCATTCCTCGGGTATCACTTCGGTAGCTCCCACATAGACAAAGGTACCAGCCACAATCGCCAGCATGATGGAATCAACAATCGGCGCCGCAAATTCGTTCACAGCCATACCCAAGCCGACTCCTACGGGACCCATGCAACTAAAGACGGAAAGATATCGCACGATCTGTGGCTTGGGCATGCCCGACTTTAGAAACGCCACCAGCAACGCAATCGATTCCGCAGGTTGGTGCAGAGCAATGCTCAACGAAAGAAGAGCGCAGTCTCCAAACGAATCCGATAAGCCCAACGCCATCATCTCAAGGATAGAGTGCACCGCGAGTGCGCCCAACAAAATGACGGCACTCCGTCCACCGCTCTTGACGTGCGTTGTTTCACCACCAGCGTTACCGTTGGTCGTTGCAGCACCAGCACCAGCACCAGCTCCACTCTTGTTGTCCGAACCAGGGGTGTGTTCCATAGTGTGCATGATTTCGTGCGCATCAAACGCCACTTTTTCAACAAAGAAAATGAGAATGTACCCTGCCAGTACAAACAAAAACGGTGTCGACGCGGGCATGCTAGCGTCAAAGCCGTGAACGCACTCGGGTATCAAGTGCCCAAAGGCGAGCGAGAGAAAGACGCCACCCGAAAACGCGTTGGCCAACGACAGCGCGAGCTTGTTTTCGGAAATCTTCTTGCTCCGCAGAGGAATGAGCCAGCAAACGACATTAATAGCAGTCAAAAAGGCTTGAAAGATGACTTTCCAAGCATTGAGGGGAATGCCGTACGGCGTGACACCATTGGCGGCAGCGGCAGCAGCTCCTTCCACAATAGTGGGAATGCTGGTTGCAATGTGACCCCCGCGGGGAATCTGGCACTGTCGATCCATGGCGTTGGAAGTCTCCATGCAGTAGTCTTTGGTCATGCTGCGAACAGTCGTTGCTCTGTTGTTGGATGGTCTATTCCTTTGAAAAAAGTGCGTGAGGAGAGGTCGGTTGGAACGAGGGGCCGGGCACGAGCCGTCGGCCGCGAGCGGACTCGAACAAGACGAAGAAAAGGGCCCTTTGCCCTTTTGAGTCTTTGCAACACTCCAGAAGGACGCAGCGTTGGCGAGTGTGACGGATTCTGCCAGTAATAAGAGGGAGAGAGTCAAGATACCCTTAAAGTGCTTTCTCGAACAAACTCTCCCAGCAGAATTACGAGAGGGAAACATGAAGCTTTCGGTCGTTAGGTCTGATAGGGGGAATAAGGAGCCTATGGAGGATCAACTGGGGAAAGGAGGAGTAGTCGATAGCTCAAGCCTCTGGCAGTAAGAGCGGTCACTGTGATTCAGACGAGGAGTATAGTGCTGGTGTACGGTACGGTACGGTACCAGTAGACTAGGACCGCGTGCAGCTGCCCTTCTATCTCGCGTCATCAGTGTCAGACTTGCTTCCGACCCTGAAGGCGCGTTTCCAGAATTTGTGTCTGCACAATGTCATTCTTCTTAAATAAAACAAGTAGCTATATTTACAGTTAGGTGAGAAACACCAAAGTTTCCAGACGACACAAAAACTGCCTGGACCATGGCGAGAAGCTCCGTGGGGCCATCTAGCGAGAGGAAGCGTCCGCCTTTGAGGCAACGCTCCTCTTCTGTACTCCGTGAGGAAGACGCAGATGCATTGGCGACGAATCCGGCGGCTTCCACAGTGTCTACGGGGCGCTTTAGCTCTGCTTCGTCCTCCCGAGGATGGTCCAACGCCATTCGCACCGTTCTGCAGCACACCGAGGAGCAGCGCATGGAGCAAGAGAAGGATCCAGTAGGGGGATCATTGGTCAAAATTATCAATAAGCATCCACTGTTTCGAGGCGGTGAACAAGAAACAAGAGAATCTGAACCATCCTTGCACCTATCCTACCCGTTAATTAGTCGACAGAATCTACGAGTCGTTCAACAGTACCTGGGAACACTCGATACGACGGTGCCATTGTGGAGAGAGGTACCGGCAGCGACTAGAAAAAGTATTTACTGTTTCTTACGATATCTCTTTCAAGAGCAACCGACGCTGGAGAGTTCGCTCTGCTTTCTTGCTGCCGTCGTATGCACCTTTTTGATTGCTGCCGCCTCGGTCGGTCACGTTTTGATTGTCTATTCCGCCCAAGTCACCGCCACTCTGGTGACCTATCTTTTCTTTGTCTTATTGGACTGGGAAGATTTGCAACATCAATGCCCTACTGTGCTGAGAAACCTAATCAGCAGGCTTGGTGATACTTGGCACAGGTTTGACGCTCACATTTTGTTGGGGCAACGGTTTGTGGGTCGCGAGTGGAACAAGGCCGACTTTGAATGGAAGGATCCAAGACACGCCGCTAGCCACGACGCTTCTCTATGGAAACTTCCTCCTCCTTCGATTAAACAAGGACGGCGCTTGTCTCTTTCTGCCGAATACCTGGCACGCCCGGAATGGAGCCGCGAGACGGTCGGCCACGTGGTGGCGGTGGACTTTTGTTACGTCATGCTGCGTGAAGAACACCTTCGCAAGCAGGCTAGCAATGCGCGACGACTCGCCACGGCCAAGGCGTCTAGCTTCTCCGTTGGTGTACCAGAGGACGGCGAAGGCCAAGCACCCCTGTCTCCAATCAGCAGGAGGTCTCATTCCATGTCGACGCTGCCACCGGGTCTGACTAGTCAGGACCGAGCTATCACGGTCCGCGACGAGACATCTAGTGCCGTTGTTACCGTCATGCCGACAAGCAGAGCACGTCGACGATGGAGTGGAAATACTGCAGATCAGTCTATGAATAGTAGTCTCGGGGAAGCGTACGAAATGAGAATGGCTGCCAACGAAGGATCTGATTCGGCTGGCTTTGGTATGGATTCGGACCTTGCCATACCAGGTGACGACGCCAACGATGAGGTCGTGTCCTTTCCTGACAGATTTTCCGGTGATCGATCGGTTGCCTCGGACGCTTCCGACGCTGCGGCGGATTTGCCATGGATTGACGTGGGTGCCAAGATTGGTATCCGGCTCTTGAATTCAGCTCATGTGCAACGAGCCATGACTTCACAGGAGACAACCGACCGGATCATGAACATTAGCAAGGACATGGAGAGCAAGTTCAACTCATCAATGGACCGAGGACGACTGGATTCAACTGATGCTGGTTCGACCGTTAAGGGAACCACCCGCGTGAATTTTTCTATTGGTGATCGTAGCCGACGAGATTCCGAGGCTCGGTCTGATATTGGATTGGCAAAAAAGCCTGTGCATTCCATGTGGACATCCCCGGCTGCAGCTGCACCTTCGCATTCTGCACAGTCCAGTCTCTCGGAGCATGAATTTACGTCTCTTGTGAGCGATATAACGCAGACTACTGGTATTTTACAGTCGATTCTGCCGTCTTCGGTCAGCGATCGTCTGCTACCACCGCTGTCACCTACCGCTCCACGGAACGCCCGTCTAAGCGCTGCTGATGCATCGTTATCTCGAGCACTCGATTCACCTGCTTCTTTGCGCGTTACACCGAGAAACTCGATGGACGGAAGCCTGGACTTTCCCTCGATCGATCGCAATAACTACAAAAGTGATTCTGCAATGTCTTCGTTGTTGCACGCACGCCACAGCGGTGACTCAATCGAACTGACACTGAATACTGCAAGCTTGGGCTCACTTGACCATCTAGCTCCCGTTCTTGCACCTGTGTCTAGCTTTGGTACAGAGTCAGGAAAGCCCGAGTACAAACGCCAACCTCTTTTGCCCGGAGTCAAGGTGGCCGTGCCGCTCTTTCCGCTTCAGCCAGGGAAACACTCTCACACCAATAGGGTTTCAAACTCTCATTTTCAAATGGGAACTGTCTTGTCGAGTAAACGCATTGACGTCGGTCGACGAAATGATAGGACGTTATCACCATCCCGTTCGAGATTCCTGACAAACTGCTTGTCGATCACAGTCAAGCTTGACAAGAGCTTCCTGAGAAATGGTGAATTTGCCGAGATGACCTTTCGAGTCATGGACGAATGGGGTCCCCGCTATATGCCCAAACACTCTAAGGTACCCGTTGGAGCTTGTGTTGCTACAACGTTTGGTATCTGTATCTTGGTGGGCTGGCGTGTGGAAGATGATAGTCACGTCATGCGTTCTCTCTGGCAGCGTCGTGGGCCAGGCTCTGCCCATGCCTACCTCAATCGTGACGCGATCCATAGCACTGTGGAAGCAGCCATTGGTTTTCGGGTCCAGACCAAGTTTGGTTGGGGTCGGGTTCTCGCCTATGTCGACGGAGGGAGAACTTTCGAGTCTGGTCGGTTCTTTGTCGCTATCACCGAAGAAGGCCGACACAATGGGCATGTTATAGAACTCAATAGGAAAGACGTGCGCTCTTGTCACGGAGCGCAGTTTATTCCAGTGATTGAACACGTCCGAGAAGCGGCAAACTATCAGATCCAGCTTGATAACTACGAAGCGGCTCTACGAGAGCATCGTCTTGTAATGCAGGAGTCAGAACCCGACCAACGGTTTTGGGAGGCGTGGCCAGCTTGCCTTGACATAATGTGGACAAGTTTCCTGAAAGCAGTGGATGAAGATAAAGGTTTTGACGAAGGCGTGAATGACTTTATGACCTCCATTATTGCCTTCCTGGATCGTCTCGATTCTCCCAGCACCCCTGACGAAGAAAGCGAGGCTGGACAGACAGTCTTGCACCGCTGTGTTTCGAACGACTTCGAAATAGAATGTATTGCAGACAAACAAAACGGGACCGCTGAAGAAAAGGGTCAGGAAAACCAAGATCCTGGCTTTTGGTTTATGAACGATATTCTCGGCGGCTTGTTCCAAACACAGAACAAGGAAGACAATGCTGCTACCGATGACGACTCGGCCTCGTCGGTTGGACCCGGCACGACGTCCGGTGAGCTCCGCAATCTTTCCTTCTACCAAAAGACGTATGCCGTTCTACGCACTCTCATGAAGACAGTTTCGATTGCGCGGGCTGCTAGCGTTGACCATTCTCACTTCAGACTAGCGTTGGCGATTGGCTACGACTTTCTCCTTTTTGTCAAGACTGTCTTCAAAGTCCAGCAGAAGAACGTGTCTGACCAGTCTCTTGAAGTTTGGAAGCGGGCGATAGAGGAGATTGTGTCGACGTTTGGGCCGATGAAGGAGCGTCTTGAAAAGATTGGTCAGGGTGTCGCCCAGCGAATGGAAAAACAAGGACGTCGAGCTAAGGTTAGAGTGCTCAAGTTTGTCGACACCATTCTCGGGGACGAGCGACTCCTTTTGGCACTGGAGCACGGCGAGTGGGATACCTGTCTCATGCGGTGAGTTGTGCCTTGCGATGTGGATCGATTGCATTGAGGCACTTCTATCTCTGACTCATTCTCTCGTTCCTCTTCTGCTTTGTAGTCTCGAAATTGCCATTATTCAGGCAAGAGTGCTCGACGAGCAAGGACTCGAGCAGTACAGAAAGATTGGAAAATTTGTTCTTGACCATTTGCAAATGGTCATGTCTACCGACGGAGGCGCGGCTGCTCGGAACAACGAGAAACTTGCTTTTGTAGCGCAGGCTGTCCAATGGATCGCATCTCCTCGGCGATCGGTGCTGAAGCTCCTTCGCCAAAACGACGTGCTCGAGCTTTTCGAAAGGATTCTTGTGCGTGTTTTCTATTCGGAAGAACTTGCCTCTCGAATGCTTACAATCCATGCCTCGAACTTTCACTCCCTCCGACATCTTCGCCTTTTAAAAGACTTCTCTGTCGCTGGTCGGCTATGGATGCCGCTGCTTGATGCCGCCGACGAAGAGTTCTCTTGGGTAGCTTCCCGCATGCCAGAGAATACAAAGGATTTTATGTCTCCGCTCTCAAGCCTCTTCTCACTGTGCGTTGCTCAGTTTCATAAAATCTATGCTACTGGTGATCTGTCTAGAGATTGGCTGGACTTTATGCTTGAGGATGATGCCGTGCGAATTATTCATGACATTGACATGAAGCTGATTCTCGCTCTCGAGTCGTTCTCGCGAGATGTCAAAGAAATGTTTCTTGTTCTGCCTTACTACCCGAGGTACGTTGAGTTCAAAACGTTTACTGTTTTCCTTTGTTCTCTTTGTCATATCCTTGTTCACTCACATGTATTTGCCTGCTTCCAGCATCGACGAGGATATCTTGAACCTGATGGACGAAGTGGACCTCGATGAGTTCTTGAGGGAAACTTCGGAAGCAATTGACGACCCAGAAAAGTTGTCGCAGTTCATGCGCGAGAAGGCGACTATCGCTATCGAGCGTTTCCTTGTAAGTTATCACAAGCGGCATCGGAAGCGACCGTCCACCTCAAATACCTCGTTTCTAACGCCACTCCTCTCTTTCATTGAGTGCAGAACTATCTACCGAAGCTATCAATCCCCGTTGAAAAGCGGGACTTGGGCGAAGGTTGGGTGTTGACCTGCCATGGCGAAGATGGAGGGGATCTGACTTTGTCCGATGTTAAAATCAAACGAGAGAATCTAGTCTGCCAGATCATGGGTGGGGACACTCTCTTCTTTCCCATGTTCGAGAACGACGAGACCGAGATTGGATCCGCCGGGTCTTCTGTTGCGCAATCTCCGATTCATGGAGGTGGGGGGAGCAGCGAAGAATCGATTCTTGACCACGTTAGGGAGTTGATTCTCCAAGCCCAAAAGTATGGTTGTTGGAAGGCCGGAATTGGTGGAATTGGACAGCCCCCAACGGATCGATACGTTGCTTCAGTGCTTCAAGGATTACCAGTGTCCTCTGTTCTAAACTGCGCAATTGAGTTATGGAGAAGCCTCGAAATCGACGATGACGAACTGCTGGAGATTGCGATTCGTGACGTTTCTTTTCAGATCAAACTGCAACAAGATCGCGAGGAGATGTCTATCCTTAGCTCTAATCTTGAGAATGGCGCCGACTCCCCGCAAGAAGGTATACCAGATGTACTTCCATCATATTCGTATTCAGCGTCGACAGTGGGGACCCGAGCCCGTGATTCGCCCTCTCCTGAAGGCTCTCATCGTCGCTTCAACCCAAGAGTCGACCCAACTGTGCTTTTCCTGGAGATGAAGAATCTAACGTTGCATCTCGACAACTTTCTTTTCCGGATTGAGAAAGATGAGTCGAAAAGGACGATCTTTGATCCATGCTTTGAGGGATGTGGAACATTGTCCATTCATAACATCTCGATCAAGCTACGAGTGGAGTGTGCGAAGGAGCGGGCGGCAAAGAAAACTGGATTGGGCACTGATGTGTCAACCCCCATCTTGCAGTTGCGAGAACTCGATGTCGGGCTCGAAAAGGTCAACCTGAAAGTGAGAGATACAGGCTCTGACTGGTTCCTTAACAAGGTCGTCGGCGCTTTTACGGAGAACATCACAGCAATTCTAGAAGATAATCTGAAGGAGCAGATTCTTGAGCAGACCAGAATCGCCATTGAGAACCTTAACTCCTACTTTCTCGTGAACCCTGAGATGATGCTGCACATTCTAGGGATCTCTATGGAAGATCTCGAAGAGAATGTTGTTTGGGTATAAGATTGCACACCTACTACTAGCTAGTAGAGGAGTTGAGATTTAAGACTCCTGCTTTACTTCGATATAATACGTCCTTGTATCTTTACTTCTTACTAGCCACTGGCATCATATTAAAGAGGTACAGGCCAAGTTGATCTATACGTATGCCTTCGAGATTCCCAAGGATGCGGAAGCCTAACGGATGCCCTTCTCCGACAATGTCACTTCTTTCGGACCCAGTGCAACCACGGCGATCCTTCGCGTCGTCATCGGCTCAATCGATTCTATTCCAATACCGAAGGCTTGCCGAAATTTGGAATGGCCGACCGGGTCAGATAGCGATACTCTTCTGGATTCATACCAACGGCCTGTAAATACGTCAAGGTGTGGGAAAGGGGCGGTGCGTCCATGTCGAAACCAGTAAAGCAAAGCCCACAAATAAACTTACAGTGCAAGATACAGGCAACTGTGCCTGCTCCGGACGACTGGAACCCACTAGTACCATATCCAGCAAGACGCAAGTCAACGCCCGAGACAGACTCGTGTCGAGTTTGACGGCGGCCGGTCTCGAATAGTCCCAGCACCGCAGCAAATCTGCCAAACGCCTCTCAGCCACGCGCCGTTCTTCCATGGATCGACTTAGCTCTCGCAAACAGCGGGGAATATGCATTTGCAATACAGCCATGAGACCCGCACACCGCGAAGCACCGACATCACTCCGATCCACTTGTGTTACCCAGTCGGCGTCCCAAGTAAACTCGCCTTGGACAAGACTGGTCTCTTGCTCCAATTGCTTGATGTACTCAACAGCTTGCGGTGTAACCCATTGCGAAATGGCCGTCCAGAGTTTTAAAAAGGCTCGTTCTTTCCGCGGCTCTCTATCCAATTCCTCCTCCTCTTGATCGTTGTAAAAGAAGTCATCCCAAGAGCCGTCATCGTTGTCATTCTCTTCTTCTGTTTCATCGTCCGTGTCGCCGTTCTGCATATCGTCTGGTTCCTCCTGTTCAGCTTGGTCTTGAGCTTCTAGCTCCTGCTCCTCTTGTTGGTACTCGTTGGGGTCCATACAGGAAAATGATAGCTCGGTTTCGACAACAGCTGGAGTCTCGGCACTTTTCGGATTGGGCAAAGTCCCTGCCATTTCCATGAGATCAGCCAGCGAGTTGAACACGAGAGGGTCGTCGTCGTCGTCGTCGTTGTTTTTGCCGTTGGATGCAGAAGTAGCAGTAGGATCATGTTTGGTACCACTCGCAAAGGTCGTCTTGGGCTTGACGGGTGCCGCTGCTACTGAGGCTGCTGTAATGGGAGTATAGCCTTCAATGGCCGTAGCGGAAGCTGATTCCGACGTCGCCTTGGACGCTTGTCGTCGCTGGGGCTTTCGTTTCGGTCGTTCCATGACGACGTCTTGCACAACCGAACGAGGACGTGACTGCGTTTGCTGCTGCGTGTGCCGCTCACTACTATTATCGATACCGTCAATCACCATAGCGTCGTTGTCTGCGCTAACGGAAGAATACTTCGGCTCGCGAAGAATACCCTTTGGGTTGGTAGCAGCGGCGGCAGCAGCATCATTCGGTTGTGGCTGCTGGACGGTTGTTGCTGGTGCCTTGGATGGTTGGATGCCAGTCCACGATTCGATGCGTTGTCGTGTCTCTTCGACAGTAGGGTCGCTGTTAGCAGTTCCAGCGACTCTATCTTTCGCCTGGTGAGAGCTGCCTCTGCTCCTTACACTAGGACGAACGTGCTTGGCTCCGTGCTCCTCCTGGGGGTCCGTCATGGTCGTTTTGTGCCTCGGTGGGAAGTTTTGAGGTTTTGCGAAACATGAAACGTGTGGCCCCAACTACTTATCAATTTTCAGAAACTAATTTTCTGAGTTATACACAAACGGCTATAGTGAAGCCATTTTTGATCGGCGGTCATGCATTTTTGCTTAGCCAGTCCCAGTCACATTTGAAATCCATTGTAATACAGAATAAGAGAGACCATGGGGAATGACTTGGCTACGAGTAGGCGATCCCTCGCCACCGGAGACCCTGACCAGATGACTTTGGTCCCTAATACCAAAAGAACGAAGTTACAGATACAGGTGATTCTACTCGGCATTCTTGGAGCACTCTTGTGCTGGTTCAACATCTTCGGCAGCCTTACTCCTGGTGAGGTCCAGCAGTCATCGAAACGCTTCTTGCCAATCGGTAAGAGCGACAACGAGGACAAGAAGGCTCGGTGTACGAATGCTGAAGCCGAGCTTGAATGCCTCAATGTTCTAGGCAGGAATGGTACATGGGTGCAAGACTGGGATTTCGCTCAACGTTATGGACAATATAAACTACCGAGAGCAGTGGGCATGGGGCCGTTTGTGAAGAGAACACGGGGCAAGTTTAAACCTTCCGCAGACGCCCCCTTTCCGTGGGAAACAAGCTGGAAATGGGTGGATCACAACAGCATCAACCAAGATACATGCCAGGTCGATTACACCATGGACGCGGACAAAATGTGTTCGGTATTGGGGCAATTGGGTGTCGACCGAATATTTTTCCTGGGGGATTCCTTGTCCGAGTCACAGTACACTTCCTTTCTCAACTCCATGGGTAGAGACCGACTGGTGAACTACACCGACCATGTCAAAGAGACACCCCGCATCAACAGCAGAGAATGCACACTCTTGTGTAAAGATAAAGGCTTTTCCGTTCGTACCAAATCTACCAAGGTAGGTGGAGGCTATCCGTTTGCTCACAGCAAGATCAGGATTAACATGACTCTCTCCAGCAAATCGCGCGAGTTTCTCACTTCCAGTCCTCAACGAATGCTGGCCATTTTGAACATTGGAGCGCATTACCACGAAATAAAGCACTTCGAAGAAGACCTCGACACGTTGTTTGGGTGGTTTGATGAATTTGAGCGGCCTGACGACTTGATATTCTTTCGTTCCACACCATCAGGCCACAAGAACTGCGTTCCTCAGATCCCCCGTCAATTCAACTTTACCAGCGGAATCCGAACAAAACCATTGCAAGCGTACAGCAACTTCAAGCCAGACAAGACTTTTGATTGGAACAAGTTCGAGTCTTACAATATGCATACGCGAAACAAGCTTGTCGACCGAAGGAGAGAGAGGGAGACGAGGCTCAGCACCAATATTTCGGCTGCTGCCGACATTCGCTTTCTGGACGTTTACAATATGACTGTACTTCGACACGATGGCCATACTGGAGGGCGCGATTGCTTGCACTATGTGGAACCAGGACCCATTGACTGGTGGAATCATTTGCTTTACAGCCATTTGCAAGCAATCGCCGCCGTCGAAAAGAGTGCATCTGCCACTTCGTCTTGTCGTGGTGGTTCAATTGAATCGGATGGATAGCATATCATGTCGGTAGCTAAAGGGAAACCAGAAATGAGGGTATCATTGGATCATCGATCATCGTCGTGCACACAAAAGTGAACGGAATTCTACAAACAGATGGAATATTAAAACAAATAATAGTCGCAACTGTGTCCGAGTACTATTTTACAATATAGTCAATAGTTGAGTAGAATTCGACTCAGAAATACGTAATGGCTCTCGCTCGTCAAACGCTCGTCATCCGGCGATGGGATCGGGAATGAACGACACCAGACGAGACACCACAGCACTGTGGCCACTTGCTGATTGATACCTACCGTATGATACCTGTAACCGTCTAACCGCATTCGTCCTTTGCGTTCACATCATCCCTAGCTACTGTAGCACAACAGCTTTCACCCACTACAGCCATCCTCTACTATAGAATCACGCACGCAACATGTCAGCTTCCGCAGCAGCGCCATCGCATCAAACCGAGACCATGTCGGACCGCAAGCAGCAACGCGAGTTGGCAGCGGCGCGACAAACGGGCCAAGTGGCTCCTGCCGTGGACGTCAAGACGGGCAGCATGATTAACCCGCACAACCCCGACTTTTTGACGAAACGACCGTGGTACTTGGGCGCGGACGACGGCGCTGGGCCTTCGTTGGAGCATCAAACGGATCAGCGGCCCGTGGAAGACAAGGTGGAACTCTCGCTGGAAGCAGCCGATCACTTGTTGGAAGAACAGCGTCGCGAGCAAAAAGAGCTGGCTGCAGCTGGAAAGTTTAAAGCTGGACAGTGGGTCGAAGCTCTCAAGAAAAACAAGCAACCGTACCGAATCTGTAAAATCCTAAAGATTACCAAAAAGGGCACCCGCTTTGACTTGGAGTACGAAGACGGCACGGTCGAACGCCAAGTCAAACTCAACAAGGCTGGTAGACCACGCATCCGTCGCACGCAGACTGGCAGTCGGACTGTGGCAGTTGACGCAGCGAAGTTTGGCAAGGAGTCGTACGACAGCAAGCGTGATCAGTATCATGGCTACGACAAGGAATCGCACAATACCAAAATGTCAAACAAGTACGAAGAACGCGACGCGTTGCGCAAGGAGCTTCGAGAAAAGAAAAAGAGCAAAGCTGGCGAAGAGGACGCCGAGGATGGCAATGCAGGCAACGCGTCGGATTCGGACTTTGATGATTCCGATGTTGGCAGCGACGATTCCGACGACGAGTTCAAGGAACGAGACGAAGACGCAAAGGTGATTGCTACGCGCTTGGCGCGACAAGGAGGTGTGGGTGGTGCTCAAATGAAGGTTACGGCCCGCAATTTGCGTATTCGCGAAGACACGGCCAAGTATTTGCGCAACCTGGATCCCAATTCGGCCTATTACGACCCTAAGAGTCGTTCCATGCGTGACAATCCGCACCCCGAAGTTACCGCTGCTGATAGCCAGTACGCTGGAGACAACTTTGCACGAGTGTCGGGTGATGCTGTGGCCTTGGCAGATACGCAGTTATTTGCCTGGGACGCGACCGACAAGGGCGTGGGAGAGCTTCATCCGCAAGCGAATCCGTCTCAAGCTGAAATTCTCAAGAAGCAATTCAAGTCCAAAGAAGCCGACCTCAAGCTGCAGCGAAAGAGGGCAGTCCTTGACAAGTATGGTGGCGGAGAGTACTTGGACGGTCAGGATGGTTTGGCTACCGCTGTGGAAGTGAATGGTGACAAGAAGCCGACTGGTAAAGTGCCCGATCGTAATCTTCGCTTTGGTGTCAGCACTGCTGCTGAAGAATATAGTCGCGACGGTCGCATGGTCGGGGGTCCGGGCGGTAGTACGAAACGTGAAGCTATCCCATGCAAATATGAAGAAGACATCTTTGTCAATGGGCACTCGACCGTTTGGGGCAGCTTCTTTCACAGGGGCGCTTTGCAATGGGGATACAGAGACGACCATTCATTAATGAGAGCGTCCTACTGCACAGGAGCGAATGGCCGTCTTGCCAACGACGAATCGAATGAAATGCGCTTTGGTACAGGCAAGACTGGATCAGCAGCACTAGCCCAAGCTCGGGGCATGCTTAAGGTTATGCCTGGTAGTCAGCGAACGGGGAATACGAGCTCGGCGGCGACCAATCGGTCCAAGTTGTACGGAGAAGCGAACCCGAACCCTGACTTGGACCAAGACAAGTTGAAAGAGGCTCTCAAGAAAGCCGAGCAATCCAAGGAAGAGACTGGAGATGATCGCAAACGAAAATACCACTCCATGAACGCCGAAGTCAACCTTACCGAAGAAGACATGGAAGCCTACCGATTAAAGAAAGAACAAAAGAGTGACCCAATGGCCAACGTTGGAAGCGACGAGTTGCTCGATTACAAGTAAAATAAACCTACTTCGTATGATGATTATTTATTATAGCCCAGCGCTTACATCATGTACACTTTCTACTGTGTCGGAGCCGGAATCGGAGCTGGAACCGGAACTGGGTATTGAAACATTTGCATGCTCTTCTCCAGATCTAGACTCGACTGCAACTGAATGGTCAGTTCAATGTTCTTTACTTGGAGCTCATCGTTTACTGGTGTCACTCGGAACACGGATAGCACAACGTTGTCGCCAGGGTCATAGGTCTCGAGGGCCTGAAAGAGATCCGATTCGGTGTTGACTACCTTGTCGCCAATCTTCCCAATAATGTCGCCAATCTCGACTAAGCCTGATTCCGTACGTCGCGTCCCCTTCAAACCTGCCTTTGCAGCTGGGCTGCCCTCTGGTACATCTAATACAAGTACACCGCTGGTAATTCCCAACGCGGAAGCTTGGGTGGACTGGAGAAGTGAAATGCCCAGAACCGCCCGAACCACTTTACCGTCGCGAATGAGCGTTTCGACAATAAATTTGACCGTGTCAACTGGAATGGCAAAACCAATACCCGCAGATGCCCCCGAGGGCGAGTAGATTGCGGTATTCATTCCAATGAGTTTGCCAGCACTGTCCAAAAGGCAACCACCGCTGTTGCCCGGGTTTATACTACAATCTGTCTGAATCACGTTAGAGATGGGTCTTCCAACGGGAGAACGAATTTCCCGACCTGTTCCACTAATGATCCCCGCTGTTAGTGTATGATCCAAACCAAAGGGATTTCCAATCGCCAATGCCTGCTGCCCCACCTTGAGGTCTTTGGATGTACCGACTGCTATCGGCTTGAGGATAGAGCGTGGTGCCTCTACCTTGAGTACTGCAATGTCTTTGGTAGGATCAACTCCCACCACTGTAGCCTTATAGACAGATCGCCTAAAGTTTGCTGGAGTACTAGCGCTGATTCCGGACGCGGACGCGGACCGTACGGATGTGCTGTACGGCTGAATCGGCTGCAACGACACTGGGGGAAGCCCCTTGCGATCCTTTTCGCTGGAGAGTATCGCAATCTGCGCTGATTGCGAGTTGCGAACTACATGATAGTTTGTGACAATGTGACCTTGGTCATCCCAAACAAAGCCACTACCAGAGCCCAATGGTACATCCATTACGTTGGTGCTAAATTGATCGCGTCGCTCGGTGAAGGTGTCTATAAAGACAACCGATGGAGATGTTTTTTCAAAGATTTCAATCCGTTTCATCTCCGAGCCTTCAAGGGCGTTTGCTGGCAGAATATTCAGGTTGGCTAGATAAGCTGCTAGGATACCACCACTCGCCGCAAACAGACGCCGCCGTACCTCATCCGGTGTGCCGGTGGCGCTGTCGTTCAGATCGCCATTCTTGTCGGTGCGAGACAGTTTCAAAGGACTACTTCTTTGCAAGGCGCTTCGCGGAGGTACCCATGCCCAGGTGCACTGAATCACCAAGAGGTACACCAATGTACATATATTCCAACCCAACGACACCATCTTCATTGTCAATCGCCATGCAACTCGCCGCTTTTGTGAATGACATCGTCGTTCGTCGATGCTGATGCTGATGACTGATTGCTCTCGCTCGCTCCTCGTCGTCTTCAGATGATAATAATCTCTCGAAAATCGAAAACACTACAGTACACTTCGTAGTCTACTGAATAGTGTACAACGTGCAGTGCTTATTAGTCATAATATCCAATATACCACGTCAAAGCAGAATTTGTGATTTATGTAAAAAACAACATGCATGATGAACAGGAAAAGAGAGAGTAGAATCCGATCCTCGACATTATGCACAGTATCATCATACAGTAAAGTACGGTACTGTAGGTTTACTGTAGATGAAAACGATGAGACACAAAAAGGGTGAGGGTGAGGCTAAGGGTACGGTACGGTACTATAGGGTAGGGATGCAGCTCACAACTTCACTACAATGAGGACATCGCGTCCCACTATATCCCCACGCAAAGGATTCAGCATTTACATCACCGTGCTTCTGGCCTTTCTACTCGGTCTATTCCTTGGCCGCAAAGGAGGCAATTCTGAGCCGCTGCAAACGCTGGGCGCTTCACACGGATCAGTCTCGCGTCTTTCCAACATTATTCCTCGACTAACATCGCATGCCGATGCGCACGGACGTCAAATAACAAAGCAGCAACTGATAGATCCTTTTGTGGTACCCAATCTCGCTGGTCTCTCCGTTGCCACGCTGTTACCCAACCAGCGTATATCTTTGCATCAGCACAGCACGATGCATGAGTTCTTTTATGTTTTGTCGGGCAGTGGGGTAATCCAAGTCAATGGCATTGACAATTCTGTCGAACCTGGGTCCTTTGTGCACGTAGCGCCCGGCGAAACGCATAGCTTTTGGGTTCCATCCGACTCGCAACAAAGCATGAAAATGTTTGTTTCCGGCATTGCTGTGGGGCCCAAACCAAAACCTAACTTTTAAGTACGAGATACTGATAATCCAAAGAGATACATTTGTGATTATTTACTCCTTGCCACTACTCTTGCCGCCACTGCTCTTGCCACCACTGCTCTTGCCACCACTGCTCTTGCCACTACTGCTCTTGCCGCCGTTCAAAAACTCTTGCTTGCGACCTTCAAAGCCGGCACGAGAGAGACGTCGTCCCTTGTCGTCTTCCTTATCCACAATACGCTTTTTGCTCAAGCTCGCTCCCGCTTTACCACCCTCCTTGCGTGCCGTCAAATTGTGCTGGCGAATCTTTTGCTTTTCATTTTGCGTAGCAGCAGTCTGGTCCAAACGAGTCTTCCAAGCCTTTTGCGACTTTGTCTTTTTGGAAGCCTTGCGTTTCAGCGCTTTCTTGAGCTTGGCTGGATCATCCTTGACGCGGCGACCGTCCGCCTCCTTGAATGTGTCATTCCATAACATGCCCTTTGCCTTGAGCTGATCTTCTTCACTACCTTTTTTAAGTTCTTCCAATTTCTGTCGCTTGGTTTCGGCATCCGCCAACATTTTCTCCAAATTCTTGCTCTTGCTCAAGTTGGCCAGCGACTTGTTCGCCTTTTGGTAATTGTCCTTGGAGTTGGAATTCAATCCAGCCAAGCGACCAAAGTCCAAAGCCGCCAAGTCATGCGACGGGCTGGCCGTATCAGTGGAAATCTTGTAATTAGTGGCAGTGGACGCGGGCACCTTGCTAGCGGCGCTCTTTTGTCGTTTCACAGCCTCTTCCTTTCGGCGCAGTTTTTCGGTACGGCGAGCCGCTCGTTTGCTTACTTGATCCGGGTTGCTGGGACGACCTCCTTGCTTGGCGAGAATCTTGGCCTGCAATTTTTCCCGCAGAGCTTCAATGCGAGACTGATTGGGTGTCGCGGGTGTCGCAGTGGCTGTATCCGTTTCTGCGGGTGCCGCGGGCGACTCAGTTGGAGTAGGAGTGGCAAGAACCTTCTGGGGAAGCTGCGTCTTGCTCTTGTTGGACTTTTCGAGACGAGCCTTGACCTCGACAGTCGTTTCGGCTTGCGCCGGGTCCAACTTGCGTCTCTTGCCGGCCTTGGCTTTGGCTCTGCGGGCTTCTTTGGAGGTGCTGTTGGAATATTGCATGTACTTGGATTTCGGGTTGAAATCATCGCCCGTGTTTCCTGCAATGTAAAGCTTGCTAGGAATCATATCAACTAGCATATCGAAAAAGTCATTGTGCTCTGTGAGCTCACGAAGGAGTTGTTGGGAAGATACGGCCACCATGGTGCTTGTCGTTGGTTGTCACTACAAAACCAGGTACACCTACTTTTTCTTTTGACACTTTGTATCAGCCTGGAATCGCACTGTTCTCGAAACTTCAGCGTTGATGTATAATTTCGTTGGTGGCGGGAGGCTCTCGCGCGAGAACGCGCGGTGCTTGAAGTTTGGCGCGAAGTCCGGGTAGTCTAGCACTGGCAGTTGTTGTCGCCTAAACTACAGTACCGGTACGAGCTGTACCATAACCGAGTTCCACCAAGCATACCCACGGGACGTAGGCTGCTCACTATTATACTCACTACTCACTTCATTCATTCATCATGGGTTGATGCGGAGGACTAAAATGAGCGCAGCTAACGCCAACGACGAAGGAGTTATCCAAACAGTCGTCTTTCGTTGGCCCAATCCTGCCGTGACGGACCAAGGTATCGGTCGCTTGATGGTTCCAAGGGGTTGATTACCGTGCACGACGGGTGCCTTCCAAACACATTTGCTGGCCAAATTACCACCCAGCCAGCGTCCGCCAACGTTTACGCAACATGTCCGTTGGTCGCGCCAATGGAATCATGGTCAAGCCACAACCACAAGATAGACTGCCCTTTGCCGTGCTTACATTGGAACGCATCATGCATTCTGGTATGCTCCAAGAGGCCATAAAAAATCGGTCCATGGCGTATCCCAAGCCCAAGCTAACACTACGTTTGTTACTATGCCTGCGGCCGTTTTTCGCTCGACGGGGGACGCCGGATTCAGGCGCATCTGGCGAATCGTGTGGCGGGGTTGGAACGCATTGCCAAGATTTAACTTTACCAGAGACTTGGAGAATGTCCAGAACCATAGATTCGTAAACTTCAAAGCAAAGGTCAGGGTTCCTCTGCGAGGCTTCACAGCTCAGTCGGTCAGACTGAAAGGGCCGATCACTCCCAGGTCTGTTATCTTGCGTCTCTGTAGTAACCGATCTTGTATGATGCGGTTTTGGCAGGCGTCTATAAGTTATAAGAACGGCACCCACATCAGAGGAATAATGTATATATCAGAATAATGCGTGTAAACTATAGGAGAGTAGCCCCCACTACTACGGCGTCCAGCAGCGGCACCATACGGCAACCACGGGCCATTATGCCGTATTGACTGACTCTTTCTATCCAAAAACCAACAATATTGCCATCATGGTAGATGCTGCAATGAAATGACCCCTCACACGACTCATGTTTGCTGCGCTCGTGGCTAGCCCAGCCATGCTGCTGCTACTGGACATATCCTCAGACCCATCGATTGTCTCCTCATCCATGTCGTTTGCGAAAAAGGCATCCACAGAACTCGGAGCACCAAAAGAAGCATAGGGGAAAGTCGGGGTAGCCGGAGCCGGCGTCGTCTGTTGCAACGCTTGAGGATTAGAAACTGGAGAGAAAGTAAAAATTCCCTGAGAAATAAGCACTGGGGCCCTGGTAGATGTCGATACCTGAGAAGGTGCAAAGAATGTCGACAGTACGGGCGAGCTCGCGGGAGTCTGCGCGGGAGCATCCGTGGGCTGAAATGTCGGAATTGGCGTAGGTTTAGTGGTAGGAGCCTTGGTAGGCGGAACCGAGGGTGTTCTGGTAGGGGAGTCAGTTGGAGATGCAGTAACACCGCCGGTGCCACATGGTGCATCAAAATCAAGCAAGTACGTGTATGCTGCCTCTAGCTGTACCAATCCTTCGCCGTAAAAGTTGTCTCTCCCGGATTCTCCCAAGTCCAACGCGCTCTTTTCGACGGCTTCACGCACTTGAACGTTGGTGCACTCTGGCCTTGCGGCCCAAATGCGCGCAATGACACCGGTTACAACAGGCGTTGCCATGCTCGTTCCCGTCTTTGGTCCGTACCCTGCACTTCTCATGTCAATCGTAACCGACTGCGAAGAAATAAGATCCAGACCACTGTCTCGTGCAAGCGAAAAGACCGGAATACCCACTCGGACACCACCGAGAGTTCCCGTCACAATTCCAGTGTTTCCCGCACTGTTGTAAATAATAATCCCCACACCTCCCCCATCTTCACAGTTGATGGCCTTTTCTGAGAATGTGACTTCTCCACGTTCAACGAGACAGATACTTCCAGATACACCCACACACGTCTCCAAGCCAAGTCCGCAGTCGGCTAATGTATCCGAGAGCGCGTCACCGATACTGATGGAACCATCCATGAGAGAGGCATCGTATTTTTCACCAGTAGTGTCATCAAAGATTGCAATTGATGGTACAGTGGAAATGATCTCAACGCCTGGTGCAACCAGGTCCACTCGGTTATTGTTTTGTGAAAAAGGCGCCCACGCCAGCTCCCTGTCAACAGCTCCAACAGACACGGTCTGTTGGTAAGATGCGGGGAAGTTTAGGTCCTCGGAACCATCGTTGCCTGCAGCTGCGACAATCAGCACACCTTCCAGAGTCAAGGCTTGGATGACCGTCAATTGCGTTCG
>Ga0307981_1001553_pt1 | contig 20220 bp, 14 predicted proteins | sample OrgLakmetagen987_FD_201849 | JGI IMG/M metagenome (GOLD analysis project Ga0307981, IMG submission 201849) | Saline water microbial communities from Organic Lake, Antarctica - #987 | ecosystem: Environmental > Aquatic > Non-marine Saline and Alkaline > Saline | place: Antarctica: Organic Lake... | reverse complement strand
AGAATTATTGATGGATGGCAATGTGAAAAAAGCATTGGAGTTGTAATTTCAATTCAACTTTAACGAGTTGAAAATTCATATCATATCAGATAAAAATCCGTTTTGCATTTTGTAAAACGGATTTTTTTTGATTTACCACATAGCCCTCGCTAGCAAAAGCATCTTGCTCGTGATCTACATCATTGTAGACTAGAATTAAAACAATGAAATGAAATCTTAGCAATGGCTTTCCTTTTTTATGCAAATAATCCGACTGCGCGGATTTGCAACTCCTACCAAATAAAATTTACATTTTTCAACACAGCTAAATTCAATATAAAATCAGCAAAATACAACTCAAAAAACTTCCTTTGTTTCAAGAAAAAACAAGCTTTTAAAAATAAATTACAAATCCCATAAAAATGAAATTGATTAGTTCTTTTTAAGTATTGTTTTGGAATCTATTTTCAAATTCCAATTATTTTTGGAACTAGAAATATAACCAAATCCATTTAAGATTAACGGACTTGGTATAAGAATAAAATCGAATGAAAGTAGGAATAAGCGCAATACAAGTCAATTTCCCAAAGCTATATTTACCCATTGAAATTTTAGCAGAAAACAGAAATATAGAACCTTTAAAATTAATAAAAGGTCTAGGATTACAACGCATGAGTTTTCCTGATGTACACCAAGATACAGTTTGCTTTGCAGCCAATGCATTACTTCAATTATTGGAAGCTGAACAACTAGACCCAAAGGATATAAGCAGAATTTATATAGGAACAGAAAGTGGTGTAGATAGCTCAAAACCCGTTGCTTCATTTTTACTTCCTTTAGTTGAAGAGAAATATGGAGCTAATTCTACACAACATTGTGATGTAGTAGATTTGACTTTTGCCTGTATCGGAGCAGTAGATGCCATGCAAACCTGTTTAGATTATGTACGTCTCCGTCCTGATGAAAAATGCATTGTTATAGCAGCGGATGTGGCCAAATACGATTTAGCATCTGGTGGAGAATACACCCAAGGTTCTGGAGCGGTGGCTTTGCTTATAGAATCCAATCCAAAAATGATGAGTTTCGACTTAACAACTGGGGTTTCTACAGAAGGGGTTTTTGACTTCTTTAAACCCAGAAGGTCTATTTTAAAAAGTGAAATTTTTTCAAATACAAAAATTGGAGATTGGCACGGTGTTTTAGAAAATGAAATTAGTATTTACAAGGAACAACCTGTTTTTGATGGCCAATATTCCAATGCATGCTATATCAATAGAATAAAAAATGCGTATTTCCATTTTAAAAAACAACAAGAAAATGAAGAACCTTGCTTTCAGGATTGGGAATTTATAGCCATGCACCTACCCTATTGTTTTCAAGGAAGAAGAACATTTCAGCATATTTTTGCAGCAGAATATCCTGAATTGTTGACGGAACAAATTGGAGAAACTCCAGCAGAAAAGTTAAAAGCACTTACTAAATCTGATGCCTATAAAAACTTGGTTGAAAATAAATTATATCCTTGTGAAATTGCTTCCAGTAAAATAGGAAACATCTATACAGGTTCTATCTTTTTAGGCTTGGTCTCTGCTCTGTACCACAAAAAAGAGGAGGAATTAAATTCGAAAAAAATAGGGTTTATTGCTTATGGTAGTGGCAGTAAAGCCAAAGTTTTTGAAGCTGAGTTAGAAAAGGAATGGGCACTACAAATTAAAAAAACAAACTTATTCGAAAAACTAGCAGAAACGAAAGCAATCGATTTTATGACTTATGAAAAGCTTCATAAAAAAGAACAACAAACCAGTATAATTGTTCCTCAAAATGAAGTAGCCTTAGTAAGTATTGAACATGAAAACCCTGTTCTTATTGGAAAAAGAAATTATGCTTTTATAGCTTAGTTTTTACAAGAAAGACTGTCAGGCTCTTAATACGATTTCTGAGATTTTGCCAAGCTAAGTAATCAAATTAAAATAGCACATTCATAAAATCAAAATTAAGGTGGTTTCGACCTTTAAACTAGAAAATTAACCTTAAAACGGCCTAATTTAAGAAGTCTCTATATAAATTTGATTTCAATTTGAATATAAAATTGTAATATTGTTGAACAAATAAAAATAATGTTTGCAGATAAAGTACCTAAAAATATACGTAAGTTTCGTGAGTTGAGAGACCTTACTCGTGAAGATATGGCTGCATATCTTGAAATGAGTTCAAGTGGTTATGCCAAAATTGAACAAGGAATTGTGGACGTTAGTATTCGTAAAATGGAGCAAATAGCCAGCATTCTTAAAGTAGAAGCAAAACAACTGATGGAGTTTGAAGTCAACCAAGTTTTTAATTCAGATGAAAAAGAGAGTAAAAGTAATACAGATGCAAGTGGCAATCATCAGCCTAACAATTTTGATTCAGATTTTTACTATTTAGAAAAGCTAGTTCAGAGCTTAGAAAGGGAGAATGAAATGCTCAGAAAACAACTTGAAAACAAGAAATAGAGATTAATTGGCTTCAAATAAAAAAGATTTATTTCAGTAAATGATACACCAAATCAACATCAAAAACAGAATCTAAGCCATTCTACCTAAATTCTTCAAATTAATAGTCAAACAAAATAATTGAACTAAATCAATAAAATTTAGCAATTTCGTAAAACATTAAAAATAAGCAGTCCCCAAGCTTATGCATCAACAAAGAACTTCTTACTTTTGCAACGTTTAATAAGATGCAAATTCATGTTTAGAAGTCATACCAACGGAGCTTTACGCCCATCACACATAAACCAACAAGTAACCTTATCGGGTTGGGTACAAAAATCAAGAGATAAAGGATTTATCATTTGGGTAGATTTACGAGATAGATACGGAATCACACAATTGGTTTTTGATGCTGAACGTACTCCTTCCGAGATGATGGAAAAGGCAAGAAAACTACAACGGGAATATGTTATTCAAGTAAAAGGAATCGTAATAGAACGCGAATCTAAAAACGAACAAATTCCGACAGGACATATTGAAGTTTTAGTTGAAGAATTGGTTGTATTGAATGCCTCAATTACTCCTCCTTTTACCATTGAAAATGACACCGATGGAGGGGAAGATTTGCGGATGAAATACCGCTATCTAGACATTAGAAGAAATCCCGTAAAAGACAAGCTTATTTTTAGAAGTAAAGTAAGTATGGAAGTGCGAAAGTACTTAAGCAATCAAGATTTCATAGAAGTGGAAACGCCTTACCTCATTAAATCTACTCCAGAAGGGGCTCGGGATTTTGTGGTGCCAAGCCGAATGAATGCCGGACAGTTTTATGCACTCCCACAATCTCCACAAACGTTCAAACAATTATTGATGGTAGGTGGAATGGATAAATATTTTCAGATTGTAAAGTGTTTTCGAGATGAAGACTTACGAGCTGACCGACAACCAGAATTCACACAGATAGACTGTGAAATGGCTTTTGTGGAACAAGAAGATATCTTGGAAACGTTTGAAGGCCTAACAAAACATCTTTTAAAAGAAATCAATGGGGTTGAAGTAGCAAATTTTCCAAGGATGACTTATGATGAAGCCATGCAAACCTATGGAAATGACAAACCTGATATCCGATTTGGGATGAAGTTTGCTGAGCTAAATGAAGTTGCTCAACATAAAGATTTTAAAGTTTTTAATGAAGCTGAATTGGTGGTAGGAATTGCCATACCTGGATGTGCTAGCTATTCTAGAAAAGAATTAGACGCTTTGGTGAAATGGGTACAACGCCCACAAGTTGGAGCCAAAGGTATGGTATATGTAAAATGCCTCTCTGCCGAACAGACTGGCAACGAAGACGGAAGCTTTAAATCTACAGTAGATAAATTTTACAACCAAGAAGACTTAGCCAAATGGGCTGAAAAATCGGGAGCTAAACCTGGTGATTTAATCTGTGTCTTGTCAGGAGAAAAACAAGCAACTCGAGCGCAATTGAGTGCATTACGAATGGAAATGGGCAATCGTTTAGGTTTGCGAAAACCAACTGAATTTGCTCCGCTTTGGGTAATCGATTTTCCTTTGTTGGAATGGGACGAAGACAGCCAACGTTACCATGCAATGCACCACCCATTTACATCACCAAAAGCTGAACAAATTCCATTATTGGCTACTAATCCAGCAGCAGTAAAAGCCAATGCATACGACTTGGTTTTGAATGGCAATGAAATTGGTGGAGGCTCCATTCGAATCCACGATAAAGCAACCCAAGCGCTAATGTTTGACTATTTAGGCTTTACCGAAGAAGAAGCAAAAGCTCAATTTGGCTTCTTAATGGATGCTTTTCAATATGGCGCGCCTCCTCATGGTGGAATTGCCTTTGGCCTAGACCGCTTAGTAGCCATTTTAGGTGGACAGGAAAGCATTCGCGATTTTATAGCTTTTCCAAAAAACAATTCGGGTAGAGATATTATGATAGATGCTCCCGCTCCAATTGACCCAGAACAATTAAAAGAATTGCATTTAGCTAAAGTAGTGAAGAAATAGGTTTTACAGTTTTTTAAAATGCATTTTGGCTTGTTTGAATTTTTAAGCTAGAGTAATAAAATCATCTTATTCTAATAATTGATTTAATGATTTGGTTTTTATCTATTAGCTGAAAATGATATTGTATAGGTATTAACTTGTTCCAATTTAATTTAGAATATAGTGTGTTGAACTTAAACGCTGAACAAATGAATGCTAAGGAATTTATTGAAACTTTAAACATCATCGGTAAAGATTATACAGGAGAAATTCCGAAAAGGGAAATATTTTCTTTAGCGAAAGAATATCAACAAATTTCAGTATTTGAGGTGATAAAATTGCTTAAAGATAAAGATGACAATCATCGACTTGGTGCAGTATCAATTTTAGATTGGAAAGCACGAAATAAGAAAACTACTCCAAAAGAACGGAAAGAGATTTACGAAGCATATATCGAAAATCACAATTGGATTGATAATTGGGGCTTAGTAGATAGAAGCGCACCGTATGTTGTTGGAGGTTATTTATACGATAAGGATAAAAAGCCATTATACGATTTAGCAAAATCCCAAAATCCAATGGAGCGTAGAACTTCAATTGTAAGTACGTATTATTTTATAAGAAAAAATGAAGTAGAAGACACCTTTAAAATAGCAGAAATTCTCGTAAACGATAGAGACGAATATGTCCAAAAAGCTGTTGGAAGTTGGATTAGAGAAGCAGGGAAAAAAGAGGAGGAGAAATTGAAAAAATTTCTTAATAAATATGCCGCTGAAATGCCAAGAATAAGTCTTCGGTACGCAGTAGAAAAATTCGACAAGAAAACGAGAGATTACTATTTAAATTTGAAGAAAGAAAAGTCAACAGACAACAATGTATAAAAAAAACATTGCAGAAATAGAAACCTCTGCAATGTTTTTGTTTTAAAGTCTATTCTAAATTGATAAAAAGTCCTTCTTCTGTTTTAGCTACGTTAGCTACTTCCTTTTTGCGTAAACCTTTAGTCGCTTTATCCCATTTTTTGTTGCTTAAACCAGAGGCATCTTTAACCGCATTCAGTTCTTGTGGAGATTCCTTTTTCAATAAATCGACTATTATTTTTTCTTCTTCCGTAAGCTCAATCTTCTTTTTTTCTGGTCGCATTTGTGGGAAAAACAAAACTTCTTGTATAGCAGGATTATTCGTTAAAAACATAATTAATCTGTCCATACCTATTCCTAAACCAGAAGTTGGTGGCATACCATATTCCAATGCGCGTAAAAAATCGTAATCTATAAATTCCGTAGCTTCATCGTCGCCTTTTTGAGCTAGTTTCAATTGCTCTTCAAAGCGTTCACGCTGGTCTATTGGGTCATTTAACTCTGAATACGCATTGGCTATTTCCTTACCACAAACCATCAATTCAAAGCGTTCGGTTAATTCTGGGTTATCTCGGTGCTCTTTGCATAAAGGGCTCATTTCTTTAGGGTAATCTGTAATGAAGGTAGGTTGTATAAATTTTCCTTCACATTTTTCACCGAAGATTTCGTCAATTAGCTTGCCTTTACCCATGGTTTCATTTACATCAATATCCATTTCTTTTGCAGCTGCACGAAGCTCTTCTTCCGTTTTACCAGTGATATCAAAACCAGTAAATTGCTTTATAGCTTCTGTCATGCTGATGCGTGGGTAAGGAGCTTTAAAATCTACTTCGTGTTCTTTAAATTTTGTTTGGGTAGTTCCGTTTACTTGCAGTGCACAATGTTCAAGGAGTTGCTCTGTAAATTCCATCATCCAATGGTAATCTTTGTAAGCAACATATATTTCCATTGCTGTAAACTCTGGATTGTGAGTACGGTCCATGCCTTCATTTCTAAAATTTTTAGAAAATTCATACACTCCATCAAAACCACCAACAATAAGGCGTTTCAGGTATAATTCATTGGCAATTCGCAAATACAAGGGAATGTTTAAAGCATTGTGGTGAGTAACAAATGGACGTGCAGCAGCACCACCAGGAATAGACTGCAAAACAGGTGTTTCTACTTCCATATATCCCTTCTGATTAAAAAAGTTTCGCATGGCAGTAAACAACTTATTTCGTTTTACAAAAATCTCTTTTACATGAGGATTAACGGCTAAATCCGCATAGCGTTGACGGTAGCGCATTTCTGCATCTGTAAAGCCATCAAATTCATTTCCTTCTTTGTCTCTTCTAGGCAATGGCAAAGGCTTCAAAGCTTTACTTAACAATTTAAAGTTAGTCACTTTTACTGTTTTTTCTCCTACTTGAGTCGTAAAAAGCACACCTTCCACACCTACAAAATCTCCAATATCTAGTAGCTTTTTATAGACATCGTTATACAAAGATTTGTCTTCATCAGGACAAATTTCATCTCTATTGAAATACACTTGTATTCGTCCTTCTGCATCTTGCACCTCAGCAAAAGAGGCTTTTCCTTGTATTCTTCTAGACATCAATCGGCCTGCAATGACTACTTTTTTCCCTTCTTCAAATTCAGCTTTAAGCTGTTTAGAGGTATGTTGAACTGGAAATAAATCTGCAGGATAAGGATTGATTCCCATGCTGCGGAGTTCTGTTAATTTATTACGTCGTACTTGTTCTTGTTCCGATAATTGCATAGTGCCTATTTTTGAAGCTGCAAAGATACATTTTTAACACTTGAATTTAAAGTAACTTTAAAAGCTTAGCCATTTTTTAAAATTATTACCTAAAGTCCATTTAAAGTGAAAGCCTAATGAAGATGAATTTGTATTTTAGCTTTATGAAAAATTTATTTTATCTGTTTTTTTTCTTTTGCTCAATTACATTTGGGCAATCCTTCAGTTTAGGCGAGAACTACTTTGAACAAGGAGAGTACGAAAAAGCCAAAAGTATTTTTAAAAGTTTATTCGAAAAGCAATCTCGCTCGCAAAAGTACTTATTAGCTTACACCAAGACACTTACCGAGTTAGAACAACTAAATGAAGCGGAACAACTACTGGTAAATTACTTACAAGGAACTGACAATTATCCTAATATTGAAGTAGAATTAGGCAAAATTTACCAGCTTTTAGACAATACAGAAATGGCTCAAAAGCAGTTCAAAATAGCTATACAACGTATAAATGAAAATCCAAATTACGCTTTTGCAGTAGGAGAAACATTTCAAAATTACAATTTGCTAGATGAAGCTATTTTGGTTTACGAAAAAGCAGACGAGCTTCAACCTCGAGTAAATTATAAAATTCAATTAGCGAGGATCTATGGTGAACAAGGTAACTTAGAAAAGATGTTTCAAAACTACATCTATCTCATTTTAGAAAGCCCAAATTACTTCAATGTAGTTAGCCGAAATTTTAACGAATACATCACCGAAAACCCTAAAGATGAAGCTAATCTGGTCTTCAAAAAACTATTATATAAATCACTCCAAAATGAACCGAACCTACTTTACAATCAGCTTTTAAGCTGGGTTTTTGTGCAAGAAGGTGATTTTAGCAAAGCGTTTGCACAGGAAAAAGCAATTTACAAACGGACAGATAATCCTAGTTTTCAAAGAATTATAGAACTAGCCGAAACAGCAGGAAATACCACTCAGCATGTTACAGTGTCTGAACCCATGCTGACTTACGTGATAAATGAAGAACTGGATGAGCGCATACAACTTGCAGCTATTCAGTTGCTTTTACAACAAAAAGTTGCTTTTGTTGACACCTCAGAATATAGCCAAATAGCTACTGATTTTGAAAATTACCTTACTACCTATGGTAAAAATTCCAATACCGCAGGACTTCAATTGCTATATGCTCGTTTTTTAGCTTTCCAAATGCAGGAAAAAGAAAAAGCTAGAAATAACATAAATCAACTTTTAGCTTTACCTATCAATACTTTCACTCAAGCAAATGCAAAAATGCTACTAGCTGATATTTATGTGCTGGAAGAAAAGTTTAATCAGGCATTAGTGGCTTATTCTCAAGTAGAAAAATTAGTAAAGAATACTGATATGGCTCAGGAAGCTAAATTTAAAGTAGCAAAAACCAGTTACTATAAAGGAGATTTTGAATGGGCAGTTACCCAACTGGATGTACTTAAAAAAGCTTCTTCTCAATTGATTGCTAACGACGCCATGTCACTTGCAAGACATATAAAAGATAATTCGTACCAGGATTCCATTCAAACGGCTTTGCAAAAAGTAGCCAAAGCAGATTTACTGGAATTTCAGGAACAAAACGAATCTGCTTTAAGTCTTTTAGATGAAGTTTTAACCGAGTTTAATGGTGAAGTAGTTGAAGATGAAGCTTTGTTTAGAAAAGCAAGTATTCTTTCTAAACTCAAAAATTATGAAGCTGCTGCTAAAGCATATCAACAAATAATCGAATTTCACCCCTTAGATGTGTTGGCAGACGACGCCTTATTTGCAATAGCGACATTATATGAAAATAAGTTGAACCAACCAGAAAACGCTAAAATCCATTACGAAAAAATTATTTTTGACCACCCTGATAGCATTTACTTTGTAGATGCTCAAAAGGCGTTTCGGAAACTACGTGGTGACTCTATTAATTAGTTTAGGAGGGAAATTTTGTAATTGCCTAATCGAAGTTTGTTAAATTTTAGGGGTTTAATTTAGGGTCTGCTGAAAAAAAAAGTCATTATTTATGATGTATAATTGTGTTGTCAAGTGCAGTCTTTTGAAAATAATGCTTTGAAAGTCTTGCCCTCAAATTTAGTTGATGCTTTTTAATTCTAGATTTAATTTTAGAGCCATAATCCCAGAGGGATTAAACATGTATAGAAAATTAATCCCACAAGAGTACGACCCCAGCTGGGGTCGAATACCTAAGCACATCAATTTAGCTATACACAATTGACCCTCCTAGGGTCAAAAAAACAATTTTAAACTAACCCACTTTATTTAATCTATTTTATAACAATGATTTACATTTAATTCATTTCTGACTTTTTCAGCAAACCCTAATTTAGAAATTCATGAAATATAGCCCTAATAGCTTCATGTAGTTTTCGTATTTCCCGAATTATTTTCAGCATTCAATATAAGCAGGTCTCCCCCAGCCGCCTTTTACTCTAACCCCAACTTGGTTTCCCACATTCCTCAAAGAATTGGTTTAAGAAAACTAACATGAAATCATGTCTTTTTTTAGCAAATTTCTTTCCTGTTTCGGTGTTCATTTGGTCTTTAAGCAAAAGTAGCTTTTCGTAAAAATGATTGATAGTTGGCGCATTCGAAACTTTATACTCTGCTTTGGTTTGCTTGGTTTTGGGTGAGATTTCAGCATCAAAAATCGGTCTGTTTTTATAACCTCCATAGTTAAATGTCCGAGCAATACCAATTGCTCCCAACGCATCTAAACGATCTGCATCCTGCACTATTTGAAAAGCCTTTGACTTCTCTCCTAGCGAAATGGCTTCACTCTTAAATGAAAGATGCTGTACTATAAAAACCACTTCATTTATAATTTGTGGCTCAATATTGAATTGCTTCAAAAAAGAAAGCGCTTTTGCAGGACCAATTTCTTCGTCTCCATTGTGAAATTTAGCATCTGCAATATCATGTAGCAGACAAGCCAAACTAACCACAAAATCATTAATAATTTCCAAGGTATGTTCTTCAGCTAAAATAGCTTTTGCATTATTTAGTACCCGTTGAATATGTTGCCAATCATGTCCAGCTTCGGCTTCAGCCAATTGCTTCTTTACATAAGCAGTTGTATCAGCAATTATGCTATTTTGGAGTGCATTCAAAAGAAAAGGGATTAACTATTAGCAAGCGCTGGTTTTACCCAAGAAAATGTAGTTTGCTCTTGTGGAACGCGCATACGTTGGTTAATTCGCTGCATACGGTCTGGAAGCTTCATTACATAATCTCTGGCTTTTTCGGCTTCTGCTGTTAAGCCGTTTCTGTTTTCAATATCCCACTGTACAATTAAGTTGCGCATAATGTCTATATAGTCTTGACCTGTATACACCCCGATGCGCTGTGCGCAGTTCGAAAAATCTTCAAAAGCAGATCCAATACTGTTTCCAGATTCTCTTAAAAAATGAGCTGGCATTACAATTTTGCTAACCATCATTTCCTTAAAAGCAATCATCATTTCAGAAGGATCTACGGCAAATATTTCTTTTACAAAAGTACTGTAAGCTCGGTGATGGCGCATCTCGTCTCCAGAAATAATCTTACACATTCTAGACAGTGATTTGTTGGCATATTGCTTGGCTATTTTTGCAACTCGGTTATGCGAAATATATGTGGCCAATTCTTGAAAACTGGTATATACAAAGTTTTTGTACGGATCGCGATCGGTTTCAATAGAAAAGCCATCGTTAATGAGGTGTTGAGTAGTAATCTCTACTTTTCTCATGTCTACCCTTCCAGACAAATACAAATATTTGTTCAATACATCTCCGTGTCGGTTTTCTTCACCTGTCCATTGTCTAACCCATTTAGCCCAAGGGTTTCCATGATTTCCGTCATGTTGGTTTATTCCTTCTACATCCATAAGCCAAGATTCGTAGGTTGGCAAAGCTTCTTCTGTTATAGTATCACCAACCATAACCACCCAAAAATCGTAGGGTAATTCTTTGGCTAATTCTCTAATTTCTTTTACTTCATCAAAAAAAGTATCACTTTCAGAATTTGGCAAATAATCAGTGGGTTGCCAAATTTTTTCAACTGGAATCAAAAATTCTTGGATTAATCCTTCCACTTTGGGTTCCAATTGCTTCATTACTTCTAATCGTACGTTAAATGCTGACATATCTAATTTATTTTATAAGTTAACGCCACTAGTGACGCTTTGTTCTACTATTTCTGCCAATTCTTTTGGGCTATAATTCTTTACTGGAATGGGTTCTTGAACCTCTATTTTCAAATGTACTCCCAAATCTAAGGGAAACATTCCAAAACGTTGAAGTTTCCATGAATTATTTATCGTTATAGGCACAACAATTGCTTCCGGGCAGTATTTAAACAGCGTGACCAACCCATTTGCTGAGAATTTTTTGGGCACTCCTGTTTTACTTCTAGTGCCTTCTGGGAAGATTACCGCAGCGTGTTTGGTTTGGTTTAAATAGTCTGTAAATTTCTTGATCTCGCTCAAAGCTTGTCTTGGGTCTTTTCTATCTATTAAAATCGATCCTCCGTGTCTTAAATTATAAGATATAGAAGGAATGCCGTGACCGAGTTCTTTTTTGCTAATAAATTTAGGATGCAATTTACGCAAAAACCAAATAATGGGAGGTATATCATTCATAGATTGATGATTACTCACAATAATATGTGTTTTACCTTCTTCAAAAGTATATTTATTTTGAAATGTAATTCTTGAACCTAAAACATGTAGCGATCTCATTAAAAACCAATTTAGGATTCCTACACTTTTTTTGTGCGCTTGGTAACCAAATATATTGAAACACACCCATTGAATCGCATGAAAAATAACAATCCATATACCAAAAAGCAAGTAGTAAATACTACTAAAAAAATAACTAAACACTTTTTTCATCGAATCAAAAATAAGATTTATGCATTACAAAACCACATTTCTATATGCGTGCATAATAAAAAAGCCGTCCAAAATGAACGGCTTTATATACTTAGCATACGGATTTGCTTATGCGCAATGCTCATCGTAAGCTTGTTTTAAATTGTCAGCAATCATTTCAGCAGGTCTGCCTTCAATATGGTGACGCTCCAACATGTGTACTAATTCTCCGTCTTTAAATAAAGCCATAGAAGGTGAACTTGGTGGAAAAGGCATCATTTCTGCTCGTGCTTTATCTGTAGCTTCACGATCTACTCCTGCAAAAACCGTAAATAAATGATCTGGCTTTTTTGTATTCGCTAAAGACATTCTTGCTCCTGGACGTGCATTTGCTGCTGCACAACCACAAACTGAATTAACCAATACTAAGGCAGTTCCTTTTTGGCTCAATGCTTTTTCTACATCTGCTTTAGAAAGCAATTCTTCAAAACCAACCGTGGTTAGTTCTTCTTTCATGGGTTTTACTAGCTCTGGTGGATACATATATTTTCTTTTTATTTAAACTGAATTCAGATTGCAAATATACATAAAAAGCTAAAATCATTGAGCATATAAATCTTAATGCTTTGATAAGAGTTTTAGTAGACTGCTTTTGGTTTTTGGGTTCCGTACTCTATGCAAGAATTGTCCTGTTTGTTGATTTCTGTTTCCTGTTTTTGAGTATTAATTCAATGTCGTTTAGATAAGAAAAAATAAGGGACATTCCATATGACGTACCTACGGCACGTTTGTTAGTTGGCTAAGTGTTTTTTACCCAGGTTTTGTCCCTACAGACAAATCAAAACACTTACTTCTAAATTGTAAACCCAAAATTCATCTAGGCAAAATGCTTAACTAAACGACATTGAATGTTAATTGTAAATTATGTATCTAAAATTTAATGGAGCGTTGAAAGAAAACAGGAAAGCACTCCTCTGATTATTGATGCTAAGGATATGTATTTGACAGCTTTTTCAACTCATTGAAAGAAACCACCTATTTGTTGACTGGAAAAACAGAGGTGTTTTATTAGATTCTATCAAAGAACTTGAAACAGTAAAAGGTATAGAAAAAGATTTAATTGAATAGATGAAATTATCTTGGTCTGCTATATCTTCATCTCCAAAAAAACTTAATGAAACGAAGATGATTTTATCTTATTTTTGTGGGCATAATTTTTCAAAGAAACATGCTTAAACAAGAAAAATTGGAGGTAAAAGGACTTGAAATCAATTACACCTTCGAAACCATCATAAATCAAATTAGCGAACAACATTTTGCTATTGTTGATGAGTTTTTGCCTTTAGAGTTAGTAAACCAACTCCGTAGCATACTTATTGAAAAACAAGCCGAAGACCAGCTCAAAAAAGCAGCTGTTGGAAACCGAACCAATGAGTTAATTGCCAAAAGCATTCGTGGAGATTTTATTCAATGGATGGATGAGCAGAAGGCTGAACCAATTGAAAAACTGTTTTTTGAGCAGGTGAACTCGTTGATTTTTTACCTCAATCGAACTTGCTTTATGGGAATTTTGCACAAGGAATTTCACTATGCCTTATACCCAAAAGGCAGCTTTTACAAAAGACATTTAGATACTTTTCAAAATGATGATCGGCGGGTTTTATCCATGGTGTTTTACCTCAATGAAGCAACTTGGAATATTCAAAACGGAGGAGACTTAGTCATTTACCAACCTACCGAAACAGGTGAAACTGCCTTGCATATTCATCCATTCCCTGGAAGATTGGTCATTTTTGAAAGTCAAGTTTTGGAACATGAAGTGCTTCCTGTTCTAGCAACAGAGCGCTATAGCATTACGGGTTGGTTGAAGACCAGATAAACAATAAATAAAATTCATTTGTTTTACATTCAGAATAAATGATATATTTTACTTGGTTAGATTATCCAAATCTCCTTAAAAAACTCCCATTATTATGCTGTACATATTCGTATCACACCGCATAATTGAAACTGTTATCCAGCACTTGATATGGAATCTTCTTTTTATTTCCCTTTAGCAAAAAGCAACTAAATAAACTAAAAGAATAGTATTCAAAAAAAAATATACCGATTTGAATATATATGTTGTAACTTATTTATATAAGTGTAATACTTATGTATCAGGCTGTATTTCACAAAACTACATAAACACTGCTAGAAGTCCTACCTAGCCTGCAAAGGCAGACGTACATTTAAGAGGCAGTTATTTTAAGAAGTATTTATACGACATTTAGAATAACTATCGGTAGTACAAAACATAGAAATTAAGTCTTTGCAGGAATACTAATGCTTACTTTAAAGATATCCGTTTCCAAATTGGCTTCCACTCTGGCGTTAAGTCCTCTTACAGCATCATCTATTAATTCTAAACCTAGTTTTTTATATACGTAGTCTTCGTTTTCAACACCATTGAGGTGTTTTACTAATTCTTCAACGTCTTCAGTAGAGTGTGGTTTAATAGTATTTTGACATTCAAATTGCAGATTTTGATTTGAGTTTATTTCTACTTGTATATGAATGGTATTATCAGGTTGACTGTGTTTTATGGCGTTGTAGATTATATTCCTCATCAAATTTCCAAATTCTGAGGCTCTTGTATTAAAGTGAATCTCTTCTCTGTAATGTAGATTAAATTTTAACCTTTTAATGCAAGCAACATCATGGTAAGATTTTAAAATAAGGTTTAGTTGTTCAATAATATTGATTGCTGTGTTTTCTTCTATATTTTGATTTGATGAATTTTTACTCCAATTAAATAAATTTTTTAAAATAGTCTGTAAAGAAATAATAGTATCTGACATAGCATACTGGATTTGTTTTAAATCATCATATCTCTTTTGCTCTATTAGCTTTGGTATAATTATAGCTGAATCTGAAAACACCTGAAGTGGCTCACCCAAATCATGACTTACAATCCTTAACAGTTGCTCTCTTTTATCTTTCAATTTGTTTGCTTCGTCTTTTAATTTTTTGGTTTTACGATATATATAGGTTAAGAAGAATATCAGTATTACACTAGCTAGAAAGCCAACAATTAAAAAAGTATTTATTTTACGCTCTTCAATTAATTCCAGTTCTTTTTTTGCTACTTTTAATTCTGCTTTTTGTACTTCAAACTTCTTATCTGCATACGCATTATTTTTGTCTATTAACATCTGCATTTGAGCCTCTGAACTATTTATAGCTTGTTGAGCAAAATACAATGAACTATTAAAATCTCCTAAGTCTTTATATATAACTGCTAGATTGTATGCCGTAGATTTTTTTAAACCATGCAAGTATGCTGTTTCAGGTTTTTCAGGAATGATATCAAAAGCATTTTTTAAATAATAAGTAGAGCTATCAATTTGTTTATTGAAAAAATACGTTGTTCCTAAGTTGTATAAATATGATGGGTAGTCTTGTTTTTTTTTGTTCGCAAGAACTAAGGCTTTATTATGGTAAATTATAGCATTTTTATAATCTCCTTTTGCACGATAACTTATTCCTAAACTTGTATACAAACCTCTTGAGATTAAGCTATACTGAATTTTATTTTCTTCAATGCTATTAGTTATTTCGTTAATAATATCCTTTGAAATAGGATGTTCTAAAATTCTTTCTTTTTGTAAATAATTTTTATATAAGTTTAATTTAACGGGAATGTAATTGGTATTTTCAGAAAAATCTACCATTTCCTGATACTTAGATTCAATATCCTTTTTATGTGAGGGCGCTATCTTATTTGTAGTACCATTGAGTAGTTTATTATTGATAGCACTAAAACTAAAAAACTTTCCTTCAATATCATTATGTTCTTTAAAAAAAAGGTAAGCTTTGTTATAATACCTATTCCTAATTTCATCGTCATAGTCATTATAAGCTTCTGCTGCTATGTAATAATACAGCCCTAATGTAGTAGAATTATCGAGTTCTTTTTTAAGCACAATACCATCTATTATAGAAAGCTCTTTTACAGACCAATACTCTTTAGAAAGAAGTTTTGCTGCTAAATCCTTATGGTCTTTTTTTAAATTTAAAATAGAAATGTCATCGTTTAGAAAAGAGCGAGATTTCTCATAACTTTCCTTGATTAGTTGTGATTTTTCTTGGCTATAACCTGATTCAAAAATTACAAAAAAAACAAGTATATATAGATGTTTATGCTTCTACAACTACTACAACGAGTATTCACGATAACTGGCAGGAAAATGCCAGATCTTACACTGCATTCCCCGTAAACGCGACACAGACTTCAGATGATCCTTTTGTAGATGGCATACAATACGGATTTAGCACTCATATTACAGGTGTAACCCACGGCAGTAGTAACGCCTTAGATCAACAAAATTTAGATCAAACAAATGGCTTTGCCTGGATAAGTGAGTATTTTGGTAAAGAAGTAGCTGACAAAAAGAACAAATTAGTAACATAAATAGAGTTTTTAGAGGTACCCTTTAAGGAGTGTATTTTCGCAATGACTGTATGGGTGTTTTTTAAGCCCTATATTCGAGCTTCTCTTATAAAAAAAAACGATTGTATATGCAAACGTATACTAAGGCTAATATTTGACTTTTTTACTATTATCTCTAAGCATTTCTCCTGGATTCATACCAAAACGCTTTTTAAAAACTTTTGTAAAATAGGGCCTACTTAAAATGCCTACCGCATACATTACTTCTCCAATGCTTTGGTATTTAGCTATTTTAAAAAACTCATACGCTTTGAGCATTCGTATTTCTAAAATTATTTTACTAGGGTTTAAATTTGTGCAGTCGTTTAGCATGGTTACAAAATGCTTCTTGCTGTAGCCAATTTGCCTGGCAATGTCATCTACTCTAAGCTTGTCGTTGTCTAGATTTGCGAGTATGTATGCATTTACTGCTTCTAAAAATGAACTTACTTCTTTGTCTTTAATGTCTACTGTTTCTTTTTCGGTGTGTATAAGCTTATTTTCATTTATTTTACAACCAATAAAGTGATTAATTGCAGCAGTTAAATCACGGTTTGTGAATGGCTTTTTAATGAACCTAAAAAATTTATTCTGTTCAAAAACAGCTAATTTATCTTCTATAGGAGAAGCGCTATTCAATATAAAAGGTATAGCAGCAGTATCTGGATTTTTGTCGAGTATGGTTTTTAGTTCAATACCATCCATAACGGGCATTTTGTAGTCAGAAACAATCAAAGCATACTTGTTTTTTTGAATACGCTCCAAAGCTTCTTTCCCATTGTAGGCAAAATCACAATAGTAATTCACGGCAAATATGTGGCTCAAATAATTTATCATTTCTAGTTGGTCTTCAACTACAAGAATTTTTAATACTGTATTTTCAGCAAATGCCGTTTCCTCTTCCTCAAAATATACTAGTTCTTGTGTTGCTGAATATGCACCATCTAATACATCAGAAGGTATAGGAATATGTATAGTAAATGTAGCCCCTTCGCCTAAAGCACTTTCAATTGAAATGCTTCCGTTCCAAGAAGTAATGATGTTTTTAACCAGAAATAAACCAATGCCAAAACCACTGCTGTTGGTGTTGTTTTCAGCTTGGTAAAAACGCTTAAATATGTTGTCTTGGCTCTCTAATGCAATGCCTTCACCTTGGTCTTGCACAACTAAATTGATGCCGTCTTCATTCATCGTAAAATGAATATGAATCTCCTTCCCTACCTTAGAAAATTTTATTGCATTTACAACGAGGTTGTTTAGGACTTTTTCCAATTTACTGTAGTCTAGGTTTAAGCTATAATCTGGATGGATGTTGGTTTCTAAATAAATGCTGATGTTTTTGGTAACACAAGCGTATTCAAATTTCTTGATTTCTTGGGTTACAAAAGCCAACAGATTTCTGTCTGTAGGCTTATCGATACTACTTTTATTGGTATTCTCCAGTTTAATAAAAGTGAGTAAATCATCTAGATTTCGGCTTAGGTTTTTATTTACAGCTTGTGTTATGTCTACATATTCTAAAATTTTATGTGGTTTAACCGCATTTGTTTTAATCAGTTCTAGATAGCCCATGGTTACACTTACAGGTGTTTTAAATTCGTGGGTAATGTTTTCTAAGTATTGATTTTTAAATTTATTAATTTTTTACGCTGTAAATACTCCAATTCTTTGATGTCTTTTTTTCGTTTGTAATAAAAAAAGGCTACTAAAAATAGCATGGTAACCACAAAAAAAGAAATTACCATGGTATAGGTATACTTTCTTTTATTATCGGCTGTAAGACGTTCTTGTTCTGCTTTTTCTAATTCTAGCTTGTTAATGTCTTTGTCTTTTTTTATTTGATAAGTATATATAGCTTGTAATTTGGTGTTTGATTTTTCAACTATTTTTTCATTGATTTCGAAATGTTTTTTATTGTAATGGAGAGCCAAATCTGTGTTGTTAATAGACTCATATATCTTAGACCCTACGCTAAAATACATTGTAAGGAAACCATTCTGATTATTTGCACTAGTCGTATCTTTAATTTGATTAAAATAAGATATTGCTTTTGCTTGGTCTCCCACATCGTGGTAATGCTCTGCGTAGTAAATGAAAACAAAGGGTTCTTCATGACCATAAATTTCTTTTGAAAGAGAAGAATTTTTTTTTAAATAGGTTAGTGCGCTATCGTAATCTTTTAGCTTCTGTTTTACACGATACATTGAAGCATAGTAATGATACTTCGCTATTTTAGTTTCATTAAAAAGCACAGTAGTGTCTAATGATTTTAAATCGGCTAATGCTTTAGGGTAGGCTTTATCTTCCATGTTAATGTCATAACTTGCATCCATAATACGGTATTTTGTAATAGCAGTTCTGCTTTCGTTTTGCGTATTTTGGACTTCATTTAATAACTCTTTGGCAAGATCTAAACGTTTAGTTGAAATATAGTAGCGTGCTATATCCAAAAGCGAGTTATCTATTAAGTTCTTATCATTTAGCTCTTTTGCCATTTCTAGTGCTTCATAATAATAGTAAAGGCATTTTTCATAATTTGAGGTTACACATTCTAATTTGGCTAATTTATTTTTCCCGTGAGCTAGGATTAATTTATTGCCATTAATTTCTTCTAACTTAGTGTAATAATACCTTACCGAATCATACGCTCTGCTCCTTCCATGTTCATTCATTAGCGTTAACAATGCTTTTTGTTGCGTCTGTCTTGTTATGGAGTCTACTGTTTTATTTTCTGTTAACCTTAAAATTTCATGCATTACCTTTTTAATACTATCAGTTGGTAAAGAATTTAATTTCTTTTCGTGTAATTTGAATAACTTTATCGCTGTTGAATCACTAACAGAAGTTTTGGCAGAAGTTTTGACTGAAGAGCTATTTTGTCCAAAAGCAATAGCAACATAAAAGAAACACACAAATAATTTAATGCTAAATTTCATATATAGAGTATAAGTTCACTAATTTAATTGAAAATAATAGGTAAAGTTTTAACAAAGAAAAGGAGTTATGATGTAGTTAATAATTTATCCAAAATTAATATTAAACTTGACATCACTTGTTTTTTTGCTCACAAATTTTAAAATTAAAAATTATTATTTTTTGTTCATAATGAGTGTGAAAGACAAAATGAGACTATATTAAGGAAATATGAGAACAGTATAATGCATAAATTATATTATAATAATTTAAAAAATATAACTTCATAAGAAAGAATTACAACACTCTTCTACATAGCTTCAAGCTTAGTTTTAACTTCTTTGACTTTTAAATAAAATAGGATTTTAGTCTAAATTTCTTTTGAAGCAGTTACCTAATTACTATCTTGTTGTTTATTTGTCATGCTGATTACGATTGCTTTAAGAAGAGGCATCCCTTCCAGAATATTACATAATGCTTTTTCCAAAGTATGCTGTAACCATCATCCGTCAGCAGCCTGTGAGATTCCTTCTTTGGTCGGAATGACAATCCAAAAGTGTTTTTGTCATACTGATTATCATTACTATAAGGAGAGACATCCCATCCACAGCATCACAAACTAGTTTTTCCAGAGTATGCTGTGAGAAACATCTGTGAGCAGCATGTGAGATTCCTCCTTTGGTCGGAATGTCAATCCAAAAGTGTTTTTGTCATGCTGATTACGATGGCTATCGGGAGAGGTATTCCAATTAAAACTTCACACACTTCTTTTTCTTGAATATGCTTTGAGTTGTATCCTTGAGCAGCCTGTGAGATTCCTCCTTTGGTCGGAATGACAATCCAAAAGCGTTTTTGTCATGCTGATTACGATTGCTATCAGAAAAGGTA
>Ga0307981_1001552_pt1 | contig 20224 bp, 21 predicted proteins | sample OrgLakmetagen987_FD_201849 | JGI IMG/M metagenome (GOLD analysis project Ga0307981, IMG submission 201849) | Saline water microbial communities from Organic Lake, Antarctica - #987 | ecosystem: Environmental > Aquatic > Non-marine Saline and Alkaline > Saline | place: Antarctica: Organic Lake... | reverse complement strand
TCTATAATCAACAACTCCCACAATCTGTTCTAAAGAGCAAAACGCCCTTGCGGGCCATGAAAGACTGGCACAAACTCAAACCAGAGCTGTTTAAGAAAAACCCTTACTACCTCACGGGATGTGACAACGTCCTCGATCCGGCCGTTCATTGCCCGGCAGTGCATTGAAAATGCACGAGAGGGGAACCGCTCCATTGCCCCCTTCTCGGGCATGTAAACATGCCCTGCCAGGCAACGGGCAATGGTTTGCCTTCAAACCATGAGAGGGGACCATGCCGTTGGTTTGGGGCGATCTTGGCGGAGTGAGGCGGTGCTCAATATCGAGGGCTGCGCAGAGCGTGTCGAAGTCATGCTTGCCTGTCGCGGCGCGTTTGCGCAGGCCGAAGAGCCGGCCGGTGAACCCCTTGCCGCGCGCCATTGGGCTCGAACCAATGGCGCCTTCAATGGCTCGCTCCGTCAAGATGGTGCGGATCCGTATTCGTTGCCCCCTCTCACACATGCTGCGCATGTGCTGCCGGGCAACGGGACAGGGCATTGCGCAGCAATGGCCCGAAAGGGGGGCAGGTGCGCTCCAGTTCTCGCAGAAAGCGCCGGGCGTTGGCGGCTGTCTTGCTGTTGTAAACGCGGACAAAAACCCAACGGGTGGCGCGATCAATCGCCACGAACAGGTAGCGGCGAGACGTCTCATCGGCCATCCATTGCATGACAGGTGAATGCCTTCATTCACCGAGAAGGTGCGGCTGCGTATTTCACGTCGATGTGGATGTATCCGGGCTCGTAAGCCTTGAAGCCGCTGCGCTTGGGGCGAGCCTGCTTGGCCTTGAGATCGCGCAAGTTGCCGACGCATTCGCCATTGTCGCTCGGACCAATGGCGCGACAATGGCTCATCGCCGCAAACAGCGGTCCAGACCTGAGCGTGATGCGTCGGGGTTCAGGAACTCCCAAACCACGGCCAAAAGGTCGTCCAGAGACACCAGCAGCGTCCTGCGCAGAGCAACCGCGACGGCCTCTTGCGCAGGCGTCAGCGTCGTCTGCAACCGGTGTGCTGTGTGGCTGAGGTCATACACACTGTCGCGCTTGCGCCATTTCCAGACCGTCTGCTCGGAGATACCGTAGCGCTCCGCCACGATCCAGGCAGGCTCACCGCTCGCCTGGATCGCAGCCCTGATCTTAGGCGTCGTTGTCGCCTGCTTGTGCAATGAAATCAGCATGCCCTGTCCCCGTTTCGAGCCTCGCGTAGCACCGATCTTGCCATGAAAAGAGCAGAACGGCGTGGGTCTATGTGATCGTCGGGGATGAAAAATTCTACAGACCACAGCCGAAGCGTCAAGTAAATTTTCACCACCCCTCACATATTCGGATAATTCGGCCCATCCCCGCCCTGCGGCACTGTCCAGACGATATTCTGCGCCGGGTCTTTTATATCGCAGGTCTTGCAATGCACGCAATTCTGGAAATTGATCTGGAATTTAACATCCGCGCCTTCACCCACGAATTCAAAGACCCCCGCAGGACAATACCGCGCCGAAGGCCCACCGTATTGGATATAATCCACCAAAACCGGCACATGCGCATCTTTCAGCGTCAAATGCTTAGGCTGGCTTTCCTCGTGATTGGTGAATGAAAACGCCACATTGGTCAGCCGGTCGAATGACAGCTTTCCATCCGGCTTGGGATATTCGATGACCGCGTGTTTGGCGGCGATCTCGGTCGCCTCGGCATCGGATTTTCCATGCCTCATCGTGCCCAGCAGGGAAAAGCCGTAGGAATTGGTCCACATATCCATCCCCCCCACGGCCAAAGACGCCAAAAGCCCGTATTTGGACCACAGCGGCTTTACGTTGCGCACCTTGTGAAGGTCCTGCGCGATGGCCCCTTCGCGCACTTCGGTCTCGTAGTCGGACAGCTCGTCCGACGCGCGGCCCGCAGCAATCGCCGTATGCGCCGCCTCGGCCGCCGCCTTGCCCGACAGCATCGCGTTGTGGTTGCCCTTGATGCGCGGCACGTTGACCATGCCCACCGAACAGCCCAGCAGCGCCACGCCGGGCGCGACCATCTTGGGCATTGATTGCAAGCCGCCTTCGGAAATTGCACGGGCGCCGTAGGCGACGCGTTTGCCACCCTCCAGCAGCTCCGCCACCATCGGGTGATGCTTGAACCTCTGGAACTCCATATACGGAAACACATTCGGGTTCTTGTAGCCCAGATGCACCACAAATCCGACATAGACCTGATTGTTATCAAGGTGATAAATGAACGACCCACCGCCCGCATTGCTACCCAGCGGCCAGCCCATCGTATGCGTGACGGACCCCGCCTTGTGCTTGGCCGGGTCGATCTCCCAAATCTCCTTCATGCCCAGCCCATATTTCTGAACCTCCTTGCCGGCGTCCAGGCCATATTTCGCAATCACCTGCCCGGACAGCGACCCGCGCACGCCTTCGCTCAGGAACACATAGCGCCCGTGCAGCTCCATCCCTGGCTCATAGGACAGGCCAGGCGTGCCATCGGCGGTCTTGCCGAACTCGCCCGCGACGACGCCCTTGACCGAACCATCATCGCCGTAAACCAGCTCCGAACAGGCCATGCCGGGAAATATCTCGACGCCCAGATCCTCGGCCTGCTCGGCCATCCAGCGGCAGACATTGCCCATCGACACGACGTAATTGCCGTGGTTGCTCATCAGCCTGGGCATCGGCCAGTTGGGGATGCGCAGCTTGCCCGCCTCGCCCAGCATGTAGAAATTATCCTCGGTCACAGGCACATTCACAGGCGCGCCGCGGTCCCGCCAATCGGGCATCAGCGCGTCCAGACCGCAAGGGTCCAGCACCGCGCCCGACAGGATATGCGCGCCAACCTCGGACCCCTTTTCCAACACGACGACATTGCAATCGGGGTCCAGCTGCTTGAGGCGGATCGCCGCCGACAGGCCCGCGGGCCCCGCGCCCACGATCACCACATCGTATTCCATCGTCTCGCGCGCCATATCCGCCATCTGATCGCTTCCCTGCATACCAAAGTTACCGCTCACACTCTTGGCAAGTCACCCTGAAAAGGTCAATGCGACAAGGGGCAACCCCAGCCACATCACCGCCCTTGATTTTGCTGGATAAACCTCCGGGGGGGGGCGGCCACGTGGCGCCACTGGTTCCAGCCCGGTGGACGGCGGGCTGGCCCCCACTCCGCCACCGCACCCCAAACGGGTCCAAACTATAGCACCCATCTGCCCAAGCCCACTTGCAAACCCTGCGCGAAAAAGGGCACTCTGGTCCGCAACCTGACACCTGCTGATGCGGAACCCGAAATGGACAAGATACCAATGACCCGCGCGGGCTATTCCGCGCTCGAGACAGAGCTGAAACAGCTCAAGTCGATCGAACGCCCCGCCATCATCAAGGCGATCGCAGAGGCGCGCGAACACGGCGACCTGTCGGAAAACGCCGAATATCATTCGGCGCGCGAAAAGCAGTCGTTCATCGAAGGCCGCGTCAAGGAACTCGAAGGCACTTTGGGCCGGTCGGAGGTGATCGACCCGAAAAAGCTCAGCGGCTCGATCAAATTCGGCGCCACCGTCACGCTGGTGGACGAGGACACCGAAGAAGAAAAGACCTGGCAGATCGTAGGCGAACACGAGGCCAGCATCGAAAAGGGTCTGCTCAACATCAAATCCCCCATCGCCCGCGCCCTGATCGGCAAGGACGAAGGCGACAGCGTCGAGGTGCGGACGCCGGGCGGCGACCGCTCTTACGAAGTGCTCAGGATCGTGTATATCTGACTCCGCGTCCCGCCCCAGAGCCGATAGCGAAAGGCCCAATCGCGATGTCCGACCTTTCAGGAAGCCGCCCCACACCGCTGGGCATCTACGACAGGCCGCAAAAAAGCCGCCTGTCGGGGATCGAGATCACGGCTTTCGGTCTCAGTGTGCTCTGGATGGTCTTTTGCGTCGTGTTCTTCGTGCTGCGCGGCGCGGCAGACGTGGACGGGCTGCGGTTCATGCTGACCGCGCTGGTGGTGTTCCTGCCCGTGGCGATGATCTGGGTGGCTGCGATGGCCGCCAAATCGTCGCGCGTGATGCGCGAGGAAAGCGCGCGTCTGCAATCGGCCATCGACGCGATGCGGCAGGCTTATGTGGCGCAGAACTCTGCGCAGGCGCAGGCCAACTCACCGCTTGTGGCGCAAAAGCTCGATGAAATCGCCGCCGCTCAGAAAAAGACGGAATCGACGCTGGCGATGTTCACCTCAAGCCGCGACGCGCCTCCTGCGCGTGTCGAAACCGCGCCGCGCCCCGGCTCTGCGACGCCATCCGGTGACCAGGCGGGCGATCAGCCCTCGTTCGAGCTGGGCACGCAGGCCGAAGACCTCGCCCCGCCGCTGGCCACGCAGGATTTCATCCGCGCGCTGAATTTCCCCGAAACCGCCGAGGATAAAGCAGGCTTTGCATCCCTGCGTCGCGCACTCAAAGATCGCCGATCCGCCCAGCTGATCCAAGCCGCACAGGACGTGCTGACGCTGATGAGCCAGGACGGCATCTACATGGACGATCTGCGCCCCGACCGCGCCCGGCCCGAAATCTGGCGGCGCTTTGCGGGTGGCGAACGCGGCCGCGTGATCGCCTCATTGGGCGGTGTGCGCAACAGGTCGTCGCTGGCGCTGACCTCGGGCCGGATGAAGCAGGACCCGATCTTTCGCGATGCCGCCCATCATTTCCTGCGCGTCTTCGACCGCACTTTCGCCGAGTTCGAGCCGCGCGGCACCGACGCCGACATCTCGTCCCTGTCCGACACCCGCACCGCCCGCGCCTTCATGCTGCTGGGCCGCGTGGCCGGCACGTTCGACTGACGCGACAGCGAATGCGCGACACGCTGCGTGACTCAAACCGACCGGGCACACATTTGCGCAGCGGCCCTCCGGGGGAGGTTTATTCAGCAAGATGAAGCCGGTGCCGCGCGCCTTTCATACGGGCGCGCACCTGTCGCGACCCCGTTCCCCTTTCATTATTCCTCAAATGCTCAAAATCTGCCGCTCACATCCCGAAGCTTCCGAACGGCACATAGCGCACCGGGTCGCCCACCCGCACATGCACAGCGCCGTCTGACAATTCGACCAGACCTTCGGCCCAGCTCAGCCCGCTGATACGCCCCGACCCTTCGGAGCCAAAGACCTGTGCAGCACCATCCCGGATCCGCGCGCGCAGAAATTCGCGGCGACCCGGTTTCTTGCGCTTTTCGAAGGCGGCAGGCACCATGAACCCCAGCGGCTCCGACCAGCCCGCACCCGCCAGCACCGACATCGCAGGCCGCGCAAAGACCAGCGCGCAGACCAGCGCCGCCACCGGGTTTCCCGGCAACCCAAAGACCGGCACGCCGCGCCACAACCCCAGCGCCAAAGGCCGCCCCGGCTTGATCGCAATGCGCCACATCTGCAACGCGCCAGCCTCGGCCAAAAGCGCCGACACGTGGTCCTCGTCCCCCGCCGACGCGCCGCCCGAGGTGAGGATCACATCTGCACGGTCCACCGCCCGGTCCAGCGCCGCGCGCAAGGCGTCGCGGTCATCCGCCACCCGGCCCAGATCGGCGGCGCAATAGCCCCAGCCCTGCGCCAAGGCACACAGCATCGGGCGGTTGGCATCAAATATCTGTCCCGGCCCAGCGGTCGCACCCGCTTCGACCAGCTCGTCGCCAGTCGACAAAATGCCCACCCGCAGCGGCGCAAGACAGGCCACATCCCCCTGCCCCACCGCCGACATCAGCGCCAGATCCGCAGGTGTCAAAACGCGGCCCGCGCGCAGGGCAACGTCGCCCACGACCACATCCTCGCCCGCCTTGCGCGCATTGGCCCCGCGCCTGAGCGGTCCGCGAAAGGCAATGGCGTCCGCGCCCGGAGTGACGTCCTCCTCCAGCACCACCGTGTCGACCCCGCGCGGCAACGCGGCACCGGTCAATATGCGCAGCGCCGCACCCTCGGGCACGTCACCGTCGTAGGGCACGCCCGCCGCGGCCCGCCCCATCAAGAGCGGCAGGCGCATCACCCCCTCGGGCGCGCCCCCGGCAAAGCCATAGCCGTCCACCGCCGAATTGGCCTGTGGCGGGTTGCTGCGTGTGGCCACGACATCCTGCGCCAGCACCCGCCCCGACGCCTGCGCCAACGGCACCGTCGCATCGGCCACCACGCAGGACAGATTGGACCTCAGCAGCGCCAGCGCATCGTCCACCGGCACCCAGTCGATCCCTGCCGGCAGGGCAAAGCAATCGTTGCGCAAGGGCGGCGGCGACAAAGTGGCGCGAACACCCAGGATCCAGCCCTCTTCGGGCGCGGACACGTCCAGTTGCGCGCGCAAATCTGCGGCGCTCAGCGACGACACGGCGCTCGCCACCTGTTCGACCTGCCAGGCATCCTTGATCCGATCCACGGGCGGCTGGCCCAGCGTCAGCGACGGCCAGATCTCGACAAAGGCGACCGGCGCATCCAACGGCTCGAACGGCCAGACCGCCACCTGCCCTGCAAAGCGTCTGCGCAGCCGGTCCAGCACCGGCAGGCCCATCATGACCTGCCCGCCGACCGCGCCCGCGCCCGCCATCTGCCAGCAGGCAAAGGACCCCTTGGCCAGATGCTCGACCGCGCGGCGTTCGGGGAACGGGTTGGTGTAGCTGGCCTTGGTGCGCGGCAAACCGTCGATGTCGCGCTTTAACCCGTTGGCCCAGAACGGCCCGGTGCCGCCGAACCGGCGGTTTATTTCACCGGCGATATCAAAGCGGTTGTTGGCTTTGGGGCCATCCACGATCCGGTCCGCGAACCAACGCCACAGCGTCAGTTGATCGTCGCTGCCCGTCAGCGCACGAGCAAAGCCCGCAGGGTAGCCAAAGGGGAAATCAAAGCCGATCAGCAGGGTTTCGCCCAGCGCCAACGCCCCTGCGATGCGGTCGCCCAGCCAGTGTTCGGCACGGCTGCGATTGCGCATGTAGACCGGTTCCCGGGGCGTGCCCCGCACCGCCTCGCATATCCAGATCGCATCCTTTTTGGGCTTTGGCCCGGCATCGTTGCCCCCCGACCAGTCGACCATGATGACGCTGTCGGGGGTCACTGGTCCACCCCTTTCAGGCCGACCTCGCGCAGGATGAAATCGGCGATGGCGCAGGTATCGTTCAGCTCGAACACAGGCACCTGCGCCGTGATGGGGCTGTCGCTGGCAATCGCCCTGATTTTAGGGTCGCCAGGCGCGATCAAAGGCTGGCCGGTGCTGCTGCGATGCGCTTCAATCTTGGGGTGATCGGCGGATTTGTAGCCCTCGATCAGCACCAGATCGACGGGGGAGAGCTGCGCCAGAAGATCGGGCAAGGACGGCTCGGGCAACCCGCGCAATTCGGTCATCAGCGCCACCCGTTGCGAGGACGCCAGCAACACCTGATGCGCGCCCGCCGCGCGGTGGCGAAAGCTGTCCTTGCCGGGATGATCGACGTCAAAGCGGTGATGCGCGTGTTTGACCGACGACACGCTCAGGCCACGTGCGGTGATGTTGGCGATCAACCGTTCCATCAGCCCGGTCTTGCCCGCGTTCTTCCAGCCGGTGATGCCATATAGCTTCATGACATGCCCTGCGCACGGATCAGATCTTCGGGCGTGTTGACGTTGAAAAATGCCTCCGGATCGGGGAAATGCGCCATGCGCCCGTCGTTCTGATCGGTCCACAGGACCACCTTGCGCAAGCCGTCTTTCAAGGCGGCGCGCAGGTCGTCGCGCAAGGCCACTGGCCAGAGACCGAATGTCGGATGCCGCGCCATGCGGCCCTTCTCGGGCGTGGTGGCGATCGCCAGCGGTTGCGCCATACCGTCTGCGGCCAGCAACAGCTGCGGCACGAGGTCGCAGGGGAAAAACGGCGTGTCGGCGGCGACGGTCACGATGGTCTCGGCGCCTCGCTCCGCCGCCCAGTCCAGCCCCGCCAGCACGCCTGCCAAAGGCCCGGCGAAATCGGCAATGGAATCAGGGATCACACGCAGCCCCAATGCCGCGAACCGCGCCGGATCGCCGTTGGCGTTGAGCGCGAGGTCCGCCACCTGAGGCTGCAACCGCGCGATCACCTGATCCAGCAGCGTGCCGTGTCCCAGCGGCAAGAGCCCCTTGTCACCGCCGCCCATGCGCGTGGCCTTCCCACCTGCGAGGATCACGCCCAACGGCTGTTTCATCGCGCGCTTTTCCGGCGCGATGTGCGCGCCTCGTCTGGCACGGCATCAGGGTCTGCGTCGCGGATCAGGCGGTGGTCGCCCGCCAGACAGACGAACCGTTTGCCCCGCATCCGGCCGATCAGGGTCAGGCCCACGTCCTGCGCGATCTCCACCCCCCAGGCGGTGAAGCCCGACCGCGAGGCGAGCGTCGGAATACCCATCAAAGCGCATTTGATCACCATCTCGGAGGTCAGCCGCCCTGTGGTGTAGAGGATCTTGTCATCGGCGCGTGTGCCCGTCGCAAGCATCCAGCCTGCGATCTTGTCGACGGCGTTGTGGCGGCCCACGTCCTCCATATAGACCAGCGGCTTATCGCCCTGGCACAGCACCGTGCCGTGGATCGCACCGGCGCTCAGATAGAGCGACGGCATGGTGTTGATCTGGTGTGCCAGCGCATAGAGCCATGAGGTGCGCAGCGGCAGGTCTGGCAGCGTCACCCCATCAAGACCTGCCATCATGTCGCCGAATACCGTGCCCACGGCGCAACCGCTGGTGCGGGTTTTCTTGGCCAATTGCGCCTCATGCCGGGTCTGGGATGCGGTGCGGACGACGACCACCTCAAGCTCTTCGTCGTAATCGACGCCTGTGACGTCGTCAGCCTCGGGCAACATGCCCTGATTGCGCAGAAAGCCCAGTGCCAGATATTCGGGGTAATCGCCGATGGTCATGGCGGTGACGATTTCCTGGGAATTGAGAAATATCGTCAGAGGCCGTTCCTCGACCACCCGCAGATCGACACTGACACCGGTGTGATCCACGCCCGTCACGGCCCGCGTCAGACGCGGGGCGCCCGGATCGGGCAGGATCGGGGCCGCTTGGGCAAAGGGCAGTGATTGCATCCGGGGCACCCTGTGATACGAGGTTTCATGCTAATCTAAGGACAAGTCATGCCAGCCTCCACCGTAAAACGCGCCTATTTCGACGGGTTTCGCGACGGGCTGCCGTTCATTGTGCTGGTGTCGCCCTTTGCGATGCTTTTTGGCGTGGTCGCAGCCGAGGCGGGGCTGTCGGTGTTGCAGATCCTCAGTTTCAGCGCGGCGGTGTTCGCGGGGGCTGCGCAGTTCACCGCCTTGCAGCTGATGGTGGATCAGGCGCCGACGATTGTGGTGCTCGCCTCGGCGCTGGCAGTCAACCTTCGGCTGGTGATGTATTCGGCGACGCTGACGCCGCATCTGGGCAAGGCACCGTTCTGGCAGCGGGTTTGCATTGCGTATTTCGTGGTCGATCAAAGCTTTCTGGTGGCGATAGCGGGGTATGAGCGCGAACCGGGCATGTGTTTGCGCGCCAAGGTGGCGTTTTTCTTTGGCGCGGTATCGCCGGTCGTGCCGTTCTGGTTCGCGATGAGCGTTGTGGGCGCGCTGATCGGCACCACGATCCCGGATACATGGCCGCTGGATTTCGCCCTGCCGATTGCCTTTATCGCGATGATCGCGCCGATGATCCGGTCGGCGGCGCATGTGTCGGCGGCGATGGTGGGGGTCGTGGCGGCGCTGCTGCTGGCGGGGTTGCCGTATAATCTTGGACTGCTGCTGGCGGGGCTGTGCGGCATGATGGCGGGCGCGCGGGTCGAGTTGTGGATGGAGCGGCGGCCATGACCGAGCCGTCGCAGCTTCAGATTTGGGTGGTGATCGGCGGGATGGCGATTGGCAGCTTTGCGCTGCGGTTCGTGTTTCTGGGGCTGGTCGGCGACCGGGTGATGCCCGCGTGGCTGTTGCGGCATCTGCGCTATACGGCGGTGGCGATCCTGCCCGCCTTGGTGGCCCCTCAGGTGGTCTGGCCGGATGCGACAGGCGGTGCGCTGGACCCGGCCCGGATGGTCGCGGCGCTGGTGACGCTATTCGTGGGTCTGTGGACGCGCAGCATCTATGCAGCGATGGGGTCTGGCGCGCTGACGTTATGGTTTGGGTTGTCGTTTTTTTGAGATGGGCGCGCTGCTGGATGGTGCAGGACCGGGGCTCTGACCCGGACCCCGGAGCTTATCTGGCAAAATGAAGGGGGGCGGGTTGCGATCCTCGGCTCTAATTGATTGCGGCCAATTCGGCGTCGAGTTGTGCCACGGCACTGTCCTTGTCGTCGCTGTCGGTCTCGAACGTGCGACGCGTCGTGACGCCGGGGATTTGCGCCATTTGCCCACGCAGTTTTTGCGGGAACCATGTGCTGCCGATCTGCTGGAAACCGGGCAATTGCGACAGGATCGAGGTGATGGCGAGCGTGCATTGCGCCGCCGGCACAGAGCCCTTGGCCAGCACCAGTTGCAGCGCGCGTTCGGCGGTGGCCACGGGCACGTCGATATGCTGGATCACGACGTGAAACGTCTCGCGCGCATGGGCGCTTTCGTAGAATTTCGCGACCTGCGGTGTGATACCAAAAAGGACATCGCCGCGTTCCGGCACCGATTTGAACCGGACAGAGCCTGCGGGGTCAAAGATCACCCGCTGCGAGGCGCTGACCATCAGGCTGGTGTGGGCACCTGCGTTGCTTTTGTTGTTGACCATCGTATAAAGCGTCAGCGCGGTAGGCCCATCGTGGCGATAAGCGGCGCGCGCCACGGCCTCTGGCGGATCGTTGAAGGCGTCCTGCGTGCCGCAGCCCGCCAGCACGGTCAGACCGCCCAGCAGGATCGCACGCCGCGAAAGCGACAGGCTCACCCGTTGACGAGCCCGATGAAAAGAAGCAATCCGATGATGACGACAAGTGCCCATGTGACGAATTTGGCAAAGCCCGCAAAGGTCTTTTCCTGGACGTCGGTATCCATCTCGCCGTGTTTGTGATCTGACATGTCTCTCATTCCCGGATTCTGCGCGTTTGCAAGGTGATTAGCGCATTGCACCGCCGCTGTCACCTGCGGCGCGGGGCCGCGTCACGTCTTTGCATCCCCGCCCAGTTTCTGCGCCAGACGGAACCCGATGCGGTTGGGGGCCTCTGCCGGGTGGGCCTTGGGCAGCGTGCGCAGCATCACGCTGAGCTGGCTGACGTGCTGGATCAGCTGGTTGCGCGCACCGGTCGGGTCGGATCCGTAGAAGGTGATCATGTCGGGATCGAAAAAACCCATGCCCTCGATCCGCAGCACGCCCGCGTCGGACCCGGTAAAGCCCATCGCCACCTCGTGTTCGTTGTCGAGCGTTTCTTCGAACTTCTGGATGTAGAGGATCAGCCGCTCGTAGGCCCATTCGGCGGCGCTTTTGTCTTTCACAGATTTTTTCAGGACTTCGGCCGGAAGGGTGGTGTCACGGCGGGTGCCCGCGGTGTCGACGTCAATGCAGCGGGGCATCGCATCAATTTTCTGCGCCTCGACAGCAGGATTTGCGGCTGTGCCCGTGGCGGTTTCGGCGGCGGTTTCGGCGGCGGTTTCGGCGGCGGTTTCGGTGGCGGCTTCGGCGGCGGTTTCGGTGGCGGCTTCGGCGGCGGTTTCGTCATTCATAACTGGCCTTTCCGCTGCATCACAAAGGCAGCGCCGTGGTTTCCTTTATCTCTTCCATAACGAAGCTGGCCGAAATATCCGAAAGCGGAACCTGCGCGGTCACGCGTTTGTAAAACGCATCATAGGCCGGCACATCCGCCACGCGCACGCGCAGCAGGTAATCCAGATCGCCGGTCATGCGGTAGGCGCCGACCACCTCGGGCATAATGCGGATGGCGCGCTGGAACCGGGTCATCCAATCGGCATCGTGGTTTGAAGTCCGCACCAGCACGATCACCTCGAGCGGGCAGCCGACCGCCGCCGGGTCGACCAGCGCCACGCGGCCACGGATCACGCCCGCCGCGTCCATCGCGCGGATGCGACGCCAGCAGGCGTTACGCGACAGCCCTGCACGGTCTGAGATTTCGTCGCTGGTCAGCGACGCATCCTGTTGCAGGATCCCCAAGAGCTTGCGATCAATAGCGTCCAAATCATGCATATTTGGGATCCTATCCCAATCCACCGCAAAAAGCTAAGGTTATTGGGACCATTTTTACCGGCGCACCCGTCATAGTGATCCTATCCCTGCAATGACGGAGCCTATGATGACCCAGAACACCACCGACCTGCCGCAAGGCCGCCGCCCTCTTGCGGCCAAGCTGTTTCTGGATCACCCGGCGTCGGTGGACGAGACGTATTCCCAGCACATGCGCTTTGCCTTTGGCTTTGCGTTCTGGCTGTTCGTCGCGGCGGGCGCCGCGCTGGTGCATGCGATCATCCCTGCGCTGTGCGAAACCACCGCCAGCCGCATCATCAAACGTCTGCACGCGCGCATCACCGATCGCCACGCACACTAGGCCAAATGCCGCGTGGGCCGATCGCCTCAGCGCGCGATCCGGTAGACCCATGCGCCGTCGTCGCGCAAGCTGCGTGTCGCCTCGCCCAGACGCCACAGATGCGCGCAATGGGCGACAGCCTCGACCAGCGCGAGCCCATATTCGCCTGAACCGATCTTGCGTTTGAACAGGGGCGCAAAACATTCGGCGGCGGCATGCGGTGTCGCCAGATGGGTCCGCAAGCGGTCCAAAGCGCCATGGTGATTGTCGATCAACTGGCGCATCCGCAGAGGCAGACCTGTGAAGGGCAGTTTGTGCCCGCCCAGCACCAGATGATCGTCATCTGCGATCAAGGCCAGCCGTTCGCAGGCCTCCAGCCAGTCAGACACCGGATCGGCATCGGGTTCGGTGGCGTAGACGCCCAGATTGGGGCTGATCGAGGGCAGGATCTGATCGCCCGCGATAACCAGATTGTCCGTGAGGCTCCATAGCGTGGCATGGGCGGGCGCGTGGCCTGCACCGATATGCACCTGCCAGTCGCGGCCGCCGATGTTCAGAATGTCGTCCTGTGACAGCCGGGTAAAGCCCAGCGGCATGGGTGCGACCACATCGGCGAAATTGAACGGACGCTCAATCTGGCGCTGCACCAGAATATCGGCATCCATGCCCGCGCGTCGCCAAAAGAGAACCGTCTCGGGCGCAGGGGTGGCCTGCTCGTCCAGCGTCAGCATCCGCGCCAGCAGCCAGGCGGTGCGGGTCATCAGCAATTCGGCTCCGTTGTTCTGAAACATGCCTGCAAGGCCGACGTGATCGGGGTGGTGATGCGTGACGATGACCCGCTTGACAGGCCTGCCTTTCAATGGCCCCGCCAGCACGCGGTCCCAGATCGCGCGGCCCCGTCTGGACGCGAACCCGGTGTCGATCACGGTCCAGCCGTCGCCGTCGTCCAGCGCGTAGACATTGACGTGGTCCAGCTTCATCGGCAGCGGCATGCGCAGCCAGAGGACGCCTTGCGCCACTTCGATCGCCTCGCCCTCGGCGGGCGGTTCGGACCACGGATAGCGCAAGGCGGGTGCCGCGCCGTCCATCATGCCACCGCCAGATCGTCGGGGCCCAGCGCAAAAAGATCATCGGCCCCGGCGCGCGCATGCACCAGCAGACCGGTATGTTCCGGCAGCAGACGCAGGATGTAGAACCGCGCCAGTTTCGCGTGGACCCCGTCAGCGTCCGCCATCGCCGCGCGCAGATGGTAATGCCCGCCCAGCACGCGGGCAAAGGCGCGCAGATAGGGCACAGCCCCTGCAAAGCGGTCCGCCATGTCGCCCTGGGCCACCAGCCATTCGGTCGCCTCGCGCAGCGTTTCCGCCGCTTGCCAGACCGGACCTGCAAGATCGGGCATCGCGCCGCGTGCCGTTTCGGCATTGGCGCAGATCTCGTCGAACAGGGCAAAGGCGGCCTCGCCCCCGTCCATCATTTTGCGCGCCACAAGGTCCATCGCCTGAATGCCGTTGGTGCCCTCGTAGATCGTCGTGACCCGCACGTCGCGGCAATATTGCGCGGCTCCGGTTTCCTCGATGAACCCCATGCCGCCGTGCACCTGAACGCCCGATTGCGCCACCTCGATGCCGGTATCCGTGCCGAACGCCTTGGCGATGGGTGTCAGCAGCGCGGCGCGGGCGCGCCATTCGGCGGTGCCGGTGGCGTGCTCCATGTCGATGGCCACACCGCAGGCGAGCGCGATGGCGCGAGCGGCGAATATCTCGGCCTTCATGGCCGTCAGCATGCGGCGGACATCGGCGTGATCGACGATGCTGCCGGTGCCGCCGGGCAATGCGCTGCGCCCTTGCTTGCGACCCAGCGCATAGGTCAGCGCGTGCTGATAGGCGCCTTCGGCCACACCGATGCCCTGCCCGCCGACCGCCAGCCGCGCGTTGTTCATCATGGTGAACATCGCCCGCAGCCCATCGTTTTCGGCCCCGACCATCCAGCCTGTGGCGCCATCGTATTGCATCACCGCGGTGGGCGATCCGTGCAGGCCCATCTTGTGCTCCAGGCTGACCACCTTGAGCGTATTGGCAACACCCGGCTTGCCCGCCTCGTCCGGTATCAGCTTGGGCACCAGAAAGAGGCTGATGCCTTTGGTGCCGTCCGGCGCGCCCTCAAGGCGGGCCAAAACCAGATGCACCACGTTGTCGGTAAAGTCGTTGTCACCCCATGAGATGTAGATTTTCTGTCCCGAAACCGCATAGGTGCCATCGGGATTGCGCGTGGCCCTGGTCCGCAGCGCACCGACGTCGCTGCCCGCCTGCGATTCTGTCAGGTTCATGGTTGCGGTCCAGTCGCCGGAAATGAGCCTCGGCAGATAGAGGTCCTTGATCGCGTCGCTGGCGTGATGCTCCAGCGCCTCGATCTGGCCTTGCGCCATCACCGGGCTGAGCTGGATCGCCAGACAGGCGCCCGCCATCATCTCGTTCACCGCTGTGGCCAGCGTGATCGGCAGACCCATGCCGCCACGTTCGGCATCCGCGGTGATCGACACCCAGCCGCCATCCGCGATGGCGCGGTAGCCCTCGGCAAAACCCGGAGAGGTGCGCACAACGCCGTTTTCCAGCCGCGCCGGGTGCAGATCGCCGACCCGTTGCAGCGGTGACAGCACCTCCTGGCACATCCTGCCCGCCTCGGTCAGCACCGCCTGCACCACATCCGGCGTGGCATGGGCGAATTTGTCCGTCGCCGTGACCTGCGCAAGTCTCACGACATGTTCGAACAGAAAGCGAAACTCGGCTGTGGGGGCACGGTAGGGCATGGGCGGGCGTCCTTTTCAAATGCTTGGCACCGGGCGCGCAAGCCCCTAAAAGGCAGGTCCGGGGTCCACCGAGCCACGTTTAGCCGGACGCGCCCCCCAAGCAACCGGAACGCAGCGTCACAAGATGCCCGATACCCCTGCCCTCACCCCTCTTTGGCCCGCCGATGCGGCAGGGCTGGACCGCGCCGTGGCGGTGTTGCGGTCGGGCGGCACTCTGGCTTTTGCCACCGAGACGGTCTATGGGCTGGGTGCGGATGCGCGCGACGCCGCCGCCGTAGCCGCGATATTCGAGGCCAAGGCGCGACCCGGCTTCAATCCCCTTATCGTGCATGTGGCGGATGCGCTGGCCGCACAAGATCTGGTCCACTGGTCGCCGCAGGCCGAGGCCTTGGCACAGGCGTTCTGGCCCGGTCCCTTGACGATGGTGCTGCCCCTGCGCGCGGATGCCGGTATCGCACGGAGGGTCACTGCGGGGCTGGACACTCTGGCCGTGCGGGTGCCCGCACATCCCGTGGCGCAGGCGCTGCTGCGGGCGTTCGGCGGGCCGGTGGCAGCTCCTTCGGCGAACCGGTCTGGCCAGATCAGCCCGACCCGGTCGGCGCATGTTCTGGCGGGGTTGACGGGACGCATCGGCGCTGTGCTTGAGGGCGGGGCCTGCGCGGTGGGGCTCGAATCCACTATTCTGGCCCCCGGCAGCCCTGCCCGCCTCTTGCGCCCCGGCACGATCACCGCCGCGCAGATTGAGCCAATTACAGGACTATTGGCCGGCGCCCGGAGCGGCGTCATCACCGCCCCCGGCCAGCTGGCCTCGCATTACGCGCCCCGTGCTGCGATCCGGCTGAACGCGACGGAGTGGCAAACGAACGAGGCGCGGCTGGGCTTTGGCCCGGTGCCTTGCGATCTGAACCTGAGCGCGGCAGGCGATCTGGCGCAGGCCGCCGCCAACCTCTTTGACCACCTGCACAGGCTGGATGCGACCGGGGCGCAGGTGATCGCCGTAACGCCCGTTCCAGACAGCGGCGAAGGCGTGGCGATCAACGACCGCCTGCGCCGCGCGGCGGCCCCCCGCGAAAGTTGATCGCGCGAAACATAATTGACATCGACGCAAATCTTGATTTGTGCGCGGCTTTTTGTCACGCTACGCTCGGTAAATCAGAAGCCAATCCTTTTTTGTGGAATCTCTCCGATGACCAATCTGACACTGATCGGCGCTGCGGTCGCGATTGATCCTGCCGACCGCGACGTTCTTGATTTCGATATTATCGCGCTCTCTGACGCCGGATTTGCGATCACGCTGGTGCAGGACAACACCCGCGGCACAACCGGTGATTTTGTCACGTTCGATCTGGAATACACCAATGCGCTGGTCCGGGACGGCACCGTTAAATCGCGCGAGAACGACTTTTATTCAGACCCTGTTCCGACCCAGCCCAATGCCACCGCGCTGGCAGACGGAGGTTATGCCGCAGGGTTTCGCGACCAGTATGCGCAGCTCAGCACGACCTTCTACGGTGAAGACGGCGCGCGCGTGGCAGTTGCCGGCTGGCAGCCCGAGTTCAGGGGGTCTGAAAAATATGATCTCAATCTGATCACGCTGAACAATGGCAACATCGCCGCTGCGTGGAGTTCAAATGACGACGATACCGAATTCGAAAGCAACGTTCAGGTGCGCGGGCCGGATGGCACGCAGATCAGCGCGGTTCTTCAGATCGGCACCACAGACGATCGCTATCAGGTCGTGGAAGCGACGCAGCTGACCGGCGGCGGCTTTGCCGTGCTGGTGCGCACACACAATTTGGTGCATGAGATACACCGGTTCGACGACGACGGAGCGGCCGACGGGGTGACGGGCCTGGGCTCCATTCCGACCCAGGACGGTTTTCAAATGGTTCCGACGGATGACGGCGGATACTGGTTCCTCTATGGGACCAGTCCTCAGTTTTCCGATTTCGGAAATCTCTTTGCGCAGCGTTACGATGCCGCGGGCATTGCGGCGGGCGAACGGGTGACGCTGGACGATATCGATCTGTGGGCCGACGGCGACAGCGGCTTCGAGATGGTCACGCTGAGCGGTGGCGGTTATGCGCTGGCCTATATGTCGGCGCAGGCAAATCCCGACAGTGAGTTCCGACCCTTTGTCGACGTCACGCTGCGCACTTTCGATGCCTTCATGCAGCCCGACGGCGCGTCGCAGGTGCTGCCGGGCGGGCTGAACCGGTTCGATGACAATGCCGAGGAAATGAACCCCGATCTGGTGCAGCTGGCCAATGGCGATCTGGTCGTGGCGTGGATGATCGAAAATACCGACACCCGCGATGACGATGTGCTCGCGCAGCGGCTGTCGCTGCCAGTCCCGCCGCTAAACGAAACCGGCGACGACGGCAACGACAGCCTGGTCGGCACGCCGGGCAACGACACTCTGAACGGGGCCCAAGGCAACGATACGCTTGTGGGCCTTGCGGGCAACGACCGGCTGCTGGGCGGCACCGGCAACGACATGATCTACGGCGGCTCCGGGACCGACACGCTGAACGGCGGCGACGGCGACGATTTCATCTTTGGCGGCGCGGCGCCGGACGACCTGCGCGATCTCATTTTCGCAGGGGCGGGCGACGACAGCGTCGACGCAGGTGCCGGCAATGACGAGGTCTACGGCCAAAGCGGCGACGACACGCTGGCCGGCGGCGCGGGCGTCGACACGTTGCAAGGGCAGGACGGCAACGATGTGATCACAGGGTCCAGCTTTTCCGATCTGGTGTTCGGCAATGCGGGCAACGATTTCGTCAACGGAGGCTTCGGGTCCGACCGGATCAACGGCGGCACCGGCGCGGACCGATTCTTTCACGTCGGCGAGCTCGGGCATGGCAGCGACTGGGTGCAGGATTATTCCTCGGCCGAAGGTGATGTGCTGCTTTATGGCGGCATCGGTGCGACCCGCGCCCAGTTTCAGGTCAACATCGCGAACACAGCCAATGCAGGCGAGGATTCCGTCGCCGAGGCGTTCGTCATCTACCGCCCCACGGATCAGATTCTCTGGGCGCTGGTGGACGGCGCGGGCGAGGACGAGATCATCTTGCGCCTGGGCGATCAGGAATTCGACCTGATGGGCTGAGCTGAACGGTCGGGCCCATCCAACACATTTCAATCCAAAGGAAAAATTGACATGCAGACCATAACACCCATCACCGGCGATCTGAGCCCGCTTTCAGGCCCTTTCGACTTTCAACAGGCCCCCGAGGTCATCCAGCTGACCGGCGGCACGGTGATGGTCTTTTCAGAGGTCTCTTCGCAGGATCTCAACGGTGTCATCGGGCAGCGCTTTTCCGACGCAGGCGCCAAGATCGGCGAACCGGTCGTCTTTCGCAACGGGTTCGAGCTGTCGTTTAACCATCTGGCCGCGACGGCGCTGACGGATGGCGGTTTTGCGCTGACCTATCAGACGATCGACGGGGACAGCGGCGTATCCAATGTGCTGACGCGCAGCTTTGACGCCGACGGCACGCCGCGCAGCCCCGAAGCCGCAGCGTTTGGCGATATCACCATGCGGTCGGGCGATTTCGACATCGTGGCGCGTCCGGGGGGCGGTTATACCATCGCGGGAACCGGCTTTACGTCCGAAGGCTTTGACGCCATCGTGCGCAGCTTTGACGCGACGGGCGCACCCGTCACCGATACCGAGCGACTGGCCAATTCGACCCGCGAAACCCAGCGCGCGACAGGCATCGACGCGCTGGACGACGGCACGCTGCTGGTCACCTGGCAAGAGCGCGACATCTGGGGCCAGCGGATCGACGCCACCGGCGCGCTTTCGGGCACGACCTTTCTGATTTCGCCGTCCGGATCCGCTGCGCAGGCCGCGACGATCGGGGCGAACGGCAATATTCTGGTTGCTTGGACCCAGTTCGTGTCCGGGCAATTCGACATTCTGGCACGCATCATCAGCCCCGCAGGTGAGGTTCTGATCGACACGTTCACCGTCAACACCTTTACCGACGGCAACCAGTTCCGCGTCGACGCCGAGCGGCTGCCCGACGGCACCGCCCTGGTGGCCTGGGTCGACGACAGCGACCGGCTTGGCGAAGGGACGGACATCTACGGCCAGCGCATCAGCGCTGCGGGCACCAATGTCGGGCCGGAGTTTCGCATCAACGCGCAGATCCCCGGCGATCAGTCGGATATCGACATCGAAGTGCTGTCCTCGGGCCGGATCGCCATCGGCTTTTCCGACCGCGCCGACAACGCGCAGGGTGGGACAACAGCGACATCCGAACTGCGCTTTTTCGCGACCGAATCCGCGCCTCCGGCACCCATAGTTGGCACGACCGGGCCGGACCGGCTGGATGGCACCGCCGGCAACGACGAGATTATCGGGCTGGCCGGCAACGATGTGCTGCGCGGGTTTACCGGCGACGATACGCTGAATGGCGGCCCCGGGGCGGATACGCTCAATGGCGGCGGAGGTGACGATTTCATCTTCGGCGGCTCATCCCCCGACGACCTGCGCGACGTGATCTTCGGGGGCGCGGGCGACGACAGCATCGACGCAGGCGCGGGCAACGACGAGGTCTACGGCCAGGACGGCAACGACACCATCGCGGGCGGTGCGGGCGTGGATACGCTGCAGGGTCAGAACGGCGACGACGTGATCACCGGGTCGAATTTCTCGGATCTGATCTTCGGCAACGCGGGCGACGATTTCGTCAACGGAGGCTTCGGGTCGGACCGCATCAACGGCGGCACCGGTGCGGACCGCTTCTTTCACGTCGGCGTCGAAGGCCACGGGTCGGACTGGTTGCAGGATTATTCCTTCGCCGAAGGCGACGTGCTGCTTTATGGCGGCACCGCCACCCGCGACCAGTTTCAGGTCAATTTCGCCAACACCGCAGGCGCAGGCGATGCAGGCGTGGCCGAGGCCTTCGTCATCTTCCGACCCACGGACCAGATCCTCTGGGCGCTGGTGGACG
>Ga0307981_1001550_pt1 | contig 20243 bp, 18 predicted proteins | sample OrgLakmetagen987_FD_201849 | JGI IMG/M metagenome (GOLD analysis project Ga0307981, IMG submission 201849) | Saline water microbial communities from Organic Lake, Antarctica - #987 | ecosystem: Environmental > Aquatic > Non-marine Saline and Alkaline > Saline | place: Antarctica: Organic Lake... | reverse complement strand
TTCCTTTAATCTGGCTGTTCGCAACGCATAGATCGTACGGATTCAACTTGAAACCCATTTGGACCAACGTGTTTGTGAACAAGTTGTACCACAATAGCGCGGATTGAACACAACCGTACAGGGCCTTAAGCAACTGTAGGTAAAGTACCTTCTTCCCATTCTCAATGACGACAAAATTCTCGTATTTGGGATTCACTTAGCACATAATGTTGACGGCTTCGCCAACTAACTTCACAAGGACAAAATCTTCCATGTCCGCGTGTAAATACGCTCCTTTAACGTCAGCCGTTGCGACGTCACGACACTCCTTAGCGTCAATCATAAGCGAGATCATGAGAGCGTCCGTGGATACCGTGGGAGACGTCGTCTCTTCCTTCATATATTTGGACCTCTGGGACCGACCGTTGGTGCACGTGCGCCCCTTCAATTTGCCGGAGCGCTTCTCTTTGATAAGGTTAACAGCGCGAAGGGCTTCTCGCTTCTGACTGGTGGTGAGCGTAGATGCGTCAAGTGGTTCAAAAACGTTTTTACTGTCGAGCTGACAGAACTCCTCCTGCAATAAAGCGTCCACGGCTGCCTGGTCGTGCTTCTTGATGCCTACAGCTGCGGTCATCTGGGTCATAAAATGCCCAAAAATGTACTTGTAGATGTTGTCGAGCGACTCATCCATTTTGTCGGCTGCTTGCTGTAACATTTGCACGCCTGACTCGTAGCTTTTGAAGCTTACGGGGTCATCCATTTGGTGATCAAGTCGGTGGCCGTAGGATCTACCTCTGTCGCTCCTGAGATTGTACCAATTGGTACCCGAATCTTTGTTTGCGTTGGGCTCCACGTCCGTGTTGGGAGCATCGTCTCCGGGATCTTCGTCTCCGGGATCGTCGTGTGTCTCGGCACCTTCGTCGGTGTCGGGATCAAGTCCACCAGGGCCAAAATCATCGAGATCAGGCTCAAAAACGGTGGGATCATCAAGTGCATTGTCATCCGGGACGCCAACATCGTGGTCGTGGGGGGTTTCAATGTCATCATAGTTGTTAGGTTCCTCGACAACATCATTGTCGGGTTCGGTCGGATCGAAAATATCTTCGGCAAAGTTTTCATATTCGTCGGCCGATTCGACATCTTCTTCAAAAAATTCTTCGACAGGTGCGTTCGGTCGCCATTCGAAAAGTGGGACTCCGCCTTTGATCAGCGGTTGGCCTTCCTTCTCCGCCCTGGCTTCGACTGCAGAGATGACTGTATTGGTCATGGGAATTTCGGTCCATTGGTGCCGGGACAAGCGTTTTCCAGTGACGAGCAACATGAAAAAATAGTCGCCGTGGGCGTTCCCAGTCGGGTTCAGCAGGATCGCTCCAGTGTTACGGGACGTGGTAGTGTTGCTGTGAGTGTTGTCTTCGAAAACCTGTACATACGATCCGAATTCAAGCTTCAGCTCATTGTAGTCGGGGTTCGCGCGCCCAGTCATGATCGTGAGAGGGCTGAGAGTGTCGGAAATGCCGTTCTTAGCCGGGAATTGATTCAATCCTTTGGCGGCATTCTAAACAAGTGCTTGAATCATCACCTTTGGAAGATGTTTGAAAGGTAGACCGTGGATGGTGGTGCGCGCACGCTCCTTCATCGTCCGAATGGATCGTTCTACTTCGCCGACATGGTCATCAGCGGCGGTAACGTTGAGCCTGGAAGGGAGGACGTTGTTTCGGATGCACTCAAATTCCATGTTGGCGTGCAAATCGGAGACGTCGAAACCCCTGGACTTGTACATTTCCAAAACCGGCTTATCTCACGGAGGAGGGTTGCTTTGTTTCTGTTGAGAACGAGAGCAACGGTGCGGAATTGAAGTTTGCGAGAGGTGGTATGAAAAAAAGGGTGGCCCTGGACGTAGAAAATGTCCATGCAAAGTGTCACATCACTGTGGTGCTGCAAGATAAAACCTGGGACTTGTACATAGTTAAAAGTAGGGACATGTTGGGAGGGGCCTTTTGTTGTTTTTCCTTTGAGGGCGGCTACGTCGGGACCGTAGATGAGTAGAGCCCGTTTTGCGTCATCAACGGTAACGGGGCAGTTTCGGATGAGATTCTTGGCAAGAATTTGTTCGAACTGTTGCTGAGAAGGGCGTCCGATCTTTTAATAAAGTGCTCGAGCCTTGTCCGCTCCTTCAATTTTGCGACGTGGGAACTCTGCCTTGTTGTTAGTTACAGTGGAGACAAAAGAGTAGTCAATAACATTCTCGTTAGAATTAGGCTGGACGGCAGCGGCGGCGTCGTGGTAGTAGAGGCCCGATCTGTACTCGATGAACTTCATGATTGATCCATCAGAACGATGCACGCAGAGGGCAGCTTCAACGGACGTGTCCATCGTGATGCGGCAGAGTTTGCAAACGGCGGTAAGAGAGAAGATGTTGGCCAAAGAGTCGGGATTGTACCAGACAGTCGCAAAATTCTTGATGTCGCCAACAAGCGACGAGATCTGGGTGCCGTCATTTGTGTGAACCTTCAACTGGCTGTTGCTGCGCTGGATGTTCCAGAGGAAATTCGGGTTTTTGAAAACCAAAACAGTCGACTGGCTGTCGAGAAGCACCCAGGACGATGGGATGAGCTCGTGACGCAAGGGCAACTGGGTGAAGGTAAAATCCGAAACCTCGTGGTTTGTGTTGTCATAATTGGCGACAATGGCCTTGGTGTGAGAGGCTTGTAGAAGCGTCACGGCGGCAGCAGCATCAGCTTGGAGGAGAGTGGCGGGGACCGTTGGGGCACTTCTCAGCGTAATGTCCTGTGTGCTCGCAACGGAAACAAGTGACGCCGGTGTGCGTGACGCCGTCAGCGCCAGCAACCACTTCGCCAGATTGCACAAAAGTCATGCCATCTTCTTCCTCGACTGCCGCCACCTGGCTGCGCGCATTGCGGCGCGGCTCTTCCCGCTTGGGAGGCTTGAAATTGACAAGCAGGCTGTAGACTGCGGTCAAGTTGATGGGATACTGGTCGTTTCCTTGGGAGAACTGGTTTTCGAGGTCGGCCCAAAGGGTGCCAAAACAACAACGGTTGGCTCGCTTCAGGAAAGCCAAAGCAAGAGTGTGGTCACGCGCAATCTTGAGGCGTTTTGTTGCGTCGTCTGTGTCGGACGAGACAGCGGCAGTAGCATCCAGTAAACCTGGGTCTTCGCCAATGGCGCCGCCATAGTGCTCCAGGACCTCGACGAGGGAACAGAAATGCTCAAGGTAGGAGGAAATCGAGTCTTCGGCGCCTTGAGTGTAGGCGTAGTAGGAGGTGCGCGCGTCGTCTAGGGAAAGGTAGATGTAACGCTGACCCTCAAAACGATACGTGATGCCCTTGATTTCCTTCAGAATCCAAACGCAATCACTTTTGTGACTCTTTGTCTCGAAATCATCGAGAGAAGTGAGTTTTGCTTTCATCGCCTCGCTGCACTGGCCCCAAATGACCGCGTAAGCGGTCTTCAAATTACTATCGAGATAGTCAGTGCGCGTGCAATAAGCTGACACCTTCTTCTCCCAGATAGCGATAACAAGCCTGTTGGTATCAGAAACTTCGAGTTCCGTGGGCTTCGGAATTTCGGGCCTGACGAAGTCTTTCGTAAGGGAAGCCATGTTGCCCTTAAAAGTAGAGCAAACGCGGGGTGTAGTAGTTGCGCGGCTGCCGTGACAGTTTCCGCAACCGCGGCTACCGCTTCGTCCTCGTCCACTAGCAGTGCTGCTGCTGGGGACGATCGAAGGAGATGCAACAGTCTCACTAATGATGGAGTGTTTTAGATTCAGAAAAGTGGATCAGAAAGACCACTATTTTTGACGAGCGTTGAGAAAACAAAGTAGTTTTCTTTTTGATTAATGTTGATTCTAGGAGAATCTGATCACGCCTCGAACCTTCAATTCTCAGCTGTAGTGTGTCAGGACTCTCGATAGTCTATCTATACGAAAAGTCAATCAAACTGTTCTTACGATGGGATTAATCAAAAAGAATGAACAGTCACTGGTGCCCACTTGAGGCCCTTTTTGAGAACTGACGCATACGTGGGAGCAGATGCGACCTCCATCTGCTCGGACACTTTTTTCTTGGTCGACAACGCGAACGTCTGTCCGCTAACTCCAGATCAAACTTTCTCCAATATCGGATTCTCAACAGTGGGGAGCGGAAAGTTGCTCCCGTTTTCCGGGGCGCATTCGATTCTACGAGTACGTATGGTGTACGCTGTACATCAAGGTCAGGAAGTTTACTTAGGGTTTGGCCACACAAAGGGTTCGCTTCGGGACGCATTGATTTTTTATTTATGTTTTAAAATTTTAATTTTTTAATATTTGTCCGATGACTTTTTAGGCCGCCGTATCCTCCTTCGGTTGGCCCCGGTGCACGTCGTGCATAGCTGTTCCCTCTTTTGGTGCCAGAATAACAAACTTCATCGTAGAGGTTGACATCATCGATTCTCTGCAGAGAGCTCTGTCTTTCTCCAACGCGAAAGGGTCCGGTGATCCAAAGCAAAGAGACTCACTGGCGAAACAGTCATCCTTCACAAGAGGTCTTGCACACAGAAGACTGGTCAAATATCACTATATCGAGATCAAAGAGACTGCACACTTCCTGCGTTGCACTCGATTGCCCAATTTAGACGTGTTGTCGTTTCACAAGATAACGACGTTTATACGAGAAGGCGCACCACTATTATCATACGAATAAGGTTGGTTTCAAGCGGAAAAAGATATGTTAGTGTCCCCGGTAGTTAAGTGTACAGTTAGTGCAGTGTGCGTATGTAGAAGAAAGAGCGAGAGAGCATTGTGAAAGACGGTTTCGCGTTGCAAGTCTTGCCGGTCGAGCAGTCGAGCGTTTCGACGTAGTTCGTTTCGTTTCAAGATGGTCATGCGGCTGGTGCGGAGGTAAGATCTTCGGCTTGAAGTGTGCTGTTGATAAAGAAGAGAGTGTATTCGTCTTCGTCGATCGTTTCGTCGGTGACGGCCGTGAGCAAGGATCTGATCTTGTCGAGGCATTCACTCATCTCGTCGGGAGAAAAGAATGTGGAGTGAATCTGGGCCAAATTGTTGTATACAGCAAGCAGCAACATGTCTTCGGATTCGCGGGTGCTATCCTTGTTCTCCATTATGGAAGCAGCCATATCGTAGAGCTTGTGAGCGATGGAGAGGAGACTGGAGGTCTTGCGGGCCAAAGCGCGACGATGGTTCACCAGCGCCATATTATACAGACAAACACCGGTGATCAGCTCTCTGTCTTTGACATCGGGAAAGACAATAAGGGCTCGAGTATACATGACGATGAGGCTGTCTTCTTCGGTTGGTGAGCTCTTCGCTTCGACGGGAACGCTAAGAACCGAGGGTTGGTCTTGCGCGTCGTCAACGTCCATATTACCGAATGAAGAGTCGTCTTCTTCCCCAGTGAAGGAGAGAGAAGATGAGGATGCAGAAAGGTCGGGTTGGATCTTGATGGAAGAGTCCGAGACAACGCGGGGGGGTTCCCGGCGCCGAGACCAGGTTGCAGGAGACTTGTGGACGTAAAAGTGCTCCTTGAGGTCCGCAAGAGCGATTCGCAGCAACTCGATAGCTTCTTTGGGCTTCCCTTGTTGCATGGAGGCAACGGCATGGTTGTTCAACTCAATCAGTTGGAATGAGTTCATCTTGGATCTTGTCGGCGGAGACTCGAATGGAATTTATGAGAGCAAACTGCCGTTTGCTCGTTCGAGATGCCAGTGGGAATTGCGTCTTCACGGAGACGTCCGGTTGAAGTGAACGACGAATCTATCAGCGTGTGCCAGAGTGTGCAAGTGCCAGGTGCCCTTCAGTAGATCTGAAACAAAGAAAAAACTATCAATCGTGACCCCTTGTAATTGCCAAGATACCCGGCGGGAAAGCTTTGATTTCGATTCTTCAGATTTAGACCTTGATTTTAACACTTAACCGCGTTGTGCGTCTCTGGGCACTTTTAGCCCGCCACTTTCAATAAGTGAAGAGGAGCGCGTCATTCTCGAGAGGCGCGCGCCTCGGACTCGGAGTACAGTACATCATACCTATCATCATAGTGACCCTAAAACATCTTCTCCCTCAGAAATGTTGCTAATCTCTAGCCCTACAGTATTGCCTCATTGACACTTTTCAGATTTCACATTATTTAGCACTTCTCCTTCTCCAAGCAAACTGGGAAGTACTTCTTGGTACTTGTACGGTACTATCTTATTTTCTCCAACTTCCGACTTCGAAATGAGAAGGTGTTGTTGTTAGTTAGACAAGCTCCTGTGTACTCAGTGTATGTACCGGTACGGTGTACGGTAGAGCTTCGGAGTGTTGCCGTCTTGCACCCCTAGCCCTATGCAAGCGATGGCCCCGGCCCTCGCTTGTTTTCCCTCTGTACAATACAGCGGTCTACAGTAGCTAAATGTTTTTGGCGACCTTCGAGATGCATTCGAGAAGCAGCAGCAAGAAGCAGGACCTGGCATGGGAGTACGGTATGGATCTTGACGAGTTGAACTTAAACTAGATACCCTAACCCTCATGAAAAACAATATCCGTCGCTCAGACAATTGCCCCACGATCGGATCGAGTTTCGGACACAATAGATTTCGACCTCAACGTTCGTTGAGGCGTACCGGTAGTCATTCATCAATGGGGTAATAACGGTACCGGTACCAGGTAACTGGGAGTCTATTGCATTACTCTAAGTTGGCGGCAAAAGAAAATATGGCCCACTACTAGAGAATCAGGCCAGTCTGATAGACCAACAGTAGGCCCTGTTGTCCAAACGAGATTTGACAAGCTCAGCAGCTCTCTACAACAGAGCAAAAGATCGCGACGAAATATCTAGTTGCCAGATAGCTTTGCTATTGTCTCTAGTGGATCTAGTTAACTCTATGTATGTAGTGCGCAGGTGGTGGAGGACTCTTCATCTCTCTCTCTCTCTCCATACTAGAGGAACAGGCATCTCTTGAAAATAAGATGAAATATACGACCAAGACTGCCCCTGCTGATGACGTCTGACGTGTCCCTGACGGATCCAGAAAAGTCCATGTTTTTGTTCGCGCCAAAGCACGGAAGACTGCCAACCACACATTATTTCGATCTTTCCGTTTCTTCTTCGTCTTGCCTTTGCTGTCTCAGTTCCTCAACGAATGTTGGTGGTAGAGCCATGGCTTTCGAGGAGTGCCCCGCCTGCATATGCATGCCGAGGGCAAGTTTGCTGCCTGCAGCAAACAAACTTCTTGGGGAAAGTCCCCGGATATAAAGGCAGAGAGTGTCAATCCTGCAAGGGATACCGGTCGACAGGCCGCTGCTTTCAGCCACGACGACTGTTTCGGCAGTTGGAGCTCTTGCAGACGGCCTGTTCTGCCGCCGTCAAAGCAAAGTTATGCCATGATATAAACTCAACGGGGCTTACTCCTACCACTGTACTCGCAGTTCTCTGCGTCGGACAGGAACTAACTACAACTATTTTTGTGTGCATGAACCTGCCTGGTGGTGGGTCAAGGCTTCAAACCTTGGGGGGCTTGAACGCCCAGTCGTTCGATTCGACCTTGCGCACGTTATGCACTTACCACTGTATTACATGGGAATCATGGCGGTGGCGGTTGGCCCTTTGGGAGAATCGATTGTGTTAGTGTTGGCGCTCGTTTCGGGTAACGCGACCTGGTTCAAAATTGTTACTCTTTTGTCTGATTCTAGCTTTTGGCATTTTTTTATTTTTGCAGAGTTTGTACTCGAGTATGTTGTGAATTTCTTGAGCGCGAGCACTTGTGTGTAGCGGACGACGAACTAAAAGCGCCTGACATGAGCGAGGACAAGGCCAAAGTTGCTGCAGCTGAACCGTCTACCGTACTTGTACGGTAGCAACCTCCTCCTCGGGGATGACGTGTGGATTCCCTGCGACGATTTGCCGTGAGACTCCACCAAGTCTTCAGTACTATGCTAGTCTTGACGGATCTACTAGTCGAGAGTGCGCGGCATTCCGCTTTCACGTCCCAGTCCAATGGGATCTACTGTACTACAATTGCTGCTACTGGTTATAAAGAAAAGTCGGATTGCTTGAAGAAGCGCTATTGAATGCTATAGAATAATACGTAGGCTCTTCTCAGTCTCCTTCTCTGTAGCGTAGACCCGTAGACAAAATCACTTATATATATCTACGACGCGTACATGCTCGTGACCACCGTCTCGCATTACAACCAGCAAAACTAGGAAAAAAGTCAGGAGCGCGCTATGCGGACTGGGCATTCTTGCGAGCCTCCTGTTGCACCCGACGCTTGTACTCGGATTTGTTATGTTGAAAGAGGTTAAAGGCTTCGGACTGGGCGGGGGAGTCTGGATTGGGATCATCCAACAAGTCTTGAATACCAATCAAGACCTGCTTGATGGTAATGGCGGGACGCCAGCCTTCTTCCTCGTTGAGAATGGAAAGGCAAATGGTGCCAGATGGATACACGTTGGGGTGAAAGAGGGGTGGAGTGAACTTGCCTATATGCGCGGTTGAGAAATGGGATGCACAAAATTTATAAGATGTGAGAACGAAAGGAGACAAGTTGGTGGGAAAGACTGCTGTTGCGTCCCTTCCCGCAGCTCGTCAAGTTATCCTCTCTCTATTCGTAATCGTAAACAGACTTACACTTGGGCGGTCGACTGGGATAGTCTTCTGAGAACTCCAAGCGCACCTTGAAGATTCCTCCGGACCAGTCGGTTTGTTCCTTGCCGGGGATTCCAGCGTCCCAGACGAACATGTTGGAGCTACCGTCGCTGGACGACGTGGGGCGGGCGTAAAAGCCAATGGGATGGTCGCGGCGCCAAGCCTTGCGCTCTTCGGCGAGGCGACCTTTGGCAATACCAGCCGACATTGGACAGAGAGTGAGGGAGAGAAGAGTAGAGGCTTTCAATAGAGATTCTTCTACGGTTTCTGGCGAGGCAGTACTGTAAGGAACAAGCAAGCACAACAAGGACGTTGACACAATGAGGAGCACCGGCGAGGTGATGAGAACAATAAGCGGCAAAATCGCGGTAACAGCGTCGGCGTCGGCGCGGCAGTTTTCCTCCTCTTTGCTGGGAAAGCCTCCACGTGGAAATAGAAAAAAGGGATATTCTGAAAACATAGTCAAAGATTAGGACTCCAGAATCCGACCTCTATGATTGATGAAGTCAGTGGCACTTCCGGATCCGCCAAAGATCGCCGAGAAACATCATCAGAGCCGAAAGACGACGAATAAGAAAGTTTTCTCATAATTACCCGCTATTCTAGCTATTAGACCATGAAGCTCTCGATCGCCCTCTCCACTCTCTTGGTTGGCTCTGCCGCCGCATGGTCCTCCATGACCATGAAGACGGGTACGTAATTTAATCGTCTGTACGTGAGCGAAAGAATCTACCGCTCTTTCGAGTGAGAATCAATCCTCGACATGTATCATCATGCCCGTGATCTTAGCGAATCTTTTGAGTTCCGATACGGAATGGATCGTCCCTTCTCGGCCGTTCCACCTCGAGCTCTCGTGACTACGACTCTTACCTTGCCCACCATTATCATCCTCTCTTCGTTATTCAACAATAACAACAGATAATGGCGCCGCTGTCGGATCTCGTCGTGCCCTTTTCCAAAAGGGAGCCGCCTTGGCTGCCGGTATCGCTGTTGCAGCACCTACCGTGTCGAACGCGTATGCCGTCCCGGATCTTCCCTATCCCTTTGAGGCTCTTGAACCCTTTATTGATACTCCCACCATGAAGATCCATCACGACAAGCACCACGCTACCTATGTTGCCAACATTAACAAGGCCACGGAAGGCAAAGCCGAAAAGCCCATTTTGGACCTCATGGAATCCGCCATTGATGCCGGCCCCGCCGTTCGCAACAATGGAGGTGGTCACTACAACCACGCTTTCTTCTGGGAAGAAATGATGCCAGCTGATAAGGCCAAGAACACCAAGCCCAGCGCCCAGCTGGAGGCTCTTATTGTCAAGTCCTTTGGTAGCATGGACGAGCTAAAGTCGCAGTTTGAAGCCCGCGCGGCTCCAGGAGCCTTGTTTGGTTCCGGATGGGTCTGGATCTGTGTCAACAAAAAGGGCGATGAACTCGAGTTGGTGGGAACCCCCAATCAGGACAATCCTCTCATGAAGGGTGTGACGGACGAAATCATGTTTCCCATTTTGGGATTGGACGTGTGGGAGCACGCGTACTACTTGAAGTACCAGAACCGTCGACCGGAGTATGTCAGTAGCTGGTGGAATGTGGTCAACTGGGACAAGATCTCGGAGAATTGCGCCTATGTCGTCAAGAATCATGCTGGAGTGTCCGTGAAGGGTTAAAAAGTGAAATCGTACGGTAGCTAAGCGACGGGTAAGTTTGAGATTTGAGTGAATGAAAAAGCCAGTGGCTACAATGGCTTCTTCAAATTATTCGCATATAATACGATTTACTCCAGTAGACTATGATGTCTCTAGTTGTTTGCCCTACTTTGTCTTTTTGGTACCAGTCGACTCCTTGGCGGCTGCTTCCTTCTCTTGCATTTCCTTGCGTAGCTTGAGCACCATGTTAACACTTGATTTATGCTGATTCATTTGCATATCCATGAACCAGGAGCAAACCGACAGGACTCCAAAGAAGACCAAGACAACTGGAAACCCCTTCAGCTTTTCGGCCGCTATCACGCCCGTCTGCTCCAACAAGGCGTCGTCGACGCAGCTAATACCCATGGGGGTATTGAAATGGAGTTGCAGCATGGGGGGTAGACACGCCGTCGCCAAGACGTACGCCGGACTCTGAAAGTTTCCAGCAGGTTCACTCATGCTGGTAAAGTAAGTCAAGGCAGTCGCCATGACGAGACTAAAGATGGATACGATACCGTCATGGAGTACCAAACCGATAGCTTGAAGGCCCGAGATTTGGTCGCCTGGTAGCAGAGCTTGGTTGACTGCTTTGATGTCTTTTAAGCACGCTTGCGTAGGCTGTTGCGATTGATGCAAGCTAACAATGACTAGCATGTACGACATGCGCACCAAGTGCGTTCGCCACTGGGTGTGCAAGGCTTCCGTCGAGGCTTTGTTTTCTATCACGGACGCCTGTGCGCGATCCAAGTGGCTCTGTAAGGTCATTGGCTCAACCGCCTTTTTCTGCGTGGTTGTGGTATCTTTCTTTCCGCGACGTTGCTGTGCCATGGTGCAGTATGGTTCCGTAGTCTACGTGGAGATGGATGGTCGACTAGACTACGAGATGACTTGTTGTGATGGTTGATGTTTCGATGTCTTGTATCTTGGTGTTCTTTGCGGCGTTTCACTTTTTGGTTGGTCACGAGTGCTACGAATAAATCGAATGAATCCAACGCAAGCTCTCCGTACAGTCAATCATAATATGTACAAGCAGTACAGGTACCGTAGCTACCCTAGTAGCTCTTTATCTACCATCTTTCGTAAGTCGTATGTTCGTAGCATCATCCGTCCGGGTTCTACGAGATAGCTAGGGTATACATAGTAGAAGAGAACCTATGATAATGTAAGCAAATGCATGTTTCCCACGCCTGGTTGTTTTTCTACTCCAATGTATCTGTATCCAACCGTTCTCCTTGCTGCCTTTCTTCCTCCGCACGTTGCAATGTCTTCAAAAAACACGAACATTCAATGTCTTAAGCACTCTTCTTTTCCATAGGTGGCAATCCCATGGCTTCCAACATGGTCGCTCCCAACTTGGCGGGCGACCTGCTCACATGAACACCAGCCGCTTCCAAGGCGGCAAACTTTTCGGCCGCTCCTCCCTTGCCTCCGGCAATAATGGCACCCGCGTGTCCCATGCGGCGACCGGGTGGAGCCGTCATGCCGGCAATAAAGCCAACGACAGGCTTGTTAGGATCACCATATTCCTTGAGCCACTCGGCGGCCTCTTCTTCGGCCGAACCACCAATCTCACCAATCATAATGATACCTTCCGTTTCGGGGTCGTTGGTGAAACGCTCCAAACAATCAATGAAATTGGTTCCATTAAATGGATCACCACCAATACCGACACAGGTACTCTGACCCAGACCAGCCACTGTCGTTTGCCAGACAGCTTCGTACGTTAAGGTTCCCGAACGACTCACCACACCAATTTTGCCCGGCGTGTGAATGTACCCGGGCATGATACCAATCTTGCACTCGCCTGGCTTGATGATTCCTGGACAGTTGGGTCCAATGAGACGCGTGGCACTTTGTTGCTTCAGGACGTGCTTGACACGCGCCATGTCTTGCTGGGGAATTCCTTCGGTAATGCAAACCACGAGAGGAATTTCGGCCTCAATGGCGTCCAAAATGGCTTGGGCGGCAAAGGGGGGAGGAACGTAAATGACACTGGCGTCGGGTTGGACGCCATCAACGGCTTCCATGACGGTATTAAAGACTGGTAAACCCAAGTGCTCTTGGCCGCCCTTCTTGGGAGTGACGCCGCCCACCATCTTGGTGCCGTATTCAATGGCTTGCGTGGAGTGAAACGTTCCCTGTGTGGAATGGAGTGCAAGTCAAGCGACGTGACGTTAGACACAGGGGTGTATTTCTCGACGTCTATGAGAGAGACGACGTGTCATTTTTGTTATGCGCTTGTAACGTACCTGCTTTCCAGTGAATCCTTGGCAGATGACCCGCGTATCCTTGTCGATCCAAACCTTGGCGTTGGCCGACATGGCTCTGCTTGCCGGGTGACTCGTCGAGTTGGTACGGGCGGCGATTCGCATCAGCGTGCTACGGCTTGTCCTCATCATCTTGCTAACGATGGGGTTGTGTAAGTATAGGGTAAGGGGTAAGGTGAGAAGAATGGCGAAAGCAATCGCTATCATGCGATGATGGCTCCATCGATCCCTTTGCTTTGCGCTTCCGGATCTTTCCGTTTGCAAGGCATACAGAACAGTCCGCCAGCTGTCGCAGCTGAGCGAAACAGAAGGCGAAGCCTTTTATTCGACTCGTTCGACTTTGATAAACGGAATCTTCTCTACCCAGAGCAGGAAGTAACCTAATCCAAAAGAGGCACAAGGCGAGATTCCCTTACTTTCCCTTTTGGATCAACGCGACAGCGACGCTATCGACTATCGACACACATACTCGAACCGGTACATATTCACACAAGTCCCAAGTCGAAAGGTCTTTACTGCTCGCTCTTCTTAAAACAACAGCCTTTGTTGTTATAGCATTCATTCGAGTACCGCTCGGAAGACTGCCATTGTGTGTATTCATTCATTCAGAAAGACATCAAGAAAGACGATCATCATGCTGGCACGAGCCGCAAGAAGCCTTCTGTCTCGCTCAACCAGCGCCGTTTCCAGTAGTCGCAGTAGCGCTCTGCTACGAACCGCCACTCCCTGCTGCACCACGGCTATTATGCAGCAGCAGCGCTCTCTTGCGACGGGAGGTCAGCAGCTGGCTTCCATGACGGCCGAGAATCCGCACATTGATGTCGTCAAGTATGCGCACAAGAATCGCACCTGGACCTTGAACCACGTGGAGTACTACAGCACGGCGCTGGCGATTGGTCTCGCGGAGAATGGATTGCAGCCGGGCGATGCTGTATTGTCGTGGTTGCCATTGCACTTTTCGGAACAGGCAAGTAGTTCGTTCGTTCGTTCATACTATGTTCGTTAGATGGCTGTGTATCGAGGAGTGGATTGTACAGAGGAGAGACTGTAATCTCTTGTGAGACCTTGCATGCCGTGTCAACTACAATGATCCCGTATCTAGTGCTTGTCATATTTAGCTACCATCTCTCTAACTTGCCAAAGTACTCAATTCTTGTTTTGTAAGTACAGATGGTCTTGCAGTTTGCCTGCTCCAAGGCTGGCATGGTCCTTTATTCCTTGGATCCGGCCTTGGCCGTGAAGGATCCAGTCGCTTCCAAAAAGGCGCTCGAGGCCGCCTTGGAATTGACCAAGGCCAACGTGCTGCTTTCGCAAGAAGCTGGCAGCGACGTTAATTATGTGCGTTTGGCTGCCGAGGTCATTCCCGAGCTGCGCATTTTTGATTTTGCCAAGGGCGTGCCCTTTGTTACGCCCCGCTTTCCGCACCTGCGATTTCCCATTCACACCGGGTTTGATCAAGACGACAAGGCTGGATGGTTGCTGCTTCGGCACATGATTGTGCCGTCGAATAACTTGGATACTCATATGGTCGGGTCGAGTGTTACGGATAGCACGCCGCTTGCGGGTGAACTCGTCTTGGACAAGGCTGGAGTTCCAGTCAAGTTGGGCAAGACTTTGACCAACAAGCAAGTTGTGGAAAAAAAATTGTGGCCGACGTATGTGTCTGTTCTGGAAAAGAAATACCACGAAGTGGACGGCATCGGCGTCATCTTTTAAAATGTACGCGGCCGACGACAACGTCAACGTTGTGCGTGCTAATAAGTCTACGATAGGAATGAGATGCAAAGCATAGAATCACCCGGGTCACTACCAGTTTGTAGAGGTAGTCGTACCGGTATGTACTCTAGCGTTGCAGCTCGTTGCTAGCTATGAATAGGTACTAGAAGAAGTGTTGACTACGACGTACAACTCTAAGGTGATCAAGAAAATTAATCAAAGCAAGGTTGTATAGCAAAGATTTCCAGTCGAAAAAGTTAATAACTATCGAATAGGTCTCTGCCGTTAACAGCAGGACACTTGTTAGGAAGATGAACTATGAAGGTGGCAAAGGGCTCGCAGCACGGACAACGGGCTGCTGGCTAACATCTCTGCAGAATAACAATAATAGTGGTGGTGGTGAATGCGTGCGAAATAGACAGCTGGAGCTGCAATGGTGTAGTGACCCCATGGCGCTCTAAAAGTCACACTGCAAGGCAGTGTTGGCAACTCCTCCGTAACGATGGCTGGAATACTTCTTGTTGACAGCGCGAAGTTCGGGGCTAGCACCAGCCTTCTCGTTCAGCACGGCACGAGCGATCGGAATGATTTCCTCTTCGCAGTAGCCAGCGTACTTGAGCAACGTCGGACTCCAGGCATTGCGGCCAATGCTGCGTCGCGCGATAAAGACGGCGGCGGCGGCAAGTTGGCTCGGCAGGTAATGGAGAAGGTTGAAAGACTGTAGGGTTCCATCCAAGATGTAGCAAGATAGCTGCACAATCTTTTTGTCGGCGTGCGCCGCTTTGAGGAAGCGCACAAGAAAGGCGTGAGCACTCGGGATGGTGATTTGGTACTCCAAAGTCTTCAGAATGTTCTCTTCCATCTCAATGATCTGTGTGGGTTGGGAGAAGAGAGGCAATTGTTTGTGAGTTGGACTGGTATTAAAAGGAAAAGATATACATGTCACAATGCGAAGACTTACATCCGAACGAGTGTAGGCACGGTCGCAAATGTACACCAAGTCACGAAGTTCCGGCGGGTAGATCTCCTCGTACTTAGACGCAATCAAAAGACTGGTGACGCCCACCAACTGCAACTTAGGACGCGAGACTTCCTTGAGCTGAAGATAGCGATCAATGAGGTTGATAGTCAGGTAAAGAGTCTCGGGAACGAGCTTGAACTTCAAGTGGACCTCAATCAACCAGTCCACCAGAATGGAACGCATCCGTTCGTTAATATGAGGCTGAGTCTCCATGTACACAGGACGGACCGACGTGATAACTTCCTTTTCCCGAAAGAACTCGTACATATCCTCGACGTAAGCGGTGATGCAGAGTGGATCGTCCTGGTCGCGTTCATCAATGTTGTCCGTGTTTCCCGTCATCTGGTACGAGTCAGGGTCCGCTTCAATTTCTCCACGCGGATAGCTTGGGTTCTGACGGGCAATAGCAGCTGGGTTGCGGTCTTCCGTTGTTTTGCTGTAAAAGGCACGATGCAAGACGGCTTCCTGGCAGTCCTTTCCACCAATCGACATGGAGCGCGTCTTGACTCCGTTGTTCCGCTTGGCGACGACAACACCCTTTGTCGACTTGCCATTCGCGTTGGCATGCGCTGCGCGAGCGTTCGTCACATCCTGTTAGGGCGTAGGGTAAGAGTGAGTTGTGGTTAGTAAGAGAGCTGTTTGGAGCTATGAAAGGCGGTCGAGGCAATGGATGAAGTAAAAAGGTTCAAAAAATGACCGTTGCTCGTCAAAACTCAATCGCTAGTACTTGGAGAACGACGATGCGACCGCCGATGGCGTCAAAATACTCCTCAAGCCATCTTGGTTCTACACAGATGCAATGATGCAGTGGAGGTTATCAATGGTCAAGGGAGCGACGACAAGGCCAAAACAGGCGCACAGGGTTTCAAACACGTGTTTCAAACTACTTACCCGAAAGGCCCGACGGCTGTTGGCCTGTGTGGTCGACGACGCGGTTGCGCTTTGACGTTGAAACATGGTAATGAAGCAGGTAAAGGAGTGAAGGGATGAAGGTGTCGACTCGTGAAGGCTGCAAAGGTACAACGAACAATCAAGTATAGTGAATGAGGAGGATGGAGTGTGTGGCAACTCGCTGTGTGTGTTGTGAGACGACGACCTGCAAAATGGTGCATTCAGCGATGTGATGTTTGAACTGTAAACTCCGTATACAAGTTGGGATATAATTATATTGACGTTATTTATTTAAGCCAATTTGTCTTAGAGACTCTACGTTCATCTTCATCTTCTATATCTGCAATAAACTACTTAACGAGCAGCAAAACGGACTCGCGTTGGGGCTTTTGTCGTATACCTAAGTACTTTCGTCGTAGAAATCGAATTTCTTGTAGACCATTGGTTGTTGTAAACAAAATTTTTCGAACGTTCTTCTTCCACCCAACTCTTGGAATGGACGGGAAACTCCTTTTTGCTCTCAACTCACTTCTCCGTTGTCACTCCCACCATGGCGGTTGAACGAGATCGCCTCCGACAAGACACTCCAATAATTAAGATCTCTTCCTAACAGACACTCCAACAAGCGTGGTCGTGATATTTGACCTCTCCACTTTGTCTCGTGGACAGAGACCAGCTATGAAAGACAACACCTCGACTGTGCGTCTGCTTGCATGTATCGCTGCACGATTAGCCGTCATATAAGTGTAGTTCAAAGTTATCTGTAGCTTTTTTATTTTTAACATCTTTGTAGAGAGCGAAAAAGGGTCCATTTTGGACTTAATAGCTTCGATCCGAGCGACAGCAATCCTCATAGTCGGCCTTGCGTGTCTTATCTTATCTTTCGATTTACACATTTTTTGGTTTCCATGCTTCTCCGTGTACTGACGTTTTGGTCTCCCTCCGCCGTTGTCACCACAAGGATCTTTTGTCCTTCGTCCACCGTCCACGCGCCACCCTTCATTACACCAACCACACTCCCTTTCTCATTGCGTACCATATCACGCGGTTGTTGAAGAGATAACCATGTCGTTCGCCTTGCCCGAGGCCTTTACCCAGGTCCTGGACCAGCTCCTCGAGTCCATCTATGGTCTCGAGACGTTTGTCGCTCCCACTGTCGTTCTCGGTATGTACCAGAAAATATCGTCGGCGTTGGTGTCAACCGTCCTTTTGTCGGCCATCCATACCGTATAAAACTATTCAATCAGCAGATTACTCACACGCCCGCGCGTCTCGCTCATTCACCCCTTACCAATACAGTCCCGGCCATTGTCCGCACGTGGGTCCAGTCTCTTTCGGACGAGATTGGCTTTGATGTCGAGACGCTCAACTACACCTTGGGCCTGTTCCTTTGCTACCCGCTCGGCATGCTCATGAACATGGTTCCTTATGGTCCGGCTCGTCACTTTGTTTCTTTTTTACTGGGAGCTTTTTTGTTGCAGTTCACCTTGGGTGTCCAGTGGATCCATCAGCTCATCACGTCGTTGATCGTCTACGGCATGATTCTCGTACTCCCCCGCAAGACGGCATCCAAGGTCATCCCCGCCTTTGTCATGCTCTATTGTGTCCTCGGACACTTGCATCGCCAGTACATTAACTATCTCGGATGGGACTTGGACTTTACTGGTACCCAAATGGTACTGACACAAAAACTCCACATGATTGCCTTTAACCTGTACGATGGACACTGTTTAAAGACGGGAAAGGACTCGAGGGCTGCCAAAAAATGTTCGGAAGTCGCCTTGACCGAGACACCCAGTTTGCTCGAATTCCTGGGCTACACATTTTGTTTCTCCAACTGCTTGTCGGGACCCGTCAATGAGTTTGCCACGTACCGCAGTGTCTGCGACGGTACTCTTTTCAACGGCCCCGACGGCAAGCCAAAAGGCAAGAAACCCAGCAACTTTTGGCCTACACTGCGTCCTTTCTTGACTTGCTTGGTCAACTTGGCCATCTTTGTCTTTTTGGGTGCCGTCTTCCCCATTCTGGATCCGTCCGACCCCAAGTATGGCACTCCCGTCATTCTCACGGACACGTTCTTGGCCAAGCCGTGGCACTGGCGATACGGCTACTTGTGGATGGCCTTGGTGGTGGTTCGGCAAAAGTACTACTTTGCCTGGAAGAACTCGGAAGGTGCCAACAACGTTTGGTACAATGGTTTTGAAGGCTTTGACGCCACGGGCAAGGCGTTGGGCTTTGAAAACTCGAGCAATATGGACATTTGGAAGTTTGAGACGGCGCCCAATCTTCAGATCTTGTCCAAGGAATGGAACAAAAAGACGAGTCTCTGGTTGACTCGTTATGTTTACATTCGTACTAATGGTAGTCTGGTGGCAACGTATGGAACGTCGGCCTTTTGGCACGGCTTTTACCCGGGGTACTATCTCTTTTTCTTGTCGGTTCCAATCATGACGTTTTGCGAGCGTATTGGCCGCAAAAAGCTTTCTCCGCGCTTTTCGTCAGACAAGTGGAGCTTGTACGGTATTGCGTGCATCCTTTCCACGTCCTTCTTTGTCGAGTACATGGTGTCAGCCTTTCCGCTGTTGGCTGGTGACCGGTCGTTGGCCAACTGGAAGAGTCACTACTTTTTCGGTCACATTGGATGCGTTCTCTTTTACGTTGTCGTCTCGCAGTTTCCGACTCCCAAGAAGAAGGAGGCATAAGTACACACGAAATAGGAATAAGCGTAGGACTGCTAATGAGCGTCTGATTAGTCTACTGTAAGGTATGTACGGGGCGTGGCAGTCTAGTACTATACTGCTCTAGACTCGTCTAACCAAAGATAGATACATAGCTATAGACTCTCCGTCGCGTCTGCCCAACACACCATTTCGCGCCAACCACTCATCACCCCAATTCCTCCGACGGAACAAAATGAAAGTTGATGCCGACAACCGAAAGACACACATCAAGAGATCAAGAGCCTTCCAGTCAGTCCAAAAGGAAGCAAAATTGACCATGCCAAAGGGTCCATCTATGAGTCTTACCGCAACAATGTGGAAGGTGACCATAGTTCTGGCTCTGGTTTCTGTGAGATCGACGTTCTCCTTTCCGATTTCACCCTCCGTCCGAACGAGCCTGACGCAGACGGCAGCCCCGTCTCTTCGTCATACAAGCACGGTCCTTCGTGATTCCTCGGAAGGCAATCCCCCCGGTAGAGAAGCCAAGAAAGATTATACTATTGCCGACTTGCGAAAGGAACTATTGCAGAATCCCGCCAAGTACCAACCGGACGGTCCTGCTAGCAAGAACAAAGGACGAAAGACAAAGGCTCCCAAGCGATCGCGAAAACGCGTCGAGAATCCAAAACAGCGCTACGTGTATGCCTCCCAGCGCCAAGCTATCGCTGTGGAGAACAAGGAAGTAAAGAAACCGCGCAAAAGCAGTGAAACTGATGATGATTTGGATGAGGAGGAAGATTATGCGGTGGCGGTCGAAACAACAGAGACGGATGCTCGCAGTCCTCTCGTGCAAGCCAAGGAGTTTGGTTTGCTGGCTGCCACACAGCACACGGATCCACTGGTGGACGAGATTGAACCCGTCATTGTGGGTCAGGTCCGAGTCGGTGAAGAAGAAGCAGGAAGTGGATCTTATGCGTATTTGATTGAAAAGCCGGCGGGTTGGTCCATTCTCGGTGGCAGTGGCGCCAGTAACGCCAACAAGAAAAAGGCCAAGGCCACTGCCGACGTCAAGGAACAAGTAGATCCTGCCGAAGTAGAGGCAAAGCTTCATCGCAAGTACACCAAGCAAGTTAAGCTGGAGAATGATGATGGGTCCGTAGATGTGGTGGAATACAGTGAGCTGGATGTACTGGCCCTTCTGACACCAGAAGAGATTGAAGAATACAAGGAAGAAATGGGAAGCATTCCAACGCTGTCCCAAAAGAGCAGCAGTGATGCAAAGCTTCTCGACGACGAGAGTACAGAGAATAAACGGGTTGAAGATGCGGACACGGAGCATGATACTGGTAAAGCTTTGATAGATGCCGTACCGTTCAAAAGCGAAG
>Ga0307981_1001546_pt1 | contig 20290 bp, 24 predicted proteins | sample OrgLakmetagen987_FD_201849 | JGI IMG/M metagenome (GOLD analysis project Ga0307981, IMG submission 201849) | Saline water microbial communities from Organic Lake, Antarctica - #987 | ecosystem: Environmental > Aquatic > Non-marine Saline and Alkaline > Saline | place: Antarctica: Organic Lake... | reverse complement strand
AGTATCGTTAATAGTGTTCATTGCGGTTCTTCCACCAAACTGCGAATATTCAGCTGCATTCGTAGGTTTAATGATGATAGAGGCCGCATTCGCATAGCTGCCGAGTGCCGTGGCGACGGCTAGGGTGGTGATTAGTTGTATTGTTTTCATAGATTAAGTTGGGATGTGTTTGTTTTGAGAATTATTGTAATTCTGGATTGAATGATTAATAACCTTAACACTAGGTAACCAAACAGGAATTGAGAACGTCACTCATTATTTGGAAAAAGATTGTTTGCTTTGAAAGTCTATCTTTCAGAAGGCAAAGATCTTCCGGGAAAGCTCCGGAGAGAAGGCGGATAGAGTGATCCACTAAATACTCGGCTATTTCGCTAGCTTTCGGATTTCTCCTGCTGACAGCGGGCGGTCATAGATCCGAACGTCATCGATGAGACCTCCGAAATATTGACGATGGCCCGATCCGAGAGTCCTGCCGATGGTTCCAAATACCCAGTCCAGATCACCATCACCGACTATGGAAATATCTGTTGGTGAAGCCTGGGCCACACCATTCACATAGGAAATTGCCTGGTTCTCCGCCCGGTCGAAAGTGATGGCGATGTGTGTCCAAACTCCGTCTTTAACCAGAGTGTCTCCAGTGACTAGAACTTGATCCGTATTGCCGTCGCCTTCGATGTAGCCGGTTACGACGCCGTTGAAGATGCCGAGCGTAGCGATCGGGTTGTCTCCTTCTTGTCCGAGGCCAATAACGTAGGCGTATCTTGTCTCTAATGAACTAGATGGAGTTCGTTTGATCCAGGCGGCGAGGGTTAAACCTCGATGTGGGAGAAGATTAGGGATGTTTTTGACTTTATTGATATCGACCATGTCTTTTCCTGCCAAGGAAAGCACGTTCCCTCTCACTGGATCGTCAACTATCCCGGCGCCACCTTCGAAATGGCTTGTGTGCCCGTTACCTGAGGCATCCGGTGCTTGATCACCGTCTATCAGAGCCTCAAATGTCCAGTGACCTATTAAACCCTGACGTGCCGGGAGGGTGTCGGTAAAACGTTTAGAATCAATGTCAATCACCACGAGCTGGCCCTGATCGTTCGCTCGCCTTGCTTCGCCTTCCTTGAGAGTTTCTGATTTTCCACCTTCAATGCGGGTAGTCACCTTGACCGCGCCACGGATGACATGCACCTCATCGTTACCTGCTGAAGAGCTGACGACGCCGAATTCCGTGCCGAGGTCGACTACAATCAGCTCTGCAGTCTCGACAGTGAAGCCGACGGCCTTCTGTGGAACCTCAAACCATGCGGAGCCTTGATCAACGGCGACTTTATCTGCTGCGATAATTCGTAACACGCAGGGAGCTTCAATGACCACCCGGACACCAGAGCTAAAGGTAGTTTCCAACATTCCTTTTCGGAGGTTTATTGTTGAGCCTGGGACTAGGATCTGCCCTGCTGGGGTGTTTTCCTCGGAGGAATCATGACTTAGAGAGAAATCGGCGACAGGAGTCGTTCTGAAACTTGCGATCGGGTTTTCCGGCATTTTCGTGAGGAACAGGAGAGTCATCGAAATCATGACGATTGCCGCAGCGGCATACATGGAGATCCTGAGGACTCGTTTGCGCTGTCTGGTAATGATGAGGTCGATGGGAACTACTTTCTCCTTGGCGAGGGTTGATTGTCCCGAGTATACGACCTCTAAATCTGAATGGAGCATGGCCAGCTTCAGGTAAACCTGCCTAGCAGCCTCGTTTTCTAGCAGCTCAGTCTCTAGAGCGATGAGCTCGCCAGCGGATAGTTCTCCGTCTAGCATACGTTGCATCTGGGGTTGGAGATCAGGTGGCATCATGAGGGTTCTCGGGCTAAGGTTCTTTCGATGCAGTCTTTAAGAATTTCGCGGATGCGAAGCAGTGCCATCCGCAGGCTGCCCGCCGAGCGGCCGATGTCAATAGAGTGTTGCTCTAATGAGTGGCCTGGAGTGTAGCGTTCTTGTAAAATTTTTCTCTGGGGATCAGTGAGTTTTTCGAGGCATTGATCAAGTGCCGCCAGGCGAATATCCGGCTTTTCAGGCATATCGGTATCTGCCAGAACTTCGATCAATTTATCCGAGAAAAGTATGCGTTCAAGGCGTTTGGTTCTGTCCCGCTGGCGCATCACTTCGAATCGAGCGATCTTGAATGACCAGGCAATAAAATTGGTGCCATGTTCGAATCGGTCACGCTTCAGCCATAGCGTGGCATTCGTTTCCTGCAGCACATCGGCGATATCCGGACTGCCGGGCATCAGCGATACGATGAAGGCACGTAGGTTACCCTGATGGTTGGTCATCAGTTTCACATAATTTTGCAGATCATCAGGTTTTTCGATTTCCGAACTCATTTACAGTAAGCATACCAGTCTATGGGGCTAAATGTCACGGATTCTCTGAAAAAAGTTAATTTAGATCAGCTGTGGTAGCACTGTTTCGGAAACGTCATCAGACATGGGCAAGACATTGTATTGCTAGAATATTGATTATACAGAGTGTCCATGAGGACGTTGTTGAGAGGGGTTAACTGGCTGATTCCTCAACGGCCATCAGTAAAGCGCGCATTTTTTTAGAGCTAGAGGTGGAATAGCTCATAAAAAACACACGCTATTTGGGTGAATGGCGTGTGCTGAAAGATTACTCGAAATTAGTTAAACGTTGGGGTCTTGTGGCGTGAGAAGTAGCCATCTTCCCAATACATACTGCCGACCGGATAGTCGGTGAGAGGACCTGCGTCTGGAGGAAGCGGAATGTCGGCCCATTGTGCGTCTTCTGGTTGTGAATGAGAAATATTTACTGGTGTCCCGATGGATACGAGTCGGAAGAATTTAGGAGATAAATTTTCGTGCATACGAATACAACCTAGAGTGCAAGGATTGTGCTTTACCCAGCCGGTGTGAAACCCATAAGCTGGCTTGAACTCACACCAGTATGGCATCGGCGTGCCACGGAAGGCTGCTCCAGCAGGCTTCTTACTGAGATAAGTAGCTCTGATTACGTTACCGGTTTTTGCGTAGCCGTGTGTGTTTGCGCGGCGTTTCGCTTCCTTGCTATAAATACGGAAAGTCCCTTGTGGCGTGGGTGAGCTGCTTCTCCCTACTGAAACCGGCATAACGAGAAGCATTTCATTCCCCTCCATCACGTAAACCCGTTGCTTAGAAACCGAGACTTTGACCTTTACGGCCGAAGGGTTATTAGGAAGTTTTGCAGGTCTGTCATACGCTTGGTAAGCAGCTATGCCGTCGCCCGTTGAGCAGGAAGAAAACCCGATAGCTGCGCCGAGGCTCAGAACTGTGATTAGAATGGTATGAATTTTCATATTATTGTAAGGAGTTTGCTTTTACGGGGTATCCTTTACTGAGGATTATGTGGACAGTGACCAGTGGACTGCGGTCAAGCAAGTGGAAAATATAATTGGGGTGTGTTTTTATCTGATGGTTTTGAATAAGACAGGAGCGTGAGCGTCTCGGCCGCATCAACCCAAGCACTCAACCCAAGCACACTTTACCAACGTGATGCTCCATTGCAGATGCGGGCAAGATGCCCACGCTCCCGTACCGGCAAAATACGATGAATAACCCCCAGATAAAAACACACCCGGTTAAAGGTTAAAGGTGGTTGCGGTGAAACTGACGACTGGAAACTGATGACTGACAACTATCCCCTATCTATGGCTTGACTGAATGAGGGTGAGGGATCATAAGCAGATCATGTTTAAGGGAACTTTCACGGCTATTGTCACGCCATTCAAAGATGGACAGGTAGATGAAGCTGCATTTCGTAAGCTTATTGATTTTCAGATCGAAAGCGGGGTAGAGGGTATTGTGCCAGTTGGGACTACGGGGGAATCTCCGACGCTCGGACGAGTCGAGCACCTAGAGGTGATCCGGATGGCTGTTGAGCAAGTTGCAGGTAGAATACTAGTGATAGCGGGAACGGGTGCGAATGCTACGGCTGAGGCTATTTATCTAACAGAAGAGGCCGAGAAGTTGGGGGTCGATGCCTCATTGCAGGTAACTCCTTATTATAATAAGCCGTCACAGGAAGGTTTATATCAACACTTTAAGGCGGTGTCGGAGTGCACGAAGCTACCTATTATGTTGTATTCAGTGCCGGGGAGATCGGTAGTGAGCATCGAGCCAGAGACGGCGAGGCGCTTGGCTAGGGACTGTGATAATATTTTGTCTATTAAGGAAGCTGGTGGTGATCCTGGGAGAGTGGATTTATTGAAGGCTGCGTTGCCTGAGGGATTCCCAATACTATGTGGAGATGACCCGCTGACGCTAGAGTTTATGAAACGCGGTGCTGTGGGCTCAGTGTCTGTGGCATCTAATATCATTCCAACTGCGATGTCTGAGCTCGTGAGAGCGATGAATGCTGGAGATCTAGCCCGTGCAGAAGCGATTAATGCTGAGTATGCTCCGCTGTTGGACTCACTGATGGGAATAGACACTAATCCCGTACCAATTAAAGCGGCGGTGGCGCTGATGGGGATGTGCGGGCAGGAAATAAGATTGCCGTTGGTGAGTCTAACGGCTGCAAACATGGAGACTGTTAGAGAGCTGTTAGAGAAGTTTAAATTGGTCTGAATTATCGATAAGAGTTAGAATAATCCCAGTGGGGTGTCAGGGTCATCCAGCTAGGGGACAAGAATGATTTTTAGGTTTTAAGACTTTGAGAGCGAGACACCTGTAGCAAGAAGCAAGAAGCAGGTAGCCGCAAGCGTTTTTTCGTAATCTATTCTACATACGGCATGATTCGCTTGCGGCAACCCGCTACAAGCGAAGCTGGCTACATGCTACGTCCTGTAAAGACTGAGAGCAGAGACATTCTAGATTTCTCCCTAGCTGGATGACCCTGAGCGGGGTGTTTTTTCTTTGAAGTTGACCAGCGGCTTTTGACTGAGTAAATTTTGCATATTATGAAATACACTAAATTCATCGCTGTTGGAGCTTTTTGCGCTGTTCTTCCATCTTGTTCATTGTTGAAAAGTGCGGCGCGCGTTCCGGGCAGCCTTATGCAAGCTGTGGGGAGGACTGCAGGATTGAATGTCAATAATGAAGAGCCAATGAAGACTGATGTGGAGAGGCAGGAGGAAGAGGCTAATAAGATTTATTAGTTGGCGTAAGAGCATAAGGTTCCCTTTCAAGGAACTATTTTTGAAGGGGTTTTCACCCAGGGGCATTACATTCGGGAGATAAAAATCCTAATGCTGTTAAACGTTAGAGAACTAAGGGGCAGGAAGCGAGAAGCAGGAAGCGAGTGACTGGAGTTAAGGTTTAATATAGTCTAACGCTTGTGGCTCCCTGCTCCCAAGCCGAAGGTCGCTTACCGCTTCCTACAAGGGTCATTTACCATTAGTGAGTTACTAGACTAACTGTAATATCATCCCGAATGTAAAAGCCCTGGGTTTTCACCTTGGGATACGGCGTTGCCTTTCCCAAGGCTAATATGAAATTAGCTTTCAGCCAAAGATTCAGCATGTTGGTAGATGACCATATGCTAAATCTTAGATACCAAATGTTAGAGTTCTTCGTTGTAGAATACTTTGACGTATTTCATTTTCATTTCTTCGTCGTAGCCGCGTTCTAGGATGTCTGATTCGCGATCGGCGAAGTCTGGGGTGAAGCGCATAATGACGCCGGTGTCTAGCTTGAGCGCGCCTTTGATTTTACTGCTAGCTTTCTTGAGCTGGTGCTTAGAGATGGTGAATTTGTCGTCGAGCGCTTCGCCGTCTTCGTCTTTAAATTGATTTTTATAAGTTTGGAAATTCTCTACTAGGCTGGGCTCTTTGAGGACTTCTTCTTGGAAGTGTGCTTCATCAAACTGTTCGCGCTCGTTCATGTAGGTGATCGCGTCATTGGCCACGCGATAGCGCTCTTCGTTGGGGACGTCTCCGGGGAGTCCATCTTCTGCGAATGAGACACACATGTCCGCGTATTTACGGGTCTTGAAGTCGTTGTCTTTTTTGGCGCGTGCGCCTAAGAAATCGCGCACCCAGAAGTTGGTATCGGATCCTCCTTTATCAAAGGTGTAGAGGACGGTGCCGTTTTCGCGGTCGGTGTCTAATATGAGGCAGCCTTTGTCGATCTTATCTGGATAGATCCCGTTGTGGGTGGTGAGTTGGAGGTCGCCGTCTCGGTCAGAAATTTCTAGGAAGGGGAAGAGACTTTCTGATTTAACAATGGCGATAGCGTTGGTGATGTTACCATCCACCTTGATGCCTTCTATGCTGGCAATACAGAGGTCGCCAGATTTGATGTTGGGGTGTTTTGTTTGATCGAAAAGATGCCTAGCGATCTTGCGTGAGTAGGTGAGGAATCTGTCTGTCTGATCAAAGATGGTGGTGGCGAAACTGAACATTTCGTTTAGCTCGATATTCGATGAATGATAGAAGCTGCTGGGGTCTAAATTTCTGAAAGGCTTGGTGAATGCTAAGGTAAGCATGTCTTTATCTTGGTCGCTGAATTGGCAAAGTTCCTTGGAGGTTTTGAGGGATTCCCCGCGTTGTGGGTTACCTACTTTGGCTAGCGAGAGTGCGGTGATATTGGCGGTGTTGAAGTTGACGGTCATGGTTGAATAGCGAATGTTGAATGTTGAATGGTGGGTGCTTGGGAGATGTAGCGAGTGGTAATAGTGAATTTCTTGAATATTAATTAAATCTCCAGAGGTGGATATTGAAAAATTCTTTTCCGAGTGATTTTAATCGTGTTTTGTCTGAGGTGTAAAGTGAGGTCTTTGTGGCAGAGGGTTTGGCGCTGATGGTGTAGTGCTTGGCGATGTTACAGGCGCGCTTGAGGTGCCAGGGGTCGCTTACGATGAGTGCAGTTTTAAAGCCTTGATCGGCCATTATTTTGTTGGCTTCGATGATGTTTTCTTCGGTGGTCTGCGAGGAAGTTTCTATGTGGACTTGGTTTGGTAGAACGCCATTTTCTAGGCAGTACTTTAGGGCGACTTCGGATTCTGCATACTTTGCGTTGTCACCATACCCGCCGGTAAGGATGATGGATTTGATGCGGTCTTGTCTGAGCAGGAGGATGGCATGGTTGATACGTTCCTTTAGCACTGGCGAGGGTTTCTGATGGTATGCGGCGGCCCCTAGGACGATAGCGCAGTCAGCTGAAGAGCCATCATCGATGTGTCCGAAGCGGTGGATATCCTGCATTTGCCAGATGGAGTAGCAGGCGAGTAGGAGGCAGATCACGAGGATGCGGAACCACCAGCGCTTACTCCAGTGCTTTAAGCGTGGGCATGGATTTTCACTGGTTTTTGCAGGGGAGGTAAGGTTGTGTGTGAGATCTGACACGGGGTATGACTCTAGGGGTAAGTTTTTATTTTACAACTCCAATTCGGGTGATTTTAGAAATTCTAGGGTGAGATGGGAAGGTAGGGGAGGGCGTCGATTAGGTCGCGGTGGGCACCTCGGATATAGTGGAATTCGCCTTTGGTCTGAGTGACGACGAAGTAGGCGGTTTTGAATTTAAAGACGATGAGTGTGATGATGGCCGCGGGGAAGCCGAGGCTGGCATACTCATGGTTTCTGGTGATAAGTCCAGTGGTGGCAATAGCGATGAGCACGAGGAATAAAGAGGTGAAGATGAAGACGCGGCGTTTTCGGATGCGGGTGTAATGCTCTGAAAAATAGAAGGGGATTTTGTAAGGCTTTGAGAGCAGACGTCTAAATATATTAGCTGCTATGAGGTAGATAACGACAGTGGGTGCGATGTTGCTAGCAAGAGTGAAGAAGCAATAGGCGATGAGAATAAGGAAGCTCACTAGGGTGATCATGGCCATAGTGGAATTGGAGAGGCGCGGAACCATCGTAACCGTTATGTTTTTTGGTTTTAGGTTAGATTCTGGGGGGATGGGAATACCGAATTTGGCACAGATGAGGGGGGATTTGAAATGTTGGTTGGCGACGAGTTCGTTTTGAAACGCGTAGCCGTCTTCTTTCAAGTAGGTGGTGTTGTCGGTGCCGGTGAGGGCGGCCTTCGGTGGTGCGTAGGGATCAACGTGATTTTCTTCCATGATTAAAGGTATAGAGTTTATCTTAAAAAGAAACAACCCTAACTGAGGTGAATCAGTTAGGGTTGAAAAGAAGTTTTAAGTTTAAGGGTTTTAAGTTTTAAGTCTTGGGTAGGGTGCTTGGGTATTGGCTTGGGTATTGGCTTGGTGCTGCTGAACACGTGCTGTTCGCACTGTGCGGATTGCTCGGCGATCAATCCCTACCGTTGCCTCGGCGATCGATCCGTGCCGTTGCCTCGGCGATCGATCCATGCCGTTGCCTCGGCGATCGATCCGTGCCGTTGCCTCGGCGATCAATCCGTGCCGTTGCCTCGGCGATCGATCCGTGCCGTTGCGTGATTGAGACTAGATGAAATCTTTGATGACGTCGTCTAGGCAGTTGATGAGGTGGGTCATGGTTTCTTCAGTTTCGTTGCCCATGTTTGAGATGCGGAAGGTGATGCCTTTGCATTTTCCGTAGCCGCCGTTGATGAGGAGGTTGTGCTTTGCTCTGAGTGCTTTGATGAAGCCAGAGACATCGAGACGGTTGTCTTTATTGTCCACGCAGAGGAGCGTTTGTGACTCAGCTCCCTCGGGCGCGAAGTTTTTGAAGCCATGCTTGGTCGCCCATGCATTTAGCATTTGGTTGAGCTTGGAGTGGCGTGCATAACGGTTTTCTAGTCCTTCTTCTGCAATGGCGTTTACTTTCTGGCGCAGTGCGTAAAGGAGTGCAATGGCTGGGGTGGATGGGGTGTTGTTGCCTGCGTCAGCTTTGGCAAATTCTAGGAAATCAAAGTAATAGCCACGGTTCTCAGTGGTCTTGGCGCGCTCTAGTGCGGCTTCAGATACGGCGAAGATAGCGAGTCCAGGTGGGAGCGCGAGGGCTTTCTGGACGCCGGCGAGGAGCACATCGATACCGAGTTCATCCATGGGGGTAGAGACGGCGGAGAATGAGGATACAGTGTCGACTACCAAGAGCACACCATCGAATGATTTGACGACTGCGGCTATCTCACGGAGTGGGTTTAATACGCCAGTCGAGGTCTCGTTATGGACCAGGGTGACAGTGTCGAATCCACCTTCTGCGAGCTTAGCGCGGACGGCTTCAGGGTCGATGGCCTCGCCCCATTCGACTTGGATCTTCTCTGCGTCTTTACCGCAGGATTGAGCCACACCATACCATTTATCTGAGAATGCTCCGCAGCAGAGGTTGAGGACTTTTTTCTGGACGAGGTTTCTGATGGCGGCTTCCATGACTCCCCATGCGGATGAAGTGGATAGGAAAACGCTGCGCTCAGTGCCGGCGATCTTCTTGAGATTCGGCTGAATAGATGCGTAGAGGGCTTCGAAATCACCGCCGCGGTGACCCACGATGGGCTCTGCCATAGCAGCGTAAGTTTCTGGTGAGATATCGACTGGTCCTGGGATGTATAACTTAGGTAGAGACATGGTGTGATTGGTTTGGAGTTTAAAGTTTAAAGTGTAAAGTTTTAAGTCTAGGGTTGATGAAAAGATAGGTTATTTAGCGACGAGCATTTTGATGCCGAAGACGATGAGGGTGATGGCAAAGATTTTAGTGAGGATGGGTGATCTGAGCTGGTGCATGAGGTCGGTGCCCCACCAGGCAGCGACGGCCGCTCCAGTGGCTGCGATGGCTACGATACGCCAGTCGATCTGGACCAAGGTCTGAGGGCGAGCGTTGTTGAGTGTGGCAACGAGAGCGGTGATGACGATGACGGCGAGCGAGGTGGCGATGGCATTTTTGTGCTCCATTCCTAGTGCAGCGGTGAATGCTGGCACCATGACAATGCCACCGCCTACTCCGCAGAGCGCGCCGAGGAGGCCTGCGGCTGCGCCTATTATGAGAGGGATGATGATGGTTTTCATGGGGTGAAGGAAAAAGGAAAAAGGTTAATTGTTAATGGTTAATGGGTAATGGGGCTTGGGTTGTGTGCTTGGGTGGTGGAGCGCGGAGTCTTTGACTCGCTTTGCTCGTGGATTGCTCGGCGATCAATCCCTACCGGTGTGGCGGGATGAGTGTATTGTTGTTATGAGGCGCGTCGTTGGGGTGGTGACTTTTTGTTAGAGCTGGAGATGAGTTCTACGATGAGGCTATGGAGAATCATGCGGTGATCTAGGGCGGTGGTGACTAGGTTTTTGTCCGCCTTGAGGGTGGATTCTAGAGCGTGTCTGAGGGCACTCATTGGGTAGGCTCTGGAGGGGAGTAGGGCAAAGGCGAGCGACCAGGTGTTGACTCCGCCGGTTTTCTTTTGTGGGAGCCATTGGGTTTCGCTGCTGGGGAGGGAGCCGAGGACTTTGCCGATGTTGGAGCGGTCGAGCTGCTGGTTGGGGAACATTTGCTGGACGGCTTTCGCCATGAAGAGGTTACGGATGGTGGGGATGAGGGATGCTCGGAGGATGCCGATGGCGGATTCTCCTCGGGCGAGTTGTTGGTCGATGAGTTCGAGAGCGCGGTTGGCATTCGCTTTCTGGATGGCACTGCCGATTTCAAAGACGACTCCAGCGCGTGAGAGGGGAACTATTTTGCGCACGTCATCGATGGTGACTGTGTTGCGGTCTTTGCCGGTGTAGAGGTCTAGTTTTTCTAGTTCGTTCTTGATTTGGCGGGTGTCTTCACCAGCGAGTGCTACGAAAAGATCCATGGCGTCTGGCTCGAAATTTAGCTCCAGAGTGGCGGCACGTTTTTCTACCAAGATAGCGACTTGTTCTTCCCAGCCTTCTTTAGAAGTGTCTAGTTTGTTATGCTCGATCAGATTAGCGTGCTTTTTCAGATATTTAAAAAACCTACGGCTTTTATGGATAGCTGAGGCGGAGATGATGAAGTGGATGTCATCGCCGATGCCTCCTTCGAGAATCTCTAACAGGGACTCTACGCCTTCCTTGGCGCGGGCTGCTTCGCCGGTGCGGTCAGTGCCCATAAACGTGGCGCGCTTTAGCCAGACTACTTTAGCGCCGCCGAAGAACGGCAGCGTCAGCAAGGCCTGGATGGTTTCTAGGCAGATCTGGTGGGCGTGCTCGGCGTTATCGGCATTTCCATCGATGATGTCGTTTGCGAAGTCATCTCCCTCGGCAGGTTTGAGCTGGTTGAAGAGCTTGATGGCGGCTTCGGAGACTGCGCCATCGTCAGTTCCGTGGATGAGATGAATGTTTGATTTAGCTGATGTTGCTGACATGGTGTATTTCTAGCGTTGACTCTTTTTAGAGGGGACGAAGTTGACCAGCAAGCATTATTCGATATTGCACTGAGTAAAGCTTACCTCTATGCTGTGGTTATGAACTGGGAATTGGCAGCTGAGAAAATTTTGACTACAATGATGGGGCATCTCGGATTCCAGATAGAGGTGGTAGCGGAACAGCTCGATGATGGGCTATGCCTGAATATTTCTACTGAGCATAGTAAAAGTATCATCGGTAGAAATGGCGACCGCTTAGAGGACATCCAGTATCTGGTAAACAGAATTCTCCAAAAACATTACCCAGACTCTCCGAGAGTGAAGGTGGACTGTGATCAATATCGCCAACAGCAGGAGGATGATCTGGTGAAAAAGACGAAGGAGTTGGCGGTGAAGGTGGCGGAAACTGGTAAGTCTGTGAGAACGCGACCGCTGAACGCCTATTACCGGCGCCTTGTGCATAATGCGCTGGCAGATGCACCCGTGGAGACGCACTCGTCAAAGTCGCCAGCACGCTACAAGCGGATAGAAATTTCACCAAAATAATGGCTAAGAATATGATACATGAAACGCACAGACTAGTCCTTACAGAGGATTTAAATCAGTATGGATCGCTCTTCGGAGGTCGCCTGCTTAGCTGGGTGGATGAGGCTAGTTTTATTGCGGCGAGCTTAGATTACCCTCAGTGTAAATTTGTGACGATTGGGATGGATGAGGTGGCATTTAAAGTTGGGGTGAAGAATGGTTCCATCCTCGTGATCCGTAGTCAGCGGAAGAAATTAGGCAAAACATCTGTCACTTATAACGTAGAGGTGTTCTGTGGCAGAGTGCAGGAAAAAAAAGTGATTTTCACGACAAATGTTACCTTTGTGAACGTGGATGATGCAGGTGAGAAGTGTGCTATTTAGAAAAGTCCGATAGGGAGGTGGTAGCGTGTTTCTAATCTGTGAGCTTGCTGTTGGTGAGAAAGCTGATGGCGAATATGCTGGCTCCGAACATGAGGATGGCAGAGACGACTGGGTGGATGAGTCCTAGTGCTGCGAGGGTTATTCCTGTGGCGTTATAGATGAAGGAAAAAAGAAGGGTGCGGTTGAGGTTTTTCTTGAGGTTCTTCGCCATGGTGATGGCTTGGGGAATCACGGATAGGTCATCGTGTAGGATGGTGGCGTCTGCGATTTGTTTTGCGGCTTGATTCCCTGTGTCAAGTGCTAGGCTGATGCTTGCGATTTGGAATCCCTCGCAGTCATTGAGTCCATCGCCGATGTAGAGTGTGTTATGGGTTTGCTCAGTGAGCTTGAGGTGGTCAGCTTTCTGGGTGGAGGTGAGTCCGGATTTGATGATGAGTGTGGGGATGTTTAGTTCTTTTGGGATGGATGTGTCTCCGGTGAGGATAGTTGTTTTGATGTTGTTATCGTGGAGTTTTTGAAGCGTATGGGTGCTTTGTGCGCGGACAGTTTCTGTTAGGGTTGCCGTTGCCGCCAGTTCCTTGTTATGGAAGATGTAGAGTGTGCGTTCTGTTTTAGTGGGTATGTTTTGAGCTTGGTTGATGAGGTTATTTCCGATGATAATTTCGTGGGCTGTATTTTCCTGTGAAAATGTGGCTTTGATCCCTCTGCCGGGGATGGTCTGGATGGCGAGATCTTGAAGTGGGCTGGGTTTGTTAGATTGTAGTTTCCAGAATGGGCGGGCTACGGGATGGGTAGATTTTTTCTGGATTTGGATGATCCAGTCTTTTAGGTGTGGGTGGGCGTGAGGGTTAAGTTCTAGGTTGGCTAGTTCTAAAGTGGAATTGCTGAGTGTGCCCGTTTTGTCGAATGCCACGTGGTCGATGTCTGCTAGCTGGTCGATGAAATTGGAGTTTTTGGGAACGATTCCTAGGGTGGAGAGTGAGATGAGTCCGCGCCTGATGGCTAGGGGGATGGCGATTCCGAGTGCACATGGGCAGGCGACGACGGTGACGGTGAGGGCATTGAGCCAGCCTTGGAGTGGGTTTCCTAGCAGTGTCCAGGTGATGCCTGTGAGGATGGCTATGGTGAGGACGGTGGGGACAAAGATGTTGAGGATTCTTTGAGCAAGGACTTCTGATTTAGTATAACTATCCGTGGTGGAAGAGAGTGATTTTAGGAGGTGGTCTATTTGTCGATCTGTGCCCGAGGTGATGGCTGTTGCGGTTATTTTTCCGTCGAGCACCGTGCTGCCTGCTAAGATGGTGTCAGTGGTGGATTTTGGTTGTGGGAAGGTTTCGCCTGTGTGGGCTTGTTGTTCGATGTAGGCGGTGCCTGTTAGAATGCGGCAGTCGGTTGGGACGATTTGGTTTTCTTTGATGATGACGGTGTCGCCGACTTGGATGTCTTGGATTGAGATTTGTTTTGGAGTTCCGTTTTCGCGGATGATGGTGGTGCCGAAGAGTCCTGGGATGTGTGATTCGAGGTTTTGGTGTTTGTTGATGAGGTTAGATTTAATGGTCTGACCGAAGAGGTAGATGGCGATGAGGACGATGACGACTTCGTAGTAAATGGCGCCTTGGTGGGTGACGGAACTGTAAATAGAGGTGCAGAATGCACCGATGATGCCGATGAGGAATGCGTGCTCTAAGGTGATGTTTTTTTGGCGGAGACTGTTCCATCCGCTGACGAACATGGGACCAGCTAGCAGGAGGATGGCGCTGAGGGTGGTGATAGCTAAAAAACTATGAACGGCGGTGTGAATCTGTCCAGTTGGGTTTGAGATGTTGACGCCGAGGCTGAGGTACATACTTAGACCTGCGAGTATAGTAGCTACGGCTAGCTTTAGCCAAATATACGCGTTATTACTTGCCGTTTCAGGTGATGTTTGGCCGGGTTTTTTAGCGGGAGGTGAACTACAGCAACTCATGATGAGGAATTATTTGGAGTAGGTGGACTCGAGTTCTTTTTGTGTCCATGGGGCTCGTGTGCCCTGTTGTTTTCTCACTTCTGTCACTGTTTCGATACTCACGGGAGGGAATTTATTCCCAAAAGAAGAGCGAATGTGGGTAAGAACTGCCGATACCTCTTGATCGCTGAGATTCCCGCCCATAGGAGGCATGACCCCGTTATAGGTATTACCGTTGACGATCACTGCACCGCTTAGTCCGTGGAGGACAAGCGCGGCTAAGGTGCGGTCATCTTTACCCATCCAGTCTGATTCTGCGAGTGGAGGAAAGGCTCCGGGGATACCTTTGCCGTTGGCTTGGTGACAGGCGGCGCAGTTGGTGCTATAAATGGCTGCTCCATCTGCTTTGGCGACGCTGTTGGCGACGCTGCTGCTGACAGATAGGGGTGAACTCTGGGAATTACTAGGGGACGTTTCAGAATCTGAGCTATCGCTTCGGGCGATACTGTAGGCATAGGATTCTTGGTATTGTTCTGAGTCAAAACCGCCGGAATAAACAATCATGTACCAGATGCCCCAGATAAAGAGTGGGGCGTAGATTCCGTGTTTTAGCCAGCCTGGAATGCGTTTGTAGCGTTCATATGGCTCGCTGTATTCTCGCCAGATTTGACCGTGTCTTTTGCGGACATTGAAGTCTTCTCCAGGGTCTTTGTGGGTTTTTTTTTCTGACTGTGGTTTGCTCATTTTTCTTTGTGTCCGGCTTTAGATTCGATGCGTGCTTCATCAGCGCCTTTGACTTCATAGTGACCAAATTTTAGTGAAATCAGGTAGGCTACGAGCGCTTTAGCTTTCTGAGTGGGGATAATTTCATAGCCTTCAGGTGGCGCAAATTCGCCACTAAGGGAGAGGGCGTCTGGTGATTTTTCAGCGTTTATTTTCTGCTCGATGAAGAGGAATGGGAACGGAGGCATATTAGAGCCTTCAGAGACGGTTTGAGGGTTGTAGAGATGGATGAGGTGCCACATTTCTGAGGGCATTCTGATCCCAATGGTAGCAAGGTCAGGACCAGTTCTCATGGTGCCAAGCTGGGCAATCCCGTCATTGATATAATCTGCAGCGATGGTTCTGCGTTCTCCCCATCCGCGCTCTATATCGGTACCTACACGCATGGGTCTGACTTGCTGGGAATGGCAGTAAATACAGCCGTTAGCTTTGTAGACATCTTTGCCCTGCTGTTCTAACGGGGTGAGTGGAGGTGGTGTCATTTCTCCTGTCTCTGGATCAACGATAGCCTCAAGACTACCGACAGTGAGAATGGGTAAGAGGACTAAGCCGACCCATGATGAAAATAGGGTGAGGATGAATCCTGCTACGATGTATCTAAAACGTGTCATGACTAATTAGAAGTAGAAGCTGGTTGAGGTTTACCGAGGAATGTGGGGGTGGCTCTGTTGTTCTTTTTCTGGAGTATCATCCAGAGGAAGTTGATCGCGAAGAAAAGGTGCCCGAGGGTCATCATGCTGCCTGCCCAGCTACGAGATGTTAGGTAAGGGATGGTGAGTTTTACGATTTCAAGAAAGGGTGTGTCCTTGGTGTTCATTTCTATTCCTTGGAGCAAACCGCCCCAAGTTAGGGCGACGAAGTAGAAGATAAATCCGATTGAGCAGAGCCAGAAGTGACCACGGATAAGCCAAGCGCTGGGCCATTCTTTTCCTAATAAACGCGGCATCATGTAGTAGATGGCTCCGAAAAATATCATGGTAGTGAAGGAGTATGCGCCAAGGTGAGCGTGGGCAACCGTGTAGTGTGTGAAGTGGGTTAGGTAATTGATGGAGCGGATTGCCATAATGCTGCCTTGGGCGCTGGCGAGAGTGTATGAGATACCACCGAAAACTACAAACCGCAGGGTGGGACTCCATTTTAATGCTGCGAAACTACCTTTCATCGTGGTATGCTGGTTAATGGCTACGGTGATGACAGGGACGAACATCATGACGCTAGCGACGACACTGGCACTAATGAGCCAGGCAGGATAGGGACCACCGATGAGGTGATGCATGCCAGCCCAAGCGTAAAAGAAAGCGAGTGACCAGAAGCCAACCATGGATAGATAATAACTATGGATGGGCTTACCGATGACTTTAGGAATCAAGTAGTAAATGGCTGCTAGACCGATTGGAGTAAACCATAGTCCTAGGACGTTGTGAGCATACCACCAATTGACTGCGGCTTGAGCTGGTGCTTTAATAGGATTCCAGAAGAATACGGCTTGGGCGGTGAGATACATGAGCGGGAACCAGAAAAAGGCGGCAAGGATATACCACTGGGAGACGTAGATGTGACCTGGCTTGCGGCGTCTTACTAGACTGAGCGCACTCATCATGACGAAGGCGAATGAAATGAGTAGAAGTGGCGCGGCGTATGGTGGGTATTCTAGCCATTCGATCGCCGTACTGTCTCCTCGGAGAATGCCCCATGTGCCAACGGCGTTTCCTAAATTCCAGAAGACGGCAGCGAGTGTGAGGCTGGTGTAGTCCGTGATGGGAACGCGACAGAGGCGAGAAAGAATCCAGAGACCAATGCCGATTCCTGCGGTGGATAGCCATCCGTAGACAACGGTATTCAGGTGAGCGGGGCGAACTCTGCCGAAGGTGAGCCATTCTGATTCTGCTAGAAAGCCAGGATTGTGGAGCTTGATCGATGCCGCGATGGCGAGAAATGATCCGAGTAGAAGCCAAATGATCGAGGTGCCGATAAACATTCCGCAGGGTTTGAGCGCTGCATGATCAATATCCAAGCGTTCTTGGCGGCTTTCTTGTAGGTCTGTGGTTGGCATTGGTTTGAAAATTAGTAGCTTACTTTTTGAGAGAAGCGTTTGAGAACTTGATGAAGTAGGAATGAGGCGACGATAGCAATAGGGAGGATGAGCAAAGTGGGGTTTTGGGAGACGGTATTCCAAAAAGTTGCTTCAGTTGTGCTTCCTGATGAGACTAGTCCGCAGATGGGGCAGGGGAAGTCGCCGCTAAATGTCATTTCCCATGCAGTGGCGGGATTAAATTTGAGTGAATATGAGATCAGCATCCATATCCAAGCGATGACTTGTAGTAATTGCCACCTGAAGAGGAGGGATAGGGTAATGATGACTATAGAGGTTTTTGAGAGACCGTTAAGAGCTTGTTTCATTAGAGTTTTGTGATGATGGCTTGTTGGTTGATTTTCGAGACGAGCCCGGGAAGGAGTCGGTAGGCATACCGATGGGTTCATCTGCATCGAAAATAACGTGAGATCCCTCTTCTACGTTCTCGAACTGCTTGCTCTTGGCTGCCCAAAAGAAGGCGACAATTGCGGACGTGGCACCGATGCCCATTACGATGAGAATTATGATGGCAGCGAGGAACATGCCTATTTATAATCGCTTTAAGGCGATAAATCAATTAGTTTGTGAAAAATTTCACAAACTTTTTGATTTTGGTTAACGGCTCTGTTTTTTGGTAACTTTTTCAATGAAACTGAAAGCTGCGAGTGCTAGAAGTGGAAGGATGATCCAGCAGGCGATAGTCGGGATGCCAGTGAACTCAGGCAGACTGATTTCCCCCATTTTCCAAACTGAGAGGATGTGGGCATTTATCCAAGGGTAGGATATTGCGTACGCGATGCCTCCAACGAGTACACCGGTGCCGAATAATGGTTTTTTTGATGCCCAGTAGTCATTACTGGTGACAGCATCCATACCGATGAATCAAATTGAATAGTCGTCATTCATAATGAATTCAACTGGTTTTTGTTGACCATAATCCTTGTTAATCTTACTACAAACAAGCTGACAAAGTGGATAGACGATCTCGTCTTCAATAGCGTAGTAGGTAGCGGTACCGCGTTTTGTTCTTGATAAGATTTTGGCATCAAAAAGAATTTGTAGATGCTTTGAGACGTTTGCTTGGCTGAGAGAAATCTCCGCAACAAGTTCCCCAACATTTTTAGAACCAGCTTTGAGTGACTGAATGAGCATAAGCCGGTTGGGATCGGCAAAGGCTTTGAATAGCTGAGCAATAATCTCGAACGAGTCTCGGCTAATCTCTGGCTGAGGATTACTGATTATTTTAATTTTAGATACCATTCGGATAGGAAATGTAAGTGAATACTGCGTCACAAAGATTACTGTGTCACAAAGATATAAGTGCCAAACCTAGGCTAGTCAATATTTCTTGTGGTGTAGAGAGGGTAACATAGATTTAGCGTAGTGATGGGCTCAGAGATACTGTCCACACTGTCTCTGTGAAATAGCGATCAATTTACCCATCCATGTATGCATAGTCATCTGAGATTCCTAGCACGACGAGACGTTTGCCCTGTAGGTGCTTGCGGTGTTTCTCATTGAGCAGATGAAGGGGTGTGTTTTTATCTGGCGGTTTTAGCGTGCGACGAGGCAGTAGCTGCTGCATCTTGCAGCAGTCCGTTCATGTGGCTTCCAGCCGCAATGACCTTTAAGCATCATAGCTGCAAGATGCAGCAGGAACGGACTGCGGCTGGAAGCCGAAGCTACTAAAAAACATCAGATAAAAACACACCCCAGATGAAGAGTAGATTTCTCATGGGTGTTGAAAATGCGATGGGTTAAGGCTCATTTTAGGAGAGCTTGGCTTTTTCTATTGCTACCGTTTCTGAATTGTATTGATAGCTCTCTATGGTGCCATCGATTAATTTTTGGATCGCTTCTTGGATTACTGGTAGCGGCACTAGGAACCATTCTCTAGGTTCTACTCCGTTACCAAAACGATCGGTCAGCTCTAAGTCTAGGCGACCCGAGGAAAAGAACCGGTGCAGTAGATTTTCTAGCCGTGTTTGATGCAGATTAGAGAGTCTGTATGAATCAACAATTTCAACATCAGCGAGCAGAAAAGTAGGATCCTTTTTGGCATTAGCGATGCGTTTTTCTACCGTCCCTTTGGTGACGCCTATCTTATGAATGGTTTTCCGGTGCTCTTTGATGAAGGTATTTTCAGAGTTGCTTCTGAGTATATAGATATAGCCAGTCTGGGAGTCGTCATCGGTTGACTCGCTTGAGAATAGCGGGCCTAATCCCGGATCTGTGATGAACCGATTCGCCTCATTCTTATTGAGTGCTCGCTGGAGGGAGCGGAGTAAGTATGGGCTTTCTGTACCATTATCAAAAATCACTCGGAGCCTGCATTCCTGTCGCCCTTGTTCATGGTTCATGTAGGTTTCTCCCATTTCAGCCACATACGCTTTTTGACCTTCTAGAATATAGAAGTCACCTAGCCTGATTTCATTATAGCCTCTGTAGGGTTTTGTCTGGCGGTTGCCTGATTCTATATCGAGCTGCACGGAGTCAAACAATGGCTCGAATTTCTCAAAATCCTCACATCGATCACGCTTCGCGATCTCTTCAGCTGCTTTTTTTTCCTTCGTGGACTTCACATGCCGGAGTGTGGTGATGTCTTCTTCTATTTCTGTATCTACTCCCAGAGCCGCTAGGATATCTGAATTATTAGGCTCATCCTCAGCTAGTACTTGTGATCCTCCGTTCTGCGATTTTAGTAGCCCAAGCGTATCTAGTGGCTCCAGTAGATTGAGGCAGTCACCGCACTTACTCATTTTCTCTAGTCTCACCGCATAGAGGCGCTCGAAGATATCATGCTTTTCCCCATGTCGAGGCAGCCTATCGTGTTCTTCGACGAATCGCTTCACCTCCTCGTAGCCAGCGATGATGCGTTGCTCCTTGGCGCTCATATTCGCCTTTTTCTCAATCGTGGTGTCGATCCCTAGTTCATCGAGAAGCGACCTATCCGTATCTGTGACTAGCGTTGTAGATTTACGCGCCATGTTGTTCCTCCCTTGCTTTACGTTGTAGATAGGCGATGCCTTCTGCCATTCGTTTCTCCCATGGGTCCACCGCAGTGATGGATGGCAACCGTCCTTTTTCTTGTTTAAATGTTAGTGCGCGGGTGGCGAGGCCTCTTGCCTCATCCATGTCTAGATTCACACGCTTGGATGCGATGACTTCTGCGATCTTTTTCAAGCGCTCCTCACTCATCGTTTTGGCTAGGATAGCATAGGCTTCTTTAAATGGATTAATCTTATCAATGAGATCGATGTCGAGTTCCCGCACATCCATCGCAAACTTCCGCACCCCTTTGATCAAGGCGGTATTTTCTGGCGGATCACCTGGCTGAGTTGGTGGAATGTTTTTCTTCGCT
>Ga0307981_1001544_pt1 | contig 20307 bp, 14 predicted proteins | sample OrgLakmetagen987_FD_201849 | JGI IMG/M metagenome (GOLD analysis project Ga0307981, IMG submission 201849) | Saline water microbial communities from Organic Lake, Antarctica - #987 | ecosystem: Environmental > Aquatic > Non-marine Saline and Alkaline > Saline | place: Antarctica: Organic Lake... | reverse complement strand
GTTTTCGAAACGGCAGAACACAGTCGAGACTGCAACGTACGGATCCGAATTCGTTGCCGCAAGAATTGCCACCGATCAAGTTATCGATCTCCAACTTACTCTCCAATACCTCGGTGTCCCCGTGTCGGATAAGTCATACATGTTTGGTGACAACAAAAGTGGGGTCACCAATTCAACGATACCACACTCCATGGTGCTTAATTTTTTACTTGGGCAAACTCTCCCTTGTGGAGCAATCCCCTGTGGAGTTTACACATCCAGGTGTACCCTGTCACATCCTTTGCTTTGCATTTGCATGCAATCATGCCTTCCGTGCTGAGCCCAATTGCAACAAAAGTACAAGTATTCTCCACAGTCTGTTTTCTAAGTATTTGATACCCTAGAAACACAATCATTAACCAATCAACAAGCCCGCAATCATTGCCCAATCAACAAGCTTGGCAATATCTGGAGCTGTGCACTTTGTAGTGGTGCCGTATATAGCCTTCCTTCCTTCCAAAAGCTCAAACTAGCACGGTGCCGTCCTGTAGGGCCACAGTGGGGTACATGCCTTCTGCTGGAAGGCCGTTGACAAATGTCCCAATGTGGGAAAATGGTCAACCTGGTGTACCACCGTTAAAGATGGGCAATCCTCCATTGTTGTGTTGCAGAATAAATAGACCCGCACAAGGTTTTTCTTTTGAGAAGCTTCCTGATTCCCACCCAGTTGTTTATCCCTGCAGCTTGTAGCCCAGCAGCCAAGACTACTGTCAGTATTGCTCTGATTGCCGAGTTCTTGATTCCCACTCAGTCGTTTATCTTTAGGTTCCATTTCTCCTTTGGTTAGTTCCTTAATGTCTTAGTCACCATTTGATTGTTTTGTGTACTACTGTAGTATCCCCTAGTTCTGTAGTCACTTATCACTTAACCGACAGCGTCTAACTCAGGACATACCCATACGTCCTGGGGTACAGTGACTTTGATAATGGTGTATCCTCTAGCCCTGCAGCCACATATTACTTAACCGTAATCCCTGAATACAGGGCTGCAGGACACTCCATTATCAAAGAAAAATTATCAAAGAAACAGTACCGGTACACAAAGACAGCTAAGTAGCTACTACATAAGACACCACTATTTATAAGTAGTAATCCCTGAATATAGGGCATTATAAAAGAAACAGTAGCCAAAGACATAATACAGACTACTGCGCAAGGACATATAACTGAGTGTCGTATGTAGTAGCTACTTATCTGTCTTTGTCTACTGTTTCTTTGATAATGGAGTGTTCTCTAGCTCTGTAGCCTGCAACGTCTTTCATAACAGAAGTATGAATGGTGTAACTGTAAGTAAAATGTTTGCTTAGATTGTTGATCTCCCTAAATGATTTTCATTGATAAAAAGTATTGGCGATAGCTCTACACTTTACTTCAAAACAGCCCTTTTCAGCTGAAGAGAGATTTAGCCAAGATAAATTATGCAAGTGCGCCACACCTCCCTTCCAATGTCTCATTCTGAATACGATTGGATGAACTCCGTATATGGTGACGTATTGGAGGAAGTTCCCAAAGACGCCCCTGCTCCACTTGGCAAGACCGTTATGACCACGACGTATATTGATGCCAATCTTTATCACGATTGGACCACTGGACGTGCCATCACGGGTACTCTTCACTTCCTGAATGGTACTCCGATCGACTGGTTTTCGAAACGGCAGAACACATTCGAGACTGCAACTTACGGATCCGAATTCGTTGCCCCAAGAATTGCCACCGATCAAGTTATCGATCTCCGTCTTACTCTCTGATACCTTGGTGTCCCCGTGCTGGATAAGTCATACATGTTTGGTGACAACAAATTGTGTGGTCACCAGTTCAACGATACCACACTCCAAGTTGAATAAACGTCACAATGCATTGTCGTACCATCGGGTACGTGAAGCCATCGCGGCGAAGATTATTGACTTCCTTCATATTGACGGGAAGACTAATCCTGCCGATGTCCTCAGCAAGCATTGTGGACACGTCGACGCATGGCCACATCTCAAGTGGTTTCTCTTTTGGCAAGGATCACCACCTGAATAAGTTGATGGTATTCCTCGTCGAAAAGGGGAGACGCAAGTCTAAGTCTCCAATCAAGTGGTTCCTATTCAGGATACTCTGGGGCCCGTGTAGTAGCAAAGCCAGAGGCCATTTCAAGCCCAAATACATTTTTTGATCCCATTCGGTGCCATGGTGGGGAGTGACAAGATTCCAAGTGTCTCGCGAATATTATTATTGGCGCGAGAATCATCTTCGGAGTTCTTTCTGCTCTGACGTGGCGACAACTCCGTTCGTGCGGAACGTTCCTCAAACGTTCCACGCTCGTACCCTGTCACGAGTGGATCTATCCATTTCATTTCATCTTTCTATTTGAGATATCTACTTACCTACTACCCGTTTTACATCAAGAGGATGCCAAGAGCATCTCCAAGTCTACATTTGATAGTCCCTGTCACTGGGGCATTTATTTACATTATGAGAAAAAGCAAGGTCCTGGATGCGAACGTCCATTCCTACGTGCACTCTGTAGCCGCAGTAGAAACGTCCGGGATTAGCATAGTTGTAGAATAATGTGGTCAGATGCAAACTTTGGTTTGCCACACACTCACAGTTTAATTTATCTACTTTACAAATAGTCTTCATCGTGTTTGTGAGCATTCGTTTGCTTGGATCAATCGAAGAGCATCTGGTGTTTTTCTTCTCTCAACCACTTTCATTGTTATCGTTATTGCCGCGTGTGCGCGTTAATCCACTCACCTAATCGTTGATTGTATTGTGTCACATAGTGATCCACAATCCATTCTTCCAGTGTTCTCCAAAGTAGCGCCGACGCTGTTGGAAACCTGTCATGTTCGGCAATTGGCTATGAAAATTGAAAGCAACGATCAAGAGAAATAATGACCAATAACTACGACTACCTATACGTCGTACTGCGTAAATGAAGAGTGAAGATCGTTAAATGTTTCTTGCTCTTTGAAGCCGCGCCGAGTGTCATCTGTCATCCCAATAATGTCATCGTCAACTCTACTGTCGTTTACTTGAGCTGCTGGAGGTGTCCAGTACGACAGTACGACGACGTATATTACATATGACGAGATCTGCAGTAAGACCAAACACTTGAGATCAGTACTACTTTTCCGCCACGTCGACACTTCCGGTACGTCAGTCATTGGAGATCGTTAAATGTTTCTTGCTCCCCGAATGCAATGAAAAGGCATCTTTTATCTTTTCTCGATCGCACGTCGCCTTAAAGTTACACTTACACTGATTACCACTTATGGCTCGATACCCAGGTACGCTACACAAGTGAACGCCGCGGTAGTAGTAGACTGCGAACCGGTACCTGGTACTGGATCCAGGTTCGGAGAACGGGAAATAAACGCTGTCAAGTGTTTTGTTCTTTCTTTTCTGTTCCTTGCAGTGAAAATTGGACGCAAAGTCTACTATTGACCATGACGCCTCGTCCAGATCTTCCCGTACCCACCAGTTGCCGCTCGTCGCAAAGGAGTGGACTCGCCGATCCCTTGCTTCCAAGCATTCCCAACAATGAAGCTTCACCTGCACTGCTTTTGAACGTTGATGAAACAGCTTTGCTTTTCAAACGAGCCTCCATATTGACCTTCTGTGCTTGGGTGTCGCTTTTGTTGGCCGTATACGCTGTCACTCCTACGGAGAGCCTAGAGGTTCTGCAAGGCGAGGAAAAGAACGCGGCAGCTACCGCTTTCTACTTGCTCTTGGGGAGCTTTTCCTTGACGACGGTCAACCCAGTTATGAACATGATGCGTCGAGAAAAGCGCTTGAACGGCATCGTACTTGCTGCCTTGACGGTTCAGCTCATTTCCTTGGCGACGAATGCGCTCTTGGCGTGGGCTCCAATTCCTGTCATGGTGGACCCCGTCACACACGCGCGAGTCTTTCTCGTTCGATGGTGTGAATGGACTCCATTGGCTGGTCTCATGACTTTTCTCTCTGAAGGTGTGGACATTCCCAAAGATAATAAGAAGCAGCTCAGGATCCGGATCGCTGCTTCTCTGATGCAGTCGTTGTCCTGTTTCTGTGGTATTGTCTTTCCCTATTGCCCAAATCTTGTCACCTGGGTCTTGACCATGATTTTCTCCTACGCAACGTACTTGGTGATCTTTTTTAGGGTCTACATCAAGCGCACGGCCTTTCTTGCATTTTCGAGGGGGGCTACGTTAACGGAAACGGAGGAACTCGAACGAGTCTCGTTTGCTTACCATTTGCTACTGGTTTGCTCCTTTGTCTGGTCTACGCTTGTTGTGTCTTACTCTGCAAACGGGATGTTTATCCGAGTGCTACCTGAAAAGCACTCTCTACGTCGAGGGTCCTTGGCGATGGTTCTCGACACCTTCTTTGATGTTTTTGCCAAGGCAGTCTATATGAAACTCATTGTCTTGGTGCATTTGTCGGTGTTTGACTCCAAGGGTCGAGCGCAGCGCCAGCTCGGCGAATTACGACGTCTCATGTCGGTCCTTTGGTACTCGAGCTCAGACGTGATTGTGATTTCTGTTCGCAACGCCAACAAGACGACCACCATGTTTTCACCTTCGTTTTCGCAACTGCTTGGGGCGGAAATGCCTCCTGAAGTTGCCCAACTGCATTCAGCAGCTCTCCTACTTGAGGCTAAGACTCGAGACCTCAACTCGAACCCTCAGGAATGTACCAACGTTTCCGCAGCCTTCTTTGTTGACTCGTCTCAGTTTCCGTACCTGGGGGGCCATAATGACGCGGCGAAACTAGTCTCCGTTGATTCAGAAGATTTTCTTGCGCAGCAAGCTCATCGACTTCTCTGTGGTGCTTGGGATACCACCAAAGAGTCTGCTTCCTCGCTGATGGTGCACACGGTTAAACGTGTCGATGGCGAAGAGCTCAACTGTGAGGTCAAGGTATCGGAACACTCAGACAGTGGCCTTATTGCCGTTATTCGCGACGTGACTGAACGTTATCGCCGCTTCGAAGCCGAACGTCGAGTGCACATGGAAACATTGGCGAGACAACGAGATGCCCAAGCTATCAATCGCTTTACTCGACATGAGGTCAAGAACGGGCTCTTGGCTGGAATCGAACTTTGTGATAACCTCAAGAGCAGCTTCGCCGATTTGCAAAAGCATGTAGTTGAGGGAGACGTCACGATGCAGCATTTAGTCCAGCGAAGGCACATTGATTTCACGGCCTCGGGGGGTCCAGATCATGCGGAGGGTAGTTTGCACCGTTTCATCAAAGAGCTGGACACGCAACTACACGAAACATTGGACACGGTCCTGGCAGAAGCAATGGCTCGCGATGTCATTCACGAAGTTTACGTGCCTCGACTTGAGCGCGTTGACATCAAGGAACTGCTTACCAATTCCAATTTTGGTGCTGGTACCTCTGATCGGTTTCCTCTAGAGCTGTCCCCATTGGGCATTCCTGGATTGTCCTTGGATCCACAGCTTGTGCGTTACATCCATCGAAACGCAATCTCAAACGCCTGCAAGTACGGAAAGCAAGGTGGAATCGTCAAGACGAGCGTCACATATAGCAAGAAATCAAAGGAATTGGTGATGCGTGTTACGAACGAGCCCGGAATTGGCCACGAGGAGCTCATGGCCTTGGCTGAAGATGCCGGCAAAGCCGTTTTCGCTCAGGGCAAAAGTTTGCACGCACACCTCAAGGAAGAGAGCAAGTCCACATCGAGCCCGGATATTTCGTCAGGTGATGGTGCATGGATCATGCAAAAGTGCGCCACGACAATGAACGGCGAATGTAAGATTCAGTTCATGGATAACGAGACTGACTTTGCTTTTCGTTGCAGTGCGGAGCCTGTAGCTGCGAAGGAATGGTCGGCAGTGCGAGATTTTGATGTGCCGCTTGGTACATGGGGTATAGCTGTCGATGATTCAGGGATTCAGCGCAAGCTCATGGCCCGAATTCTTTCGCATGTTGGTGTGGAACAGTCCAAGCTCATTGTGCTCGGGAAGAATACTCAAGAAGTGAATGGACTCGAAGATATGATCGTTAAGGTCATCCAAGAAAACCCAAAGAACAAGATTCTACTCCTCGTGGACGAGAATCTCGATTATCGCGAATTGGACCAACAGATATTGCTGTCGGGCTCACTCGTAATGCAGGAAGTTCTCGCGAAGATGACGCCGGACCAAGCGTCTCGACTTTGTGTCCTGGTCCGCTCTGCGAATGATTCAGCCGACGAAATTGCTCTCTATACGCAACGAACTCACGGTTTCTTCCCCAAGGCCCCAATGCAGCGAGAGCGCGTGCGCGAGATGTTGGCGCCGCTTTGGGCTGACCGATTTCCGGTCTCTGGCTCTGACATTGAAAGTCTCTCTGACAGCAGCAGTATGAACTTGGGGAATGAGTTACTGGATTTGGTTAGGCAAATTGACTCGCTTCTTGATTCCGGCCTTTCAGATTGGAGTTCTCTCTGGAGTGCATTGCATACTTTGAAGGGAGATGTCGTAGTGCTGGAAAGCTTTCACAGCGTGGACTTTATCATTGTTTTGATAGAGGACATGCGCGGTCCTACTCTTCCTGCAGGCTTCGAGGAAAGGTGGGCACACGTCAAAGTGCTCACCTTGGAAGGTATCAACACCTGCCAATCTGACTTGTCTCTGTGGTAAAAGGCAGACTTCTAGGCTCCCTTCCACCCCCTTTTTTTTCATGTAGTTACTACATCTTGTTACATAAACCATTTTATTGTTAAACTCCATCCATGAGCCACTTAACAATACCATCACGAGGCTTGTCCTCCTGCCGCGACCATCTTTCCTCGCATACACACGCCGCGCTCAGTCCAATCCAAAGGCTTCCAACGTTGCAACGAGAGCGATACTCAGCGGGAAAATCAAAAAGATAAATCCAGCTTCTGTAACAGTAAGCATGTTCTTTCGCAAAAGAAAGGCCATAAAGAACTCGACCGTTACAATGGCAATGGTCTCGGCCGTATATTGCCACGCCAATCCGCGGAAAAAAATTAATCCCATGAAAATGCTCAAGCAAAACGTGTTGTTCATGCAGGCCGCTCCTTCCAAGGCAACCAAAGAGACGGTAATGGTCTTGCGCGTCTTTTTGCTGGCGTAGTACTGACTCGCAATCACTTCACTGGCGTTACTCGCCAAGGGCGCGAGAATGAAACTCACGTAAAAGGGACTGAGGCCAGAACGAACGGCAATCTCTTGCATGACATCCACCATGGGGTCAGAAAAGAAGATAACCAAGCCAGTTCCAATGGCCAACATGACAAAGGCGCGACGCTTAATGGCTATTTGCTGCTGATCGGGCGGGAGTTGGGTGAATTCCTCGGGGATTTCCTCTTCTTCCTCTTCATTCCCACCTTCTCCCAGAGCCGCCGAGGCAATGGCCGCACGAGTTCGTCCACCGCGGAGGGATCCTTCCATTTGATCGCCCTTGGTCTCTTGAGCCTTGATAATTTGGTATGCAAGACCAATAAATTCGTCGAGCGAGATAAAACCCGAGTTATCTGCATCGTACTTTTTAAAGAGACGATCCATTTCTTCTTCCGAAATCGCCTCGTGAAAGTCCCTGAAAAAGACAAACGTTTCGTTGCGATCAAGCTCCCCATTGCCATTGTAGTCATAATTGTAGAAGGCGTCGGCCAAAATCTCCTTCAAGTAGCTGGCAATACCCGGCGGCGGAAACAAGCTGTCAGCCGCATTGATGCTCTGATACTCGGACCCGGCCGCGAGCGCTTCAGCTTCTTGTTCACGAATGGTGGCCGATACAGCGCCCGACAAACTGACTTGCCCCTTCTTGAGCAACTTTTTCATAACGGCCATGCGCTTGCCCTTGTCTTCGCCTTCCTTGGAGATCTTCAACTGCAAATGCATGTACCAGACCAAACCTACCAAACAAATAACCAATCCAGCCAAGGCCCACCAGTGCTCACCTTCTGCCACTTCTTGTGTCGGTCCGTGAATATAAAGAGCCGGTATTTGAATCAAAAAGTAGGGAAACGTGGTCAACAGCATGATAAAGCCGCCCTGTTGCACGGCGCTCGTGAGAGTAACACCCGTCTCCTTGCACTCGGCACGAAAGGACCCGTGGTCCGTCAATCTGGGTTTGCCCATGTAGTTGGGCACGCCACCGACAATATCCACGCGACCACCGTAGACGGATAGTGCCAGAGGCACTGTAAGGAGCATAATGGTGGACCCCGCCAAGGCTCCGACACCGACCGACAATGTTTCTTGGGCGTCTTCAATGCTGCCCAGTCCGGAAAAGAGAATAATGGCACCGTCTGGAACGGCACCTAGGAGCGGTAGAACGACACCACCGACTAGTCCGGCCATGCTGGGCACTAGCAAGAGCAGTTCACTGCCCTCCGAAATGAGATTGGAAGAAAAGTACAGCACATACCCGTAGCTCAGAAACAACCAAACGAGGCCCGTCAAGCCGACGTCAGAAGGTTCCTGTAGGTAAAGTGAGGTGAAGCGAGGTGGAGTAAGTGTACAAGAACGGGTAAGCAGCGGTTCGTTTAGTGAAGAGATAACTGATTCATCTTGACGCGTATACAGCGCCCTGGTTGCTACGCAGTACAGTTCAGTACGAGAGGGTCGCCAAGATCCAAAATCGAGCCGTATCATGGTCATGGCGCTATCGCTGCTGAATCTTCTACTTACAATAGCGGGTCCAATCATGATGAACTGTAGCAGTCGCAGTTAGCAATGTATGTATACAGGCAGGTAGACAGGCAAAGGGTCGACTCGAGAGGAGAGACGCAATAAGAGGATCGCTGCGATTTGGTGTTCACGTTCAAGTTATGCGTTATGTTTAATGTGACCGTGAAAATGACTGTGTGTGAACGCGAGACTATCGACGCGCTAAGACGACCCGGAGGGTCATCGCGTATCATTTATCTAAAAGCACGCTCACCTGCTACTCATAGTGAAATTAAATTTGATTTGGTCGAATGTACTGTACCGGTAGATTTATAGATACCGTACGTCGTACCGTGCGTCGTACCGTAGATCAATAGATAACAGAAGATATTACTGTATATTCTTATATATGGAGGACGGTAGAAGTTAGATACGCATGATACGATAGATACCGGTAGAGGCTGAAAAGCAGGTTATAATATGCATATACGATGGCCATCGTTTAATCCAAGCAACGGCGCGAGGTTCGAGGAGACGAGCTACGCTACGTAGTAGTAGTCGTAGATTGTTTAAAGGCAGCAGGAGTGTACTAACGGCTGTGGCGCGACTGACTCTTTCATTGTACAATCCTCGGGACCTCCCGTGCAGCAGCCTAACTTTGGTGCCTCTAGGACCCTCGTATCTGCTAGAGTATGTTGCATTTCTCGGTGGCATTCTTTTTCAATACAAATCCGTACAACATCGAGAAAATACACAGCGCAACGTTACTCCAGGCGCTCCAGCTTGGATGGTCCGTACCAACAAGACTTGAAAAGGCAGCTAGCACGGCAGGTGCCACCAGTAGTGTCAACCCTGCTACCGCGGCTGGAACTTCGTTGCTGGATGGCAGTCGTCCTTGCACCGTCGCTAGAGCGGCCGACGCCGAGAGTACCAAAAAGGTGCCCGAAAAAGCAACATTCTTGGCAATGGCGAAACTGCACAAAAAAACGAGTCCGAAACAATCGTCGTTGTAGGTTCCACGGCGGGACTCTTTGGTATCATTTTCTTTGCGCTTATTGGCAAGGTGGAGCGACAGGGGCGACTTGGTGGCGCCTGCCGTGTCGCGTCGATGTTGGAACAGTACTACTATGGCTGGTTCTTGTCGCCGTGCTGGTTTATTTCGAAGGACGAGAGCGTTATGTTGGAAAACAGGACTCTGGAACCCCAACGTTGGTCGGCTGCTAACGTTTATCGATGAAACGAGCAGCCAAATGGTTGAGGTAGATCTCATGGTGGTGATTGGTCGGTGCACGGCGCAGTGATGTTCTGTTGGAATAATGCCATTTGTCAAAGTTGAAGTCGACAGATCTCATTTTTGTGTACCCATTTTTGAAATGTATACGGGATCCGTTTCGTTTTCGTTTCACACGTCATAATTCTTTGTTCGACACAATAACCAAAAAAGTGCCGACGTGACCATGATGGTGATGAGAGCATCGCTCCAACTGAGGCTCGCCTTGTTGGTAGCGGGCCTAGTGCACACAAGAGCGTTCACGTCGTCATGTATTCATAGTCTTCATTCTGAAGTATTTCGAGAATCGGGTCACATCGCAGCCTTTCAGACAAACGACGACGGTGTTGGCAGCGAGCTAAATAGCGACCAAGAAGACCTTTCACTCGAAGCCTTTCAACGGGCCAAGAAACAGGAACGGCAAAGCTTCAAAACTGACGACGTTGCTGATGGTGATGGTAGTAGTGACAAGAACGAGAACGACGAAATCGACAGTCTTTCGCTCCAAGCCTTTCAAGAAGCCAAGAAACAGCAAAGCACTTCAGGTGAAACAACCACCATCGACGACTTTGACGGATATCAGCTTCGCGACGTGATTGTGGCCAAGTTCGGCGCTTCATACGACGTTGCCTTTAATCCATTGATTGTCTTTGGCTTTCGTAAACTCTACCTCAACATTATGCCTTACAAGCTGGGACGCCGACCCTTTCGACACGAGACCGAGCTGGACTATCTGTGTCATCTTCAGGCCGTGGTGGAAATCTTGCAAAAGTATGAGCAACTCGAATACGTGTTGAAACAAATACAGGAAACCGACAAAAAGCCCATATCGGGAAGGGTTCCAGTGGTGGCTGTACCGATTCGGCTCAAGCTGACCAAAGACCAAGTGCAAAATATCATTGGACGCTGACTGCTTGAATGGACGATGTAGATGGAAAGGCGCGCCCGATAGACCGCCCGAATAGAATCCTACTACAGTAGCTAATAAGAATGTACAGATCATGCTACAAGATGTGTTGCACTATTTATGGGTTTCTCCCTCCTCCAAGAAAAGAGCCTCGTCCCCAGAGGCTCTTGCAAACGCTGACCCAATCACGAAACGCTGACCCAATCACGAAAAGGCTCCCAACGAATCAACCACATCGTGGGGCGCTGTCGGAGAGTATCTCTTGTCGTGCTGTGCCTTGTTCTTCTTCTTTTTGCGCTTGCATTTCTTGGCCGTCTGGAGACTGTCCAAACGCTGGAGTACACATACTGGCATGGGTGGATGGAGTACACGGTAGCTCATGTGACTGACAAGGCTCGAGCCGCCACTATCTTTGCTGTGGCGACTGTGGACCGACTGTGATGTTACACTGTGGTGGCCAGTGTCCAAAATTGAAATTCCGTCGCCCCCTAAGAGGGAAACGTCGTCTTCAAAGGACTGGGCGTGAGAAATGACGCTTGAAGGCTTGACTATATTTTCCCGGGACGTGCCTCCTTGTGAGATGCCATGGTAGGACACGCCATCGTTACCCAAGTTAGAGATCATGGATGCCGAGTCGTTGGTTCGAACAAATACGGGTGAAAAGTTGGACGACGGCTGACCGGCCTGTGCATTGAGATGAGGCGTCAAATTGCTTCCGAAACCCAATCTGCTGGCATTCTGAGTGGGACTGTCCGGTCCATCGTTGTCTGGAAAGGGCGGCGAGTTGTCGGATATGGAAGGAGTGGCACCCCCATGAGCAGCCCGGCTTGATGCGAGGCTAGTAGCATCACTGCCGGACGGTAAGAGTGGGCTGTCGTTGACACCATATACAATTGGCGAGTCGTCGTCGTTGATGGGAAAGGAGCTGTCACCTGCAACGGTCACGATTACGTTTGTGGGAGTGGCTTGGGCTGTTTCGTCCAAAAGACTATCCTCCGAGTCGTCAGAAGGAACAATCGAACGTACGCGCACGCCCGCTTCAGGTGAACCAGCGTAGCCAAGACCAAGTCGTTCTTCTGCCTGGAGCTTCTTGTGCGCCTCTTCGGCTGCCAACTCACTTTCGTCCAGTCTCGCCGTGGAATCCATAATGTAGCCACCTTGAGAGACAGCAGGACTGGTGGGTGTCTCTTGAAACGACTTGTGAGAGGCAAATGCACTTAGGGCCTCCATGGCGGTCAAGGCGACACTGCCTTGGTTGCGTCTCGTCTGCTTGACTATGGCAACAGGGTCTTGAATCTCCATCGGCATGGGCAAAGTTTGGCTGTCGGGACTAAAGTCATCCACCGCTGTTGGTGACGTCTGGCTTCTCAACACATTTGAATTACTCGACACGGCAGAGTTGCTGTTGTCGGCCGCAGTTGCTGTGGTTGCTCGAGCTCCTTGACTATGCTGCATTGAAAGCGAAAAGAGCTTTCGCACAGAAGCACGGATCGGTTCCGGCGGGGTGTCAAACTTGCACGCAGAGGCGCTCTGCAAGCCTTGCCCCGGCCTTTCGTCATGACTAATACCACTACCTTGACTAGCCATTGTGTTTGCCAAGTTGGCTCTCTTGAATGCTTGCGAGCGTGCTGTTTCCCAACCACTTACGGAAAAGGTACCAATTGACTGTTCGGGAGGACGCGTCACACGAGTTGGAGCAGCAAGAGACCCAGCATTTGTCGAGGGCAGCACGACAGGAGCATAGAACGAGGTACCAAAGTCGGGGTGATAGTAGTAAGGCTTGTTCTTGCTCCGAGAAACACCCAACACCCACCCCGGAGGCATGGGTGGGTGTCGGTACAAGACACGGCCACGCAGTTCGAAAATGGGAGCATGGTTCATGTGCCCCGCAGCCTCTGCAGTCCAGAGCTCGGGAGAACGATGATCTCGACGATGGTCTCGGTGCTGCAAATCAAGACTGGCGACTTCCCAAGCCTCTTGATTGGTTTGCTCTTCGAATGGCGGTGACTTAGTGGGCGTCTCGGTCGGTGAACTGGTCGGTCCTTGGCTTGTCTTGTTGGCAGGCTGGACGGTACCCACAGGTGGAATCATCTCTTCGGTAATTTCGTGTGCATTATTCAACAGCACTTCTTGGGAGCGCTGTGCCGTCTGACGCTTTCGCCAGTGAGGCTTTGGTAGAGCCTTGGTACGCGGAATGTGCTGTGGCAAGTCTTCCATGGTCATTTCGCTTCCATCGAAAGAACTGCATCGCTCAAGCTTGACCGTGGTACCAATCAACGCCTTGGCTCGATTAGTAATGCTGTCCGGAGTCCGCATAGCGGGCGGGTTGCCACTCATCAGCATGGCTTGTACCACGTCTTGATTGTCCGCTGGGCTGCGACGATACTTTTCCAGGACGTTTCTCGACAAAGGTCGGATGAGCTGCGTCGCTGAATCTTCAATCTGCTCCAGCATGCTTGGCGAATGCTTCTTGCCAATCGACAAGGGTCGCAAGGGTCGAGCCCGCAAAAGTCCGTCGCTACTCTTTGGAACACCACTTTTCGAGACGCCCGAGGTGCGTTGCACCGGGGCGAGCAGTAGCGCAGCGTTCATTTCCAAGACACTTGCCTGGGACACGCGTCGGCGTTGCTCCTGGTTGACCGACATGCGCTGCCGGGCTAGCTCCAAGGCTTCCCGCAAAATGGGAGACGTTTTTTGTTTCTCCCGTTGCTCTTCGAGAGGTGCCTTGGCGGAGCGCAACGCCGCTGTGGCAACATTAGGTACTGGTAGTACGACGCGAGCTGCTGGAGTTTCCTTGCTGTCGTTTTGGTCGTTGCTGTTGTTGTTGTTGTTGCTGTTGGTAGCAGCAGCAGCAGTAGCAGTAACCACGGGCGGGAAGACGGCTTGGTTCTTGGGTGCCGATCGGTGCAGCCAGCGGGGCACCTTGACTGGAAGTTCCCATGCGGGCAGTAGTTGCGCGACCTTGGTTCCCAACTCTTGGCTCGACAGCGTTAGCGACTGCAACTGCAACGTAGTGCTGGTTTGCAAGCCCTCCCGGATGGCAAGTGCTACTTTCGAGGTGGACTGTTGCGGCCTTGGTTTGGTGGTAGTAGCCGTATCCAAAGAGACCGAGTTGGGAGACTCGACTCCCAAGGAGTCATTGTCAGAGTCCGTGTCCATGTCGTCGTCGGCGTCTTTGTCCTGCAGCAAGGAGAGTCCGGAAGGAACCAATGATTCGGGCGTCGATCGTCGCTGCTGCTGTGAGTCCTTGTCCTTATTGATTGCCTCGGAAGGAATGGAGGGACTCGTATCGGAACGATTCATTCTAGAATAAGCGGCAGAAACGACTTTGGTAGTCAATACTGCCGCTACTGCTGCTGCCGCTGTCGGGCCATCGGTCGGCCGCGCCACTGGATCACTCGCAGCTCGATCGAGCGCATTCGCATGCCGCGACTGCTGCGTTGGCGAGAGAGAACGGGGATTCGCACTCGCACTCGCATTAGCTGCAGATGTAGATGTAGCATTGTAAACGGTGGCGGCTGTCGCTGCCGACATGACGGTCAGGGACGTGTTGTGAACGGGAGGTCGCGGCGGTAGCGCCCACGATGCCACTCCTGCCATGCGAGCTCGATCAGCAGCACTGGTATTACTAATGCGGGGCGTCTTGGTGTCGCTATCAATCATCATTTTGAACGTGTCGGCTGTACGAGGCCGTTTCCAAGATCCGCGACTATTTACTGCTAGACTGGTGGCAGTGGTGGCAGTGGCAGCGGTACTGCTGCTCGCCGTGGACAAAAAGTCGTAAGCATTGTCGTCCTGGTGATCCATGGTGTGATTGCGACGAAGGGACTTTCCTGCTCGGACCACCAGTCGGTTGCCGTCCACGTTGTTCAAGGGCTTGCGCTTGTTGTTGCGAGCCATGATAAAAGGAGAATGTGAGAATGCGTGCGTGCCAAACGCGTTCGTCTCGCTCGGAAATGCTGGACTCTTTCAATCGAGGAGGGTTCGCCTGTATAGACTGTACGGTAGTAGTACTAGAACTAGAAGTACTGTAGGTGCGTATCAACTCACTCTGTACACTTTGAATGAATAAATGTAATAGAGAGAGAGAGAGAGAGGCTGTCGTGGGCTGCGTCACGCATTCACTCGCTGTGTTGTGTCTCATCCCATCTCATAGTCCTCGATCGCCTCCCCTCGATCGATATCCCAATTGTCAATTGTCGAATTTGAATGTACGTAGAATACATACAGTAACGACCGTTTCGTGTCGCGCTTCTGTACCGTAGAGAGTGTACTAGCTTCTACGTGGAGTTCGGTGGAGGGAGGGAGAAGAAACATCCATTGAACGAGTCGAAGCGGTCGATTTTACGATTTCCCGCCATTTTTCTCGCTTCCTTTTGGCGTCCAAAAACCATTCACCGTATTATGCCATACCGGTATGCCATATTCATAGAACATTCACCATGGCGCCCCTCCGATCAAAGCCAGCACCCGACCCCGAGCGGCAGCTCATGATCAAGACCAAGGCGTGTCAAAGGTTTGTATAGTGTGTGTTTTAGCTTTACTGCTCTTTCGATTCGATTCCTCATTCCAAACAGAAGAAGTCGGTCGTCCTCTTTTTGGACGGCACGGCCAATTGCGATTGCGCTTTGGCCCACGCGCACTGCTACAGGACAGGACAGGACAGTACAGTACAGTACAGTACTGCTTGCTCATTTTGCTTTGTCTGAAACAATCCTTAACGTTACAGATTGCGCAAAGAAGCTGCTTACTACAAAACAGAAGTCTTGGAAAATGAGCAGATTGTTCAGAAAATGAAAAACAACCAGGCCGATCCGTACGACGTGAAACGCTATCAACAAGTCTTGAACGAATCCTACATGATGGTGCCCGATTCGGAGAAACGGTTTGCTACTTCCATGGCAGACTTGCAAGAATTCTTGGAAACCCCTGGATTGGATCCAGTGGGAGAGTGGTATGGAGGCGCTGTCGACCTATTGCAAGAGCAAGCTGCGCTCGAGCAAACGACTGCCAAGGAGGCCGAGCACGAGCACGAGCCGCACGCCACCAACGTGGACAATCTGGCCCTTGGGGAAGCCTTTTAGATACCCGTAGTAGACGGTATACGTAGTAGTATGCGCAAATAGAGATTATTGATACGAGAATAGGTTCTTATAGTTTATATTAGCATTATGCTGTAGCACCGCAAGTTGAGCAAGTTGACCATCTCAAGAATCACGCGAGGGAAGAGAAGGATAAGCAAGCAAGCGAACAAGCAGAGCAACGGTCTCTACCGTGCATGCCCAACTTTTTAGTATCCGATTACTTTGCGCCCCTTGCCACTGGTAAAGTCGAGCCCGGGCATGTTGATGCTAGGCGGCTTGTCTTGTCCCTTGACGACGGTCCCCGTACCAAAGGTTCCACCCAAGATTCCAACTTCTCCCGATGCTGACGAGACTGAACCACTCAAGCCATCGGTCCGGTCCGGCTGCGAGCAATAATCGGTACACGTTTCCTGGCAGTACCCAGTATCCTTGGGAGCAATCAGTTTGCAGTTCTTGACGCAATCTGAAAAACAGTCCGCCTGTGCAGCGTGCACTGGCTGAACAATGGGAAACGCTGTCAGGAGAGCTGCTGCCGCAGCACCCGATATCCACTGCCGCCGACTCGTCGTTGGCACTGCTCCTTTTTGCTGGGCTCGTCCGTTGGTACGTGTATTGGTATTGGGTGCCAAAGCTTGCGACGGGTAAGCTACGCACGCCAACATGATCAGCACGATGAAACTGCGCGCCTTCGTCCGCTTGGTCCTCACAATCGTCATGGGGTGGTGCAAATCGAAGGTAGAGGAATGTATTGTACAATAGTCAAGTCTATTTAGCAGGTACTGTAGCAGGTACTGTTAGTCTGTGGCAAGTAGGCTGTTGTTGTACCGGTGTCAATACAGTAACGCTGCAGTCGTAGTCGTCGCCGCCATTGTCGACGCACGCGTCAGCGGTCAGCGTTTTCTCCTATCCTCACAATTGGCGCGAATTCGACCATGAAGGGGGAGCTTCGCTTTTGCATTTTCACCTCTCTGGATCGAAGAAACAAGACGGATGTCGCAGCGGAGAAAAAATAACAAGAAACAGGGATGACGTAGCGGAGAGGCCTTTTGCTTCGCGTTTTGGGTTCCAGCGAATTCTTTTGTTGGGATACCCGCGTCTCATACTTATCAATTTCATGTCGTACATGGCAGTCACTCACGACCTGTGCTAGCTAAAGAAACAAAAATTACTCACCACTGGTACTCTGAATGGTACGAAAGCGAACTTCGGAAAAGAGCCTGAAAGAGAAAAAAGAGCCTCACGATGAGATCATCGACGCTGCCGACACGACACGCGAGCATTACACACGCAAGAGAGTAGAAAGTTGCAAGCCACACACCGCGCGTCATCACAAAGTGCAGTCACAGGTTATTTCACAGGTAAGAGCACTAGACACACACCTTCTCCAAGGGTATCCAGGTACGCGAGAGAACATGACCAATGTGTAGCAAAGTAGCGGCGACGACGCAAATAAGATCGAAAAAGAGCAACGCCACAAGCGCCAGTAGTAACGCGAACGGAGAAAGGAACGCGCACCCAACAAAGGTCCACAATGTGAAGGGCCGGCCGCCATTGTCCTTCGTCGCATCCCCGCTCCATTGACTCACACATTATATACAGTAGTTCTCGGATATTTACATAGTTTCAATCACAACACAGTTGAGCACTGTCCTGTATAGTTCATGATCGTAATGTCCTCCGATCATTCGCTCGAGCAGCAGAGCAGCCACAGCAGTCAAGGGGGGCAACAACAGCAGCACCACTCCTCCAAGGGACGCAAGGGAGACCCTCGCATGCACAAGGCGGTGCAAGCTCGTCTCGAAAGACCAGAGATTAGTCTCTTTCAAGCTCTGCAGGTCGGCGGTTTCGATTACCCCACGGACGAAGACGCTGGTTACGCGGACTCGGAAAACGTGACGCTCGGGCAGCGCAAGAATCAACTGTCCAGGAGATTGCGCCTCGCCAAGAAGCATCTGGCGGAAGGATTCCCCAACGCGGTTAACCAAAGCAACGGGGAAGTTTCCGATTCACACAATCCCACTGTCCCACTGCCTTCAATGAACCACCTGCCGAATCTGAAGCGGGGTCCTTCCGTGACTGAAGAAACAGCCTCGCCCGAGCAAGAAGCTGCTGACCGCTCGCGGAGTCGCATGGCCAAGAATCACCCTCAGTTCAATCCGTTGTTTGTCCCCCGCGTCCCGCCCATGCTCAGCAGTGGTAACGGCAACGGTGGCACTGGCAACAAAAGTAGTAACTCGCAGGCGCATCAGCAGGCGGCACCGCCCCAATTTAGGGCAAGCATGACTGCATCGTCCGAAGGAAATGAAGCCTTTGGCATGCCCTTTCAACAGTTACCACCCATTGTGCCAGGCCAACGACAGTCACATCGATCACAGAATCCGCAACCGAATCAGCGCCAGTCAATGGTCAAGAACCCTTCCAGTTCTGCAGCAGCATACGCACCGGGAGCTTCTGGAGTTGCCATTGCCAGTCTAATCCGAACTGCCACGAGCGTGGGGCTCTCGTTGGAACAGCTGGCGCTAGCCTTGGGCAACAGCGCCACCTTGGGTCACGTGTTGGAGGAAACGGGCATGGAAAAGCAACACGAAATTGCACTAAACCTTCATGAAAACAAGGCCGGAGCCTTGTATCGAGAAAGCATGCTGTTGGCTGGTTATGAACAAGACGAGTGTCAAGATGGATCCAGCACGCATTTACAGTTTTCCTTGGCGGCTTGGCAATCCGAGGGGAAGCGATTGCAGTCCTTAATGGAACAGTCGCAAGTGGAAGAGCCGCCGTTGGAAGTCGAGTCGGCGCCCAAGACTGGGCCTGCGGCCGCGACGAACGGAAACAGCAGTAGGAGCAGTCACTCGGATCACGGTCACGAACATGGTCACAGCCATGGCCACAACCATGGTACTGCAGAAGACGGCGGAGATTGTTATATGGATGGACGTCATATTCATCGATTGGAAGGCAAGTGCGGACACAAGGCGATTCTTCATCAACCTTTGAACGGTACGGCTCACATTGATTTCTTGGTCGGCAACAAGGTGGAATGCTATCAGCATTCGCATCCGATTGCGCCCACTAATACCACCAACATTTCTGTCTGGCCCAGCAAGTACAAGTGCGGCGAAATGGAAGGCTGTTCGGCGCAATCAGCTTGCAACGAAATGACGGCGCCGCACAATCATTCGGAGGGTTCGTGCTCGTCGGTGGTAAGCCCCAGGATATTGGAACTGCATGACATTGACTTTGATGGAAAAGAATGGAACTCAGACTTTGCGGACGGACAGATCGACGAGACGCTGTTGGGTCTATTCAAACTGGGAGGGAGTAACGAAATTGGAAGTGAAGGCAACGATATCGACGTCGCCAAGGTGGAAGCTCTGTAAAATCCAGTGCATATATAATAATCGCGCTTCGGACAATCCGTCTGAATAGCATGAGAGAGTTGCTTGCCTGTAAATATATTGTAACGCCGAAGTTATTTTAGCATGGGTACCAAACGATGATTTTATTCGAATCAATATGTAGCTGCTAACAGTGCTACCACGAGAGGCCAGAGAAGGCTACGGTAACTACGTAATCTCCAGCTGTTGCTTCTGTAGCTGTTCATTACTAACTAGCTACTAGCTAGTAGGAGTAGCCCTGTCCATGTAGTAGGCTAGCTATCCTGTCTAGCTAGAATCGAGTATTTCCACTTGGTTTCTGTGCTCTGCCAAAGAAGAACCGCGACCATGGGAATCTTATTGCAACCATCACGACGGCGCCCACAAAGCACAGAGCACAGACTACCGGAGGGAACTTTCGCTACTAGCTAAAAACCCCAAAGGTATCCCATGTCTGGTCCATCATACGAAGAAGAGAGGCTCTGGCACGAGCAGATTGCCTGCGCCATAATTTTCGTTTCCTTTCCCCAGTTCCTCACGCTCTACTTTTTAATACCAGCACCGTGGGGAAAGACACTATCGCTAGAGCGCAAGCCCTGGTGGCTCGGTCCTTTACTACCAGCTCGTTGGTCGTGGTTTGTTTTTGAAAGCCCCAATCTCATCTGGGCTGTCGTCTGCTGGTACCAGCGAGGACCGCAAACGCTGCCAATTGCCAATATCATTCTGTTGAGTTTGTTTGTTCTACACTACATTCGTCGAGCTATTGTGTATCCACTCACGATGAGTTCCAACACCAAGGCCATGCCAGCGCTAGTGGTACTTGCGGCTCTTTGCTACTGCACCTTTAATGGATAGTAAGTGACGCTCGATTGAGTTGAAAGGATCCTGCTTCTCGAGAAGCTATCTCTTACGCACGACGCGTACGCTCACCCCTGCTGTGATTCCTTTACACAATTTCCCGTTTTAGCTTACAGACTCGTGCACTTTGTTACTTTGAGTCGGATTCTGCTGATTAC
>Ga0307981_1001542_pt1 | contig 20319 bp, 19 predicted proteins | sample OrgLakmetagen987_FD_201849 | JGI IMG/M metagenome (GOLD analysis project Ga0307981, IMG submission 201849) | Saline water microbial communities from Organic Lake, Antarctica - #987 | ecosystem: Environmental > Aquatic > Non-marine Saline and Alkaline > Saline | place: Antarctica: Organic Lake... | reverse complement strand
GCAAAGATGGCACCATGACAGCGGCCGACGGCTTTGCTATCTCTGACGGCGCATCTGCGCTGGTACTGATGCGCGAATCCGAGGCTGAAAAGCGCGGGCCCAAACCTTTGGCCCGAGTGGTTGTTCACAGCGCGCAATCCCAGCATCCGTCAGAATTTACCGATGTTCCGGTGGAAACGTTGTTTGCTAAAGCCGGCTTGAGCGAAGACGACGTTGATCCGTATGAAATCAAGAGAAGATGTTGCGGCCCTGTGTACCGGCTTCGGTGACGCAATGGCGATGGCAGTCAAAATATTGCAAGGCGAAGGTCGGGCTGATCGGCGTTAATAGAACGAGCGGTGGCGTAATCGCCACCGCTCGTTCTTTCAGGGCGCTTCGGGGCTATTCGTGTCTTGAGTCGTCAGCCGGCCTGTGTTTTTTTCGACCGTCCGTAGGCCAATGCCTTTAACGTTGGTCAGGTCTTGAGCGCTAGCGAAAGGGCCGTTAGCCTCTCTGTATTTCACAATGGCTTCGGCCTTGCTTTGGCCGATGCCTGAAAGCGAAGCCAGACTGGTGCTGTCGGCGGTATTGATATTGACGCTCGCCGCTTGGGCAAAGACAAGGCCGGACATTAGGCTCAATAGAAGAGTAAGCGTAGCGAGCAGTGAGCTGCGTTTCATGATTTAACTCCGGACGTTCTCGTCGGTTGTTGTGGTTAACATCCACACGGCACCACGGGATTAAACCGAAGTCGAGAAGGGCAAGCGGAATTTTAAAAGATTAGAAAGTAGGTTGCTATAGGGCGCACGGCACAGCTGGCATCCTTGCCAGCCGCGTTGCCCGTGACTGTGACCCCGGCCTGATCCGTCAGGCTTCACCCATCCTGAGTGCATCTTCCCTGAATTCCATCCTTGTATGCCCGACTCCTTCGAGCGTCCCCGGTTCCGTGGGGTCTCATCCATGTGTTGGCATTCCGTGCCAGCGTGTCATCCTTGACATTTAAAGTGTAACCAACTCCGCTGCGTTTTGTTGTAAGCCTTTTACCCTTTGTTGTGTAAGTTCAGGCTTACAAAAAACGCACTCAGAGTGCGTGCCACATCCTATATCTACCACAGCTCGCAGCCCTGGCCCCTTGGCGCCCCACCCCAGAGTTTCACGCAGGCGAGGGTGCATTGGGTCGCTGGCAACCGGTTCACTATGAGTGACGCACACCTTGTCTGATTTTAGTCCAGAGTTCTGTTGCTACCATTCAAGGATTCTCCACTCGCAATGCCGCTAGCGGAGACAATGATGCAGGCATAACGATCGGCATCGAGTTTGATGAAGCCTTCGATTTGACGCGTACGCACTGTGCGTTCATCAATGCTTTGGCATTGGGCGGGTTTGTGCCGGTGCTCTTTATAAAAGTGATAGAAAATCTCGGTGACTCTGATCGCCGTCGGGCCGTAGAGTCTTGCACCGTTCGTGGGTGGCGCGAGCATCGTAAATGTTGCCACAAAATACATACTTGACCAGCGCTGGCAGGTAACTAGAATGATCAACGTGAGCGTGAGTCAGGACAGCGGTTTCAATTCTGTCTGATTCGACCGAACAGCGCGCATGGGTTGCGCAGGTGTAAGGATTGTACTCTCTGGTACATGCTGCAGCCTTCTGGCAGGCGATGTTCTTCGTCTGACACAATATAGTGCAAACCTGTAATGGTGCCGGCCCGGCCTAAGAATGTCAGTTTCATGATATCATTCTTAAATCAGCCTGTGTTTATTTCAGTGCAGCCCACAGATTTTTCATTCGTCGTGTTTGCCAATGATCTTGCTGCTGTATTTTCGTTACAATGACAGCGGACGCCGATGTTGCAATAGGGAGCGTTGTGGCTAAATGCTTAATGGCTGCTGGATAGGTATGCTAACCCGCAGACCTGTCGTACGTATAATCCACGAAGCGTTGTTAATAGGTCTTTTTATGAAGTGGTATGTCTTGCAGTGTAAGCTTGGTCAAGGAGATCGCGCTTTTATGCATTTACAAAATCAGGATGTTCCCTGTTTTTATCCGAAAGTGATGGTTGAGAAGCTGCATTTAGGGAAGCGCAGTTGCAAACTGGAGGCGCTGTTTTCGGGTTATATCTTTATCAATTTGTCGCAATTGAATCCAGTTTGGTCAAAACTGCGTTCTACTCGCGGCGTGATAAGAATTGTTGGGTTCGGTGGCAAACCACTACCAGTTGAAGATGAAGTGATCGACCATTTGCGCGTCAGTCTTAGCAGGGTTGCCTTCGCCGGAGGTATTAAAAGTGGCGACGATGTAGACGTCTTAGAAGGCCCGTTCGCTGGCATACGGGCAGTATTCCAATGTTACGACGGCGATGAGCGGGCAATTGTGTTGATCGAGTTCATGCAGCAAAACCAGCGTATATCTGTGCCGATATCGTCATTAAAAAATTAGTAATAATTGATAATGCTTTAACAAAACGCCAGAGTTTTGACATTTTAAGTGACTGTAAGTCTTAATGCGCTAGATAGTTCATTAATGCATTGATTTGGCCTTACTAATTCATTATCATTGATCTTGGAATTTCGGTGACTACATACAATATGTGTATTGTCATCGTTCATATCAGACAATCCAGACCTTAAGGTTTAAATTTCATGGCGAAAATTAACGACTATTACCAAAAGAAGCAGCTGATGGAAAAGCTGGCAGCAGAGCTGGAGAAGCTGGAAGAAGATCAAGCGTTGAAAAGCGAATTGGCGTTTGAAAACAAAGTTCGTGAACTGATGGGCGAATACAACAAGTCGCCAAAAGATGTCTTGCAAATTTTGGCTGCGATTGACCCATCTATTGCTTCAGCGTCAACCGCTGCGACTGGCGGTGGAAATCGCGCCAAGCGTCCGGAAAAAACTTATCACAATCCGCACACCGGCGAAGTGGTTAAAACCCGTGGCGGCAATCACAAGACGCTTAACGAGTGGCGTGAAAAGCACGGAAAAGAGGCAGTGCAGAGCTGGCAGGACTAATCTGCCAGCCATAATCTGTCTGCAGTCATAGTGTGCAACAAACCGGGGCGTTCGTTTACTAGCGCTCCGGTCGGCGTCCTTAACTGAAGATGTGTCTGTTGAGACTCAAGTGGTCACTGGTCAGCCGCGGCCAGCATCAAAACAGAAACTAGAAAGTGACAATCTGATTGCGCCCACCTTGTTTTGCTGAGTACTTGGCTTGCTCTGCCTGCTCCAAGCATATCCTATAATTTTTTGAATCACCGGTGAGAAGCGCGCTGTTGGTGCAGGCGGTGCAGCTGATGTTGTGACTATCTACTGTGACCGTTCACCGTGAAATGGTGTTTAAGATGCGCCCGCGCACAGTGAAAGTCCCCTCGGTATCGGTTTCTGGCAGAATAATAGCGCACTCTTCTCAACCATAACGCCCGGCGCTGTCTGCACGGTGCAATACCGTTGGAAGACTGAGGCTCAGCCATAGATTCATTTGATCGCCAACGCCTTTCAAAGATGTGCCAAACAAAACGCTGAACATGTCCATCAGCATCTCAACATTGACCTTCGGGCCGTCCGGTAGTGCGGTTGGCAGAACTCGGGTCATCTGTTTGCGAGTCATCCCGGAATCGTCGCAAATCAATATGTCAGGTAACATGCGCAGACCCGGGCAAAATGAAGGTACCTGGACGTTATAACAGTGAAGCCTCGTGTGTATATTGGTGCTACATTAATTCCGTGCGCCCTGTACACGCACAAATGGCCGGTGTTTTGTGTGCCGGCTACAATCAGGCGTAGGCAGTATTTTCTGTCAGAATCAGCGCCGTATTATTCGCAGGAGTTTGCGGTTTTGACCTCCACATTTTACTGGCACGATTATGAAACCTTCGGCGTTGACCCATTGCACGACAGACCCTGTCAGTTTGCAGGTGTGCGGACTGACAGCGATCTCAATATCATTGAAGAGCCTTTGGTTATCTTCTGCAAACCCGCTGATGATTATTTGCCGGCCCCTGAAGCGTGTCTGATTACCGGGATAACGCCGCAGCAAGCCACGCAAGAAGGTTATCCCGAGGCCGAATTCATTACCATGATCAACAGTGCCTTCAGTCAGCCTGGCACTTGTGTGGTGGGCTACAACAGTTTGCGCTTTGACGATGAAGTAACCCGCAATACCCTGTATCGCAATCTGCGCGACCCTTATGGTCGGGAATGGCAAAATGGCAATTCGCGGTGGGACCTGATTGATGTGGTGCGTCTGGCTCATACGCTGCGTCCAGACGGCATAGAGTGGCCGTTAAAGCCCGATGGTAGCCCGAGCTTTCGCTTAGAGGCGTTGGCCCGGGCCAATGGCCTTGAACATGGTCAAGCCCATGACGCCATGTCTGATGTAACCGCGACGCTTGCGCTGGCTCGGCTGATCAAGGAACGCCAACCCCGATTGTTTGAATTTGCGCTGGCCAACAAATCCAAGCAGGCGGCCCGCAAAATGCTGGATACCTCCACGCGAAAGCCGGTTTTTCACGTGTCCGGAAAGTACCCGGCCAGCCAGGGCAGTTGCGCGCTGGTGGCGCCGGTTGCTGAACACGCCCGCAACAAAAACCAGGTGATCGTTTATGATTTGCGTGAACATCCTGATGAGCTGATTAATGCCAGCGTTGAGCAGATTCGTGAGCGGGTTTTTACCGCGCAATCCGCGTTACCGGACGGTGTTCGCCGATTCCCGCTAAAGGCGATTCAGCTGAACAAGTGCCCGGTATTGGCGCCGGCGACTATGCTGGCAGTGCTCTCGGCGGAACGTTTGCAACAGCTGAACCTGGACGGTGAACAGATGCGCCGTCATCTGGCCATTTTGCGCCAGGCAGGGTCAGATTTTGGGCAGCGTGTGGCCGCTGCTTTCGAGCGTGATCACGACACTGAGCTGATGGATCCAGACGAGCAGATATACGCCGGCGGCTTTTTCAGCCCGAGTGACCGTGCGCAGCTGGATCGGGCTCTGGCGGTAGCACCGCAGCAGCTTGCCGAAAGCGAATTCCAGTTTACCGACCGGCGCCTGACCGAAATGCTATTTCGTTATCGTGCGCGCAATTATCCGGATACCTTGAGCGGTGAGGAAATGGCGCGTTGGGAGCAGTTCCGCGAGCAAAGATTGACCCAGCCAGCGAAAGGCTGGCTGTCACTTGCCGGCTATGGAGCGGAACTTCAGCGCTTAATGGCTAAGCCAGATGTTACTCAACAACAACGGCACATTCTCGAAGAGCTGCATTTTTACGGTGAAGCCATTTCCCCTTACTTGTAGAAGCAACGAATAACGGGCCGTTAAGGTCCGTTATGCTTTCCTGATTCGCGATAGTCAGAGTTGTCGCAATCAGCGCCGACGCTGAAAATACACGCTCAGTTGCTGGCCTAGCAGACTCTGAACGTGACTGCTGAGAGCTTACACGCGAATCTGCCGCTGCGTCGGGCCGGTGTTAAATAAGGCGCAGACTTTTGACAGATTGCCATCGTTCATCTCCACTTGACCCACCAGACGCCGCGCTTGAGCATTTTCGGGTGCTCGCAGTAATAGGCTTTGCAGCTGTTCGCGGCATTCGATACGCGTCGCCACGCTCTAAGCGTGGGCCGTGTCGTTTTGGTTAGGACGGCCATGCATCTCACTGGCCAGCAGTCGCAGCCGGGCTGTTTTGATTTGGTGAGCGGGATTATGACAGACGTTGGACTGTGCGTGTATGGGGCACTTCGTGTTTGCATAAGACGTGGCAAAACCCTTCAATTATGCTTTCATTTAACCGTGTGTTGATGAAAATCTTGCGAAACTTGTGCCAGTTTTTGAGAAACCCTTGCCAATTTCGTGTTGAATCGGTGGGTCGGGCAGAAAGCTGTGATCCCAACGCAAAAAAAGCACGCTGTGTGTGGTTTTGTGGCGGCTGATTTAACGGCGGATTTACGGTAGAATCAAACGAAGGTTTTAATCATCACTTGCCAGAGCGAGTCCGCTTTTCATGGAAATCAACCCCATCGTTATGAAGATTAAAGAACTTCGTGAGCGCACTGAAGCGCTCAGGGGGTATCTTTGACTACGACCAGCGTAGCGAACGTCTGACCGAAGTAGAGCGCGAACTGGAAATGCCCAGCGTTTGGGAAGATCCCGAGCGAGCGCAAGCTCTGGGTAAAGAACGCTCAGGTCTGGAACTGATCGTGTCCACCATTGATCGACTGACCAGCGGCCTGACCGATGCCGAAGGCCTGCTTGAGATGGCCGTTGAAGAAGACGACGAAGCCACGGTTGCCGACATCGAAAACGATCTTGCCGAACTGGATGCAAATCTGGAAAAGCTCGAATTCCGCCGCATGTTTTCCGGCGAAATGGACTCCAACAATGCCTATCTGGACATCCAGGCCGGCTCTGGCGGCACCGAAGCCCAAGACTGGGGCAATATGTTGCTGCGCATGTATCTGCGCTGGGCCGAGCGCCGTGGCTTTAAGGCTGAGATTGTCGAGTTGCAGGAAGGCGAAGTGGCGGGCATCAAGAGCGTCACACTTCACATTCAGGGCGATTACGCCTTTGGCTGGTTGCGCACCGAAACCGGCGTGCATCGCTTAGTACGTAAGTCACCGTTTGATTCCGGTAACCGCCGTCACACCTCGTTTTCATCGGTGTTTGTAGCACCTGAAGTAGACGACAGCATTGTGATTGAAATCAACCCGGCGGATTTGCGGGTCGATGTGTATCGCGCGTCCGGTGCCGGTGGCCAGCACGTTAACCGCACCGAGTCGGCCGTGCGCCTGACCCACAATCCGACTGGCATCGTTGTAGCCTGTCAAGCCGGTCGTAGCCAGCATCAGAACAAAGATCAGGCCATGAAACAGCTGAAAGCGAAGCTTTTTGAACATGAAATGCAGGCCCGTAACGCCGAGAAGCAAAAGCTGGAAGACTCCAAGTCCGACATCGGCTGGGGCAGCCAGATCCGCTCCTATGTGTTGGATGACAGCCGCGTCAAGGATTTGCGCACCAAGGTAGAAACCAGCAATACCCAGTCGGTACTTGATGGCGATATTGACAAGTTTATTGAAGCCAGCCTGAAAATGGCGTTGTGATCCAGCGCCCTTCGCTTTGATCCGGACTAACCCGACTCTTATTCCCAGTGAGCCAAAATGACTGAACAGATGCACAATGCCCAGCCCGATGCCCAGCCTGATGAGAACAAGCTGATTGCCGAGCGCCGCGCTAAACTGGCGGATATTCGTGAGCAGGGTAATGCGTTTCCCAACGACTTTCGTCGCGACAGTACCGCCGCCGAGCTGCTGGATAAATACGCGGATCATAGCAAACAACAGTTGGAAGACATGGCGATTCCCGTGGCCATTGCCGGCCGCATGATGCTGGATCGTAAGGCGTTCAAGGTGGTTCAGGACGTGACTGGCCGAATGCAGGTGTACGCCTCCAAAAATGTGCAAAAAGCCACAAAGCATTGGGATCTGGGGGACATTATTGGGGTTCGTGGCGTCTTGGCGCGCTCGGGTAAGGGCGACCTCTACGTCACCATGGACGACTACGTGCTGCTGACAAAATCTCTTCGCCCGCTGCCGGAAAAACACAAGGGCTTGACCGATACCGAGTCCCGCTATCGTCATCGCTACGTAGATTTGATGGTCAACGAAGACAGTCGCCGGGTGTTCCTTACGCGCTCGAAAATCATTACCACCATGCGCCAGTTTTTTGCTGATCGTGACTTCATGGAAGTTGAGACCCCCATGTTGCAAGTGATCCCCGGTGGCGCCACGGCGCGGCCGTTTATGACACACCACAACGCCCTGGGCATTGATATGTACTTGCGCATCGCGCCGGAACTGTATTTGAAGCGCCTTGTAGTCGGCGGCTTTGAACGGGTGTTTGAAATTAACCGTAACTTCCGCAACGAAGGGCTCTCGACCCGTCACAACCCGGAATTTACCATGGTCGAGTTCTACCAGGCTTACGCTGACTACAACGACCTGATGAATCTGACCGAAGACATGCTGCGCAGCGTTGCCGAGCAGGTTCTGGGCTCCAGTCTGGTGCTGAATACGGCGGTTGACACCGACGGTAACGAAACCCGCATTGAATACGACTTCGGTAAAGCGTTTGATCGGTTGACCGTGGTTGACGCTATTGTGCGCTACAACGAAAACGTCAGCGCCGAACAACTGGCGGACGAAAGCTTTGCGCGGCAGATGGCGAAAGACTTGGGCGTTAAAGTGAAAGACAGCTGGGGTCTTGGCAAAGTGCAGATCGAGATTTTTGAGGAAACCGCCGAACATCGTCTGATGCAGCCCACGTTTATTACCGAATACCCGAAAGAAGTGTCACCGCTGGCTCGCTGCAAAGACAGCAATCCATTCGTCACCGAGCGCTTCGAGTTTTTTGTTGGCGGTCGCGAAATTGCCAACGGCTTCTCCGAGTTGAATGACGCCGAAGACCAGGCCGAGCGTTTCCGCGCCCAGGTGGCAGAAAAAGACGCCGGCGACGACGAAGCCATGTTTTACGACGAAGACTACGTGATGGCGCTGGAATACGGCATGCCGCCCACCGCGGGCGAAGGCATTGGTATCGACCGTCTGGCCATGCTGCTCACTAACTCCGCGTCTATCCGCGACGTTATTCTGTTCCCGGCCATGCGCCCGGAACACAAAGCAGACAGTAAAAAGAGTGAGGGCTAAGCGATGACGCCACTACAGGGGCTGGCGCAGCAGCTGTTGCCCGACCGCGGCTGGTCGGAACGGCTGGCAGAAGAGTTCCGGCAGCCATACATGGCGTCTTTGGCGCAGTTTTTAGCGGCAGAGGAAGCAGCGGGTAAGAACATTTACCCACCGGCGCGCCGAGTATTTAATGCGCTGAACAGTACGCCATTGGAACAGGTGAAAGTGGTGATTCTAGGACAGGACCCCTACCACGGGCCGGGTCAGGCCCACGGTTTGAGCTTTTCGGTGTTGCCCGGCACCCCCACGCCGCCATCGCTGGCTAATATGTTTAAGGAAATCCGCACTGACCTTGGCGTAGAGCCTGCGGCCCACGGGTGTCTGCAGGCCTGGGCCGACCAGGGCGTATTGCTGCTGAACAGCGTGTTAACGGTGGAGAGCGGCCGCGCCGGCGCGCATCAGGGAATGGGCTGGGAAGAATTCACCAACGCTGTGATCGCGGCGGTCAATGAGCAGAACCAAGGCGTGGTGTTTATGCTCTGGGGCAGTTACGCCCACAAAAAGGGCCGCGGTATTGATCACCAAAAACATCTGGTACTGAAGGCGCCGCACCCATCGCCTCTAAGCGCTTATCGCGGCTTTTTTGGTTGCCAGCATTTTTCCCAGGCTAATCGATGGCTGGGTGAGAGGGGTTTTGGCGCTATTGACTGGGCGCTGCCTCAGCACCCCTGATGTTTCCTGCGTGGGCTTTTTTTGCTCTCACTACTGCAGCATTGCCATGGCGGCCGCCATCTGGGCGTCCAGGTTTTCATCGTCACTTGCTGCAGGATCTAGCCCAAGTCGTTCGAACGCGCTGATGGCGCTCCAGTCCATCTGAGCCCAGGGGTGATCGGTTCCGGCAACTCTCTGCAAATTCGCCATCATCACCAGATCGCTGTAGTCGGCCTTGGCAGGGCTGCGGTCAAACTGGTTATAAAGTAACGGAACCTCCTGCAGGTCGGCGGGGAAACCCCAGCGCTTGAGGATAATTGAGCCAATTTGCGGGTGCAGTTCAGCAACGATTTCATCCAGCACAATGCCGCTAATGTTGACGTCATTGTCTTCGATATAGCGCAGTATCGGCAACGTACCAATCAAGTGAACCATGCCTGCCAAGGTGGCCTGTTCGGGCTCGAGGCGCGTGTAATTCTGGGTTAGAAAGTGACAAATGCCAGTGACCTCTATGCTGGTTTGCCAGGTTGCGCGCATGCGTTTGTCGATCATATCCGAGGTGGCTTGAAACATTTGTTCCACGGCCAGACCCATGGCCAAGCTGCTGGTGTAGGTCATGCCCAGGCGATTAACCGCCATACTCAGGTTCTTGATCGGGCGACTACCGCGGAACAACGGGCTGTCACAAACGCGAACAAGACGCGCAGACAACGCTGTATCGTTGCTGATCACCTTCACCAAATCCATGGTTGCTGAGTCTTCAGACTGTGCGATATCACGTACTTTAAGCGCAGCTTCGGGCAGTGTTGGTAGCACCAGCTTGTTGCTGTTGATGGCGGTAATCAGGTCGTTTTTGATGGTGTCGGCGATGTTCGACATAGGGTAACCAGATCCGGTTGAGCAATTAAGCGGTTAAGCGATGAAACGCGGGCCTGTGGCCCGGTGGGCATTCGCATCGTCGGCCAAGGTATAGCAAATTCGGCGACGTTTGCTCATTACATTATGAGTCTGCCGCCTTTTGCGGTTGCTCACGCTCCGGCACGGCGTACGTCAGCGGGCACAGTTGCAGGCTGGCATCGCTGCTATTGGCCAGTGTGAGCGGGCCATGTGCGGCGTTATGGCGAATGACCGCCAGTAAATGATATTGCTGCGGCCCGGTCTGCAAGGTATTGACCACGTCGCCCACGTTGCGCTCACCGTTGCTGATAGCATCGCCAACGGCCGGTTCTGTGTCGGTGGTAACGGCCAGTCGGTAAAGGCTCTTTTTCAGCTGCCCAAGAAAGTGCATGCGCGCAATAATTTCCTGACCGGTGTAGCAGCCTTTCTTAAAGTGGACGCCTCCCAAATGTTGCCAGTTCAGCATCTGTGGCACGTAGGCGCCGGCGGTTGTGCTGGTCAGCCATGGCACCCCGGCGGCAATTTGTCCGGCTTGCCAAGTGGCCAGGCTGCATTGACTGCCATCATTGTGGGCGTCCAGTACCTCAGGCAAGGTGCCCTTCGGTGACCAAAGCTCATAGCGCGCTGGGCCTTCGATGGAAGGCTCCAGCAAAATCAGGTGACCGTGCTCAGTGGTCAGAGTGTCTCCGGGCTGCCGCAGATCGGTGACCAGCGCAGCTTGCTCACCCGCTACCGCTTGCGCCAGTTCACTGCCAAAGATGCCGATGATTTTGCTGTTATCCAAGCGGGCCATGGTAGTGCCGCGAAACAGCATCAAATATTTGCGCAACTCAGCCTCAGTGGTATCCGCCAGCTCGCTTCTGAAGTCCATCAGAATATCGTCATTGTGGCGCACCATACGTACCAGGGCGTAGGCCCTGCCTTTGCGATTACTGGCGGCTGCGTGCAGGGACTTGCCCGCGGTGACTTCGCTCACGTTCTGGCTGAACTGGCCTTGCAAAAATTTCTCGGTGCCGGCTCCGCTGACCGTCACCATCAGGCGGTCACTCAGCTCTGCCCAGCTGTTTTCCGGCAGTGGTTGTCGTGCCACCCCATCTGCAGTGGAGGGTGCAATTGGGCTGTCAACTGATGAATAGGCAGTGGTATCACTCATTACAAGCTCCGCAAAACAAAGACAAATGGGGTCAAACGGTGGCGGTCTTAGATTTTTGCCCGAGCCTTAGCCACAGGCGCAAACGGCGCGCATCGTCTGAAGGCAGGTTGCCACGGCTGCCGCTGAGCAGCAATACCGTTGTGTAATAGCGGTTGCTGTGGGCTTGGCGTAATTGCAGAACACTGAAGTGGGCGCCAATGCGGCTGCCAGGGCCCGGATTGACGGCGACCGCCGTGCTGTTGTGGTGCAGAGCCCACAGTTGGTCATCATGAAGGTTCAATCCGACCACGCAATGTGGCCCTAACAGCAAGCCGTGGCTGCGAATGGCATGAAACGCACCCACGGCGGCCAGAGGAATCAACGCTAACCACCACGCATGGCCGTCAGTGGACAGCACACTCACAAAACCCGCCAGCACCAACCAAGGCAGGGCGGCGATAGCACCCACCAGTCTGGCTGGGCACAGTCTGATATCAATCTGGCTGGACACGTTTCAGAATAACCTCAACGATGCGCTGCAGGTCCGGATCCTCAGACTTATTGCGTTGCATAAACCACTCGAACATGTCGCTGTCTTCACACGTCAGCAGTTTCTCATAGTAGGCTTGATCATCTGGGTTCAAATCACAGTAGGCCTGCTCCAGAAACGGCACCAGGAGATTATCCAGTTCCAGCATACCGCGGCGGCTGTGCCACCATAAGCGCTTGAACTCGGGTGAGTTTGAAGTGATCTGGGATTCAGACATATCGCATCCTGTCGGTTTTGGGTTGGGTGCTACTTGGTTTCACCCCTACGGGGCGTCAAGGTTCAGAGGTACGGTACGTAGTGGGTACCAATAGAGTGTCACGGACTTCTTCTTGCAGCTCCGGAAAATCCAAGGTGTAGTGAAGGCCACGGCTTTCATGCCTTTGCAGCGCGGAACAGATAATAAGGTCCGCCACGGTAACCAGATTGCGTAATTCCAGCAAATCGTTAGATACCCGATAGTTGCTGTAAAAATCACCGATTTCCTGGGACAGCAAATCGACCCGGTGCTTGGCTCGCTGCAGGCGCTTCGTGGTGCGAACTATACCGACGTAGTCCCACATGAAGTGGCGCAGTTCGTCCCAGTTGTGAGAAATCACTACGTCTTCATCAGAATCGCGAACCTGGCTTTCATCCCACTCCGGAACATTCAGTACGGCCGGTATGTCGGCTTCCCGGCGGGTAATGTCTTCCGCGGCAGCGCGGCCATACACCAGGCATTCCAGCAAAGAATTGCTGGCCATGCGGTTGGCACCGTGCAGGCCGGTAAAAGCGGCTTCGCCGACCACATACAGCTGGTTGATATCGGTTCTGGCGCGTTGGTCGCTGATGATACCACCGCAGGTGTAATGGGCCGCTGGCACTACTGGAATGGGCTCGCAGGTGATATCAATGCCATAGGTCAAACAGGTTTCGTAAATGGTCGGAAAGTGGTGTTTTATAAAATCAGCCGGCTTGTGGCTGATGTCCAGATACACGTGGTCTGCGCCCAGGCGTTTCATCTCGTGATCGATCGCGCGGGCAACAATGTCTCTGGGCGCCAGTTCCGCACGACTGTCGAAACGGTCCATAAAGCGGCTGCCGTCCGGCAGCTTCAAGTGCCCACCTTCGCCGCGCAGAGCTTCGCTGATTAGAAACGATTTGGCGTGGGGGTGGTACAGGCAGGTCGGGTGAAACTGGTTGAATTCCATATTGGCGACGCGGCAGCCCGCACGCCACGCCATGGCAATGCCGTCACCAGAAGCACCGTCCGGGTTGGTGGTATAGCGGTAGGCCTTAGAAGCCCCTCCGGTGGCGATGACCGTAAAGCGGGCACGAATCAATTCAACGTGGTTGTCGTCGAGATTCAGTACGTAAGCACCCACGCAACGATTGCCAGGCAGCGACAGTTTGCGGTTAGTGATCAGATCGACCGCGACCCGGCCAGACATCAGCGTGATGTTGGCTCGTGCTTCGGCTTGGGCCGCCAGGGTGGTAGACACCGCCTGCCCGGTGGCATCTGCAGCGTGGATGATGCGGCGATGGCTGTGGCCACCCTCGCGTGTCAGGTGAAAAGCGGCGTTGTCATCGCGAGTGAAGTCCACGCCAGAATCAACCAGCCAGTCAATGCTGGCCTTGCTGTGCTCTACGGTAAAGCGCACAGCGTCCTTGTGGCAGAGGCCTGCGCCGGCGTTCAGAGTGTCTTGAATGTGATTTTCAACGGAGTCTTCCCGATCGAGCACCGCCGCAATTCCGCCCTGGGCCCACAGCGTGGCGCCACTGCTGATGGCCGCTTTGCTGAGAACGCAGACGTGCAAATGGGGCGGCAGATTCAGAGCCACCGTCAAACCGGCAGCGCCACTGCCGATCACCAGTACATCGAACTCGAAGGATTGTGGCATAAGGTTGATATCACAGGCCATAATGTGGAAGTGTATTGAACTAAACTTTGTGCTCGCTGTCCATTTGCCAGAGCTAGAGAGTCGCTTTTAGGCGATTTCTTTCCGAAAACGCCAACAATGGACGCCGGGCAGCAGCATGATGCATTCCATTCTAAAACAGGCCAGAACTCAGGCCCTTGAACCAGCGAGTGCCGGCAAATCGTCCATGACGTCCAGTATTGATAAAACAGCCCCCGACCAGGGCGACAGCCAGACCGATTTGCAGTTGGTGCACAAGGTACGCAGGGGCGACCGCGCTGCGTTCGATTTGCTGGTGCTGAAATACCAGTCGCGAGTAGTATCTATCATCAGCCGTTATGTATTCGATAGCCACGAAGTGATGGATCTTACCCAAGAAACTTTCGTTAAAGCCTTTCGCGCCATTGACCGTTTCCGGGGCGACAGCGCATTTTACACCTGGCTTTACCGCATAGCGGTTAACACAGCCAAAAACTATCTGGAAGCCCGCAGTCGGCGCCCTCAGAGCAGTGTGGATTCTGCGGATGCGGAAAACTACGACGATGGCCAACGCTTGCGGGATATTGCTTCGCCAGAGAAATTGCTGCAGCGCGACCAGTTGCAGCGGGCCTTGAATAGAGCCATAGACGCACTGCCGGAAGAATTGCGCTCGGCGTTTTTGCTGCGCGAATACGACGGCCTGAGTTACGAAGACATTGCCCGCATACTGGAATGCCCGATTGGCACGGTGCGTTCTCGTATTTTCCGGGCCCGGGATGCGGTAGATCGCCATCTTGGCCCCTTGCTCAACCACTCTGCAAGCAATTGAGGTTGCATCCTATGGATGATCGTCTCAGAGAAACCTTGTCGGCCATGGTAGACGACGAAGCAGACGAACTCGCTGTGAGGCGTTTGCTGTCCTTTTCCGACCAAGATGAAGTGCGCGGCCAGTGGCAACGCTGGCAGCAGATTCACGACCTGATGCATGGCTTGGGCGCTGCAGCCGACTCAGTTTCGCCGGCCGCAGATGTCAGTGCTGGTGTCTGGCAACGCCTTGACGTCGGGGTAGCTGCGTTAGAACACAATGCGGCAAAGGCAACAAGTCGTCAGCGCTGGCACTGGCCCGTTATGGCCATGATAGCGCTGGCGCTGGTGGTGGGTTTTGGCGCGGGTTCGGGCTGGCACAGCGCCGCCGACCCGGAGCTGATTGCGGCTCAGACCGCAGCGCAACCAAACTCGGCTGCCGCGGTGACTTCGGTTAGTGAAGTATCTCTGCGGAGCCTGGACGCCAGGCAGCGACAGCAGATTCACCGTTATCTGCTGGAACACGCCCAGCATAACAGCGTGGGTGCCGGTCGGAGTTCGGTGGGCTATGCGCGTCTGGTCAGCGCTGATGCAGGGAGTTATTAAACCGTGAACGGGCAGGCAGGCACAGTATGGTTGCGTTTTTTCCTGGCCCTTGCGGTTATGGTTTTGTCGATGCCGGCGGCGACACGGGCGGCTGACACGCAGCCCCAAGTAGCCAGTAGCGTAGAAGCGGTCGAGTGGTTGCAACGCCTGAGCCCGGCCATGAACACGACCTCTTACCGGGGCGTGTTTGTGTATGGCCGTAACCAGCAGGTGCATTCCATGCAAGTGGCCCATCGCTACAACGGCAGTATGGTTGAGGAAAGGTTGGTTATTCAGGACGGCGGTAGCGGCGAAATTGTGCGTCGTGGCACGGAAGTTATTTGCGTGTTACCAGCTCAGGATACCGTCATACTGGATGCTCTCATTCCCTCCGGGTCGCTGGCTGATTCGTTTAATGATCAGCCATTGCCTGCGCCGCGTTGGTATCAGGCGCAAATGCTGGGAGAGGGCCGCGTAGCGGGCTACGCTGTTGTAAAAATTGCTTTGAACGCTAATGACCCTTACCGCTACAGCTATCGCTTGTGGCTGGAAAAAGACACCGGCCTGCTGGTGAAAAGCCAAACCCGTAACGCCGACGACCAGATCCTGGAGCATTTCCAGTTCACCAGCCTTGATATCACCGACGATATTGTCGACAGCGAGCTTCAAATATCAACAACCGATAAGAGTAAGACTCATACCATGAGCCTTGAACCTTCAAACTCGGTCACCGAGCTGGTGACCCGCCTGCAAGGTTGGTCGCTGGGTTGGCTGCCCGCGGGCTTTGAGCCAGCGGCTACGCCGCGATCGGACAAACGCCAGGTGATTGCGTTCAGCGACGGTTTTGCGGCTTTTTCAGTGTTTGTAGAAGACGCTGTCAGTCTGGATATGCCCACGGGTGCATCGCGCATTGGTGCTACCACGGTGTATTTGCGACCGGTGCAGTCAGACGGTCGCCAGGTGTTGATTTCGGTGGTCGGCGAGGTGCCTCCGATCACCGCCCGTAAAGTGGCAGAGTCGGTCCGTTTTGACAGCGCAGCGGTTGATAGTAAAACTGTTGATAGCGCTAATGTGGATAGCGCCACCGCAAGCCTGGTCGAGCATCAGGGCGCGAGCCGATGATCACCGAAAGCGGCCGGGTGGTCGCGGTGTCTGGCACCACCGTCTGGGTGCAAACCATTCGCCAGAGCACGTGTCAGAGCTGCTCCGCCCGCGGTGGCTGTGGCCAGAGAGTGCTGGCGGCTGCCAGCGGTGGCCGGGCCAATCAGGTGCAAGTGCTGAACAGTTTGCACGCGGGCGTGGGTGACGACGTAACATTGGGTATTGCGGAACAGGCGCTATTGCAGGCGTCGCTATTGGTGTATGCGCTACCGCTGCTGTTGATGGTCGCTGCGAGCATGGCCGCAAGCCAGCTGGTGCCGGGCAGCGACGGCGTGGCTATCTTAGCCGCTGGCCTTGGCTTGGGCGCGGGCTTTTTCGTTGCAAGGCTACGACAGCACCGCATACCCAGCGGCTATCAGCCGCACTTAATGAAGGTTAATAAGTACGCGCCTGCCCAATCGTTATAATTTCTTCCAGCGTCCGTATATTGAAATAGCGGGCTTTGCCCTCAAGCACGTATTCACTAATGCCGTTCGCTGGCCGCTCCGGTCAGCTCAGAACTCATGATAGGAGTTGCTCAATGCCAAAAACACCTTCGGTTGTGGCTGTCAGGCAGTCCACCAACTGTATTTCTTTAATATGGGCTGCGCTGCTGTCCACCAGTCTGATGATATTGCTGGCATCGAGCCTGGCTGTTCAAGCCCGCGGCCTGCCTGACTTTACCGAGTTGGTGGAAGACAATGCTGGGGCGGTGGTGAATATCAGCACCACCTCGGCAGCGCCGGAAAATACCAGCCGTCTTCAGAATTTGCCGTTTGATGAACGCCAGCTGGAGCAGATGCCAGAATTTTTTCAGGATTTTTTTCGGGGTCCTGGCTCGGGTAACTCCCAAGGCGGTCGGGCTCAACCGCGTCGGTCTATGGGCTCCGGTTTTATCGTGTCCAGCGATGGCTACGTACTGACCAACAATCACGTAGTAGAAGGCGCTGACGAAATTATTGTGCGCTTGAATGACCGCCGTGAACTGCCCGCGCGCCTGATTGGCACGGACCCGCGCTCCGATATGGCCGTGTTGAAAATTGAAACCGGTGACGACTTGCCTGTGGTTCAAGTGGGCAGGTCAAGAAATTTGAAAGTGGGCGAGTGGGTCTTTGCCATCGGTTCACCCTTTGGCTTTGACTATACTGTTACCGCCGGCATCGTCAGCGCCCTTGGTCGCTCCCTGCCTAGCGAAAATTACGTGCCGTTCATTCAGACCGACGTTGCTATTAATCCTGGTAATTCCGGCGGGCCGTTGTTCAACCTCGACGGCGACGTGATTGGCATTAATTCCCAGATTTATACCCGTTCCGGCGGCTTTATGGGGGTGTCTTTCGCCATTCCCATTGACGACGCTATGAACGTATTCCGCCAGATCCGCGACAACGGCAGTGTATCCCGTGGTTGGTTGGGCGTGCTGATTCAAGAAGTAAACCGTGATTTGGCCGAGAGTTTTGGCCTGAAGCGTCCGCGCGGCGCGCTGGTTGCCGAAGTTCTTGACGGCTCACCGGCAGAGGCCGCTGGCTTGCAGTCCGGTGACATTGTGCTGACCTATGACGGCGAGGAATTACAGTTGTCATCTGAGTTGCCGCCAATGGTGGGGCGCACGCCGATTGGTGAGTCAGCGCGTTTGACGGTGCTGCGTGGTGGAAACGAAATGTCTATTGATGTGAAAATTGGTCAGCTGCCGGACGAACGTGGTGCCCAGGCGCAGAGTCCGGCAACCCCCGGCGACAATGTTTCGTTGCTGTTCGGTTTGAGCGTTGAGCCGCTGCCATCGAGCACGACTGACGCCCAGGGCATCAGTGCCGGCGTATTAGTGGCGGATGTTCAGGGTGGTCCTGCTTTTGACGCCGGCATACGCCCCAATGATGTGATTACAGAAATTGATCGCAAAGCGGTGACGTCGGTGTCGGATTTCCGCAACATTGCCGGCAACCTGACCGGCGATCGCGCCGTGCCAGTGCGCGTAGTGCGCCAGGGTCGCGCGCTCTACCTGGTGATGAAACCTTAATACCTCTTCAAACCCGGCTGCCGACAGCAATGGCAATGGCGGCCGGTAAACTGTAAAATACCGTCGTTGTCGGTTTCGGCAGCGGCCCTTCCCGGGCTCAATCCCGTGTCTTATACGAGTATTCATTGTCTGTGACTGAACTGAGCCGAATCCGTAACTTTTCTATTATCGCCCATATTGACCATGGCAAGTCCACACTCGCAGACCGGTTTATCCAGACCTGCGGAGGCCTGACCCCCCGTGAAATGGCGGATCAGGTGCTCGACTCCATGGATATTGAGCGTGAACGCGGTATTACTATCAAAGCGCAGTGTGTGACCCTGAATTACACCGCTTGTGACGGCCAGGTTTACAAGCTCAACTTTATTGACACGCCGGGGCACGTAGACTTTTCTTACGAAGTGTCACGTTCACTTTACGCGTGCGAAGGCGCATTGCTGGTGGTGGATGCCGGGCAGGGTGTTGAAGCTCAGTCGGTGGCCAACTGCTATACCGCCATTGAACAGGGTCTGGAAGTGGTGCCGGTGCTGAATAAGATGGATTTGCCGCAGGCCGAACCGGAGCGGGTAGCCGCCGAGATTGAAGACATCATTGGCATAGATGCCAGCAGCGCCGTGCGTTGCTCGGCAAAAAGCGGCATGGGTGTGGACGATGTGCTGGAAGATCTGATCCAGAAAATTCCACCGCCAACGGGTGATCGTTTGGCGCCGCTGCAAGCACTGATCATCGACTCCTGGTTTGATAATTACCTGGGCGTCGTGTCGCTGGTGCGAGTGACTCAGGGCGTGCTGAGAAAAGGCGAAAAAATTGTTATCAAGTCGACGGGTAAGGCTTGGAATGCGGACAGAGTGGGTATCTTTAAACCAAAGCCCTACGACACCAACATTCTGGAAGCGGGTGATGTAGGTTTTGTGATTGCTGGCATCAAAGCCATCCACGGTGCGCCGGTGGGCGATACCATCGTGCATCACAAATTTGCCGACGAAACCTCCAGACTGCCGGGCTTCAAAAAAATTCAGCCGCAGGTGTACGCCGGTTTATTTCCGGTCAGTTCCGACGATTACAACGATTTCCGTGAGGCTCTGGACAAACTGACGCTGAATGATGCGTCCTTGTTTTTCGAGCCGGAAAGCTCCGACGCGTTGGGCTTTGGTTTCCGCTGTGGTTTTCTGGGCATGCTGCACATGGAAATTATTCAGGAGCGGCTGGAGCGTGAGTACGATATTGACTTGGTCACTACCGCGCCCACGGTTATTTACGAAGTGCTCACCAAACAGGGTGAGACATTATCGGTGGACAGCCCCTCAAAGTTACCGGACATTGGCTCAATTGAGGAAATGCGTGAGCCCATTGTGCAAGCCAACATTCTGGTGCCGCAAGAGCATTTGGGAAATGTGATTGCCCTGTGCGAGCAAAAACGCGGTGTACAAAAAAGTATGCACTTCACCACCAGGCAGGTGCAGCTCACCTATGAGCTGCCCATGGCCGAAGTGGTTCTCGACTTTTTCGATCGGTTAAAATCCGTCAGCCGAGGCTTCGCTTCACTGGACTACCACTTCATTCGGTTTCAGGCCGCTAATCTCGTGCGTCTGGACGTGCTGATCAACGGTGAGCGAGTGGATGCTCTGGCCTTGATTGTTCACCGTGAACTGGCGAACCACAAGGGCCGTCAACTGGTGGAAAAGATGAAAGAGCTGATTCCGCGGCAAATGTTTGACATTGCCATTCAGGCGGCTACTGGCAATCAAGTCGTGTCACGAGTGACGGTGAAAGCCTTGCGTAAAAACGTGACCGCCAAGTGTTACGGCGGCGATGTCAGTCGCAAAAAGAAACTGCTGCAAAAGCAAAAAGACGGTAAAAAACGCATGAAGCAGGTGGGTAACGTGGAAGTCCCTCAAGATGCGTTTTTAGCGGTGTTGAAAATCGACAGCTAGAAAATCGACAAAATTGGGTGTCTGACAAACCGGCAC
>Ga0307981_1001541_pt1 | contig 20357 bp, 21 predicted proteins | sample OrgLakmetagen987_FD_201849 | JGI IMG/M metagenome (GOLD analysis project Ga0307981, IMG submission 201849) | Saline water microbial communities from Organic Lake, Antarctica - #987 | ecosystem: Environmental > Aquatic > Non-marine Saline and Alkaline > Saline | place: Antarctica: Organic Lake... | reverse complement strand
GTGCAATTTCGCAACCGCGCGGTACGTGACATCTTTTGTGCGTCAGTGTGCGATAGCCAACATGACCAGTGATGCCTTCGCCGCCAACCTCAGCTATACCTGCAGCCTGCAGCCCTCAATTGCTGAGGCCCGCCGCCGCAACGGCATCAACCGCCAGCACTTAAACAAGTATCTGGCCGGGTCGATGCGACGCCTTCGTTTTTGACGGTCGACAAAATCTGAGGTGGTCAGGTGCCGGGCCGGTTGCCGCCCCGCAATCGCTGCGCCAGCACCGTGCCGAAATGTGCCAACCCCTTGGGCAGCACAATCACGAACACAACCAACGCAAGGCCTAGGATCAGGTTCCGCGCGTCGCCCATCCCCTTGGCAAACTCAACCACGACCATCATCAGCCCGGTCCCGATCAGCGGCCCCCAAGTTGAGCCGAGGCCACCGACAATCACCATCGACAGCACGAACATGAGTGTCGAGAAATCAAATAGGCTGGGCCCTGCAAACCTGTAATGCGCGGCATAGACAGCACCTGCGAGGCCCGTGAGAAACGCGGTGACGGCGAACGCAATGATCTGGTATTTCTTGCGGTCGATACCCCGGCTGGCCGCATACCCCGGATTGTCCCGGATCGCACGAAACGCAAGGCCAAGGCGTCCATGAATGATTATAACGCACGCTAGGACCGTGACGGCAAACGCCGCAAGGACGGTGTAGTAGTTACCCAGCACCCAATTGCCGCGCAGTAGCTGGCGAAAGCCGAAATCGTCAAAGCGTGAAAAGCCAGTAGAGCCGCCAAAAAGCTGCTGGCAGTTATTGGCCACCATCGTGAAACAGACGGTATCAGTGATGATCAGCACATGGATCATCTCGGCAATGGCATAGGTCAGCAATGCGACATAGGCGCCAGTCAGCCGCAGACAGGCCATGCCTATTACCAGCGCCAGAAGTGCAGAGGCGACAGCCGCAATCGGGATTGCGGCCCACACATTGAGGCCCAGAAACATCACACCCATCGCCATGCCATAGGCGCCGCAAGCGACGAACAGCATCTGCGCCAGAGAGAAGACGCCGGCATGGCCCATCAGCACGTTCCAGTTCATAGCGACCATCGCCCAGATGAAGAACACGATGACCTCGCCCAGCATATACCGCTCGGTCAGGACCAATGGCAGCAAGGCGAAGGCGGCGATGACGGCAACACCCACCAGCAGGTGGCGCTGAACAGGGCCGGCAGCGAGGTTCGGCATACTCATAACCGCACCACTTTTTCCCGGCCAAATAAGCCGAGGGGGCGCCAGATCAGCACAATAATGACCAGCATCAACATGACTGGAAAGCCGAAGCGCACGCCAAAATAGAACCCGATGGCCGATTCCAGCAGCGCGAGGCCAAACGCGCAAACGCCCGCACCCCACACATTGCCAAGGCCCGCGACCACGCAGATCACAAACGCCTTGAGCAGCGGATCACCCCCCATTTGGGGCGACAGCGTGGTCAGCGTGGATATCATAAGGCCCGCCACGCCCGCCAGCGCGCCAGCCAGCGCCATGACCTGCAAATAAACGGTGCCAGTGCGCACGCCCATCAGCTGCGCTGCGTCACGATTGATCGCCGTCGCGCGAATTGCCCGTCCAAACTTAGTGCGCAAGAGCAGCCACGCGACCGCGCAGATGCACACGGCAGCGACGGCCAGTATGACCATCGCCTGATACGTCACCGCAACGCCACCGATCCGCATGATGCCCTCGATACGCACCGGCTGCGGATAGGGATAACCACCGTAGGTTTTCAGCACCAGATCCTCCAGCACAATGGCAAGGCCAGCGGTCGCGACTAGAATGTTCGTCTCAAATTCAGGTGAATTCAACATGAAGCGGACCATCAACAGATGCGTCGCCATGCCGATCAGCGCGCCCGCCGCCATAGCCACGACAATCCCCAAGATGAGCGGCAGCCCGATAGCCGACGACATCGTAAACACCGCATAGGCTCCCAGCGTCATGAACATCCCGTGCGCCATGTTGAACATGCCCAGCGTGCCATAGATCAGCGACAGGCCAACAGCGGCCAGCGCGTACATCGATCCCATCGTCAGCCCGGTGACGATGATCTGAATGATGATCTCCATCTTAGTGGCCTCCCAGATATGTTTTCATGATGTCCCGGCTCTCGTCCGCCTCATCGGCAGTGCCGGACCAGACGATATGGCCCGCATCCATCAGCGATAGCCGGTCCGCCAGCGCCATGACGCGGCTAGGGTTTTCCTCGACCACAAGGAAGGATCGCCCACCGGCGCGCAAGGCGCGCAGCGCCTCGTAAATCTGCTCGATCAGCAGCGGGGCAAGGCCCAGCGACGGCTCGTCCAGCATCAGCACCTTCGCGTCAGCCATCAGGCCGCGCCCAATGCCGACCATGCGCCGCTCGCCGCCCGACAGCGAATTGGTGGGCTGGTTGCGGCGGTCCTTGAGCCGGGGAAATAGGGTAAAGACGGTATCGAGGCGGCGATCCACCTCTGGCCCATTCGGCAAAAGGTAGGCGCCCATCAGCAGATTTTCCTCGACCGACATCTCGGTAAACAGCTGATCGCCCTGCGGCACATGCACCAGCCCCGCCTCAACCCGTGCAAAGATGCTGGAGGTTTCAAGCCGCTTGCCCGCAAGGCTAAGTGTACCACCGCGAAAGGGCAGAAAACCCGACAGCGTCCGCAGCAGCGTGGTCTTGCCATGCCCGTTGGGGCCGATCACGGACAGCACCTCGCCTTCGGCCAATTGCACCGTGACGCCGTGCAGCACGGGTCGGTGAAGATAGCCAGAAACGATGTCCTGAGCGTCAAGCAGAAAGCTCATGCGCTGCCCCCAATCCCGGCAGAGCCGAGGTACACCTCGGTCACCGTCTTGTCGGCGGCGATGCCGCGCGGCGTGCCATCATAGATGATGCGGCCCTGATGCATGATCGTCGCGCGGTCGGCGACGGCCATCAGGAAATGCATGACATGCTCGATAAAGACCAGCGTCAGGCCCTGCCCCTTAAGGCGCAAAACCAGCTCGATGAATTCTTCGATTTCGGGCGGCGTCAGGCCGCCCACAGGCTCGTCCATCAGCAGGATATCTGGCGCATTAACCAGCGCGGTGGCAACCATCAGCTTTTTGCGCGCCAGAACGGGTACGCCCACGACCATATCATCCGCAATATCCTCAAGGCCAATATCAGCCAAAATGGCGCGGGCCGCGTCACGGTCGGCGCGGCGGGTCAGCAACCAGCCACCAGAACTTCGCCTTCCAAACGCCTGAGCGGCCAGCACATTCTCGTAAACAGTTAGCCCACCAAAGCCAGAGTTCAGCTGAAATGTGCGCGCCAACCCCAGCTGGCAAAGCTTGTGCGGCGGGGTGCCTGTGACAGGCACCCCCATATAGCGCACCTCGCCTTCGCTGACCGGGGTGAGGCCACTAATCAGGTCGAAAAACGTCGTCTTGCCCGCGCCGTTGGGGCCACCGATGCCCACTGTCTCGCCCTTGGCGACGGTGAAATCGACGGCGTCCACGGCCACAAGGGCGCCAAAGCGCCGGGTGACACCCCGGCACTCCAGCGCGGCCGGCGTGGCCCCGGTGGCGCCCGCCGACAATCGCTTAACCCTTCATCCAAGGCGGCATCTGAAACTTGCCTTTAGCGTAGGGCCAAGGCGCAATCAGCACGCCATCTTCGGCCTGATCGTGGATCTGGCTAAAGATGTGGGGCATCCCTAGCGATGGATCATCAGTCTCGGTCGGGTAGGACCAGGCCGATTGCGTATCGGTGCGGATCCGCATCGTTCCCATCGGCCCGCGATAGATCAGGCCCATTAGCCGATCCGCCACTGCGCGGTTCGCGTCGTCCTCATAGGGCGCGCCCGGCCCGCCTGCCAGCGCGGCGGCGATGGCGTAGGCGTGCAGCGCGCTATAGGTCTGGCCACCGCCATTAGGCGATGCGTTGGCGCCAAACCGTTCCTTGTAGGCGTCTGAGAACGCTGTTCCGATCTCGTCCTGCAATGCGCCGATGACGGTGGCGTAGGTCACACCAACCGAGTTTTCGCCCGCAATGTCGCGGAACGCGGCCAGCGACGCGCCATATTGCATATAGACGAGGCTGTCGGTGGGATCGTTCATGAACTGGTTCATGAACTGCGCCTGATCAGAGGTGTAGAAATGCGTCACCGCGATCACGGCGGGCGGGTCTGCGCGCAGCTTGGCCAATGTGGGGCCCCAATCGGTGACCGGCACCGTGACCGTCTCAAAGAGCGACACCTCATAGCCGGCCTCGGCTGCACCATCCTGTAGGGCATTCGCAATGTTGACGGAATAGGTGCCGGGGCCAGTGATGATGGCCAGCTTGTTGTTCGGCGGTGTGAATTCGCCAGCCGCTTCGATATCGCCAAGGAATTTCAGCAGGCCCGCGCCATACATAGTCTCGGGTGGATCATACTGGATAGTGCCCCAGTAGCGATCGGGGTCGGACTTCACCAGCTCGTCATGCACCGTCACCGTGTTGGCGTGCATCGCGATGATGCCCGCATCGGCGGCGACATCGTGCAGCGCAGTACCAGTCTCAAGGTTGTAGCCGGCGATCAAGACGCTGGCATTGTCGCGATCGATCAGGCGCTGCGCGCCCTGAATCAACACATCGTCGCCCTTGCTCTCGGTATCGACGAACACAAGCTCGACGGTGCGGCCAAGGATACCGCCGACACTGTTGATCTCGTCTGCCGCCATCTCTAGCCCGTTGCGGAATTCAATGCCGTCCGCCGCCACGATGCCGGTCAGGGGCATCAGACCGCCGATCACGATGGGATCGCCTTCTTGCGCATAGGCACGGCTGTTCAGCCCTGCAAGCAGGGCGGCACCGCCCGCGGTCGCGCCTGCGCCCCGAAGGAAGCCGCGGCGCGATGTCTTGCTCTCGTTGGTCATGTCATATCTCCACTGTTGGGGCGCTGGTCACTTGCCAAAGAACGCCTCTTTTACTTTGCTGATAAGGGCCTTCTGGTCGCCGCTTGCCTCTTGGCCACCATAGGCGGCGACGACGGCGTCGAAGGGATCGGTAAGTATCTGGCTGGCACCTGACATCGCCTCAAGCGTGGCGAGGCCGCAATAGGGTACATAGGTCGCCGAATAGCCGCCCTCATGCGTAACAATGATACGGCCCTTGGCGTACTTGTCAGCTACCTCCATCAGACGTTGCATCATCCATGCGTAATCTGTCGAGGCCAGCATCTGCATCCCCAGAGGGTCCAGCGCGCAGCTGTCGAAGCCGCTCGGGATCACAAGCAGCTCGGGCTTGAATGCCTCCAGCGCGGGCAGGACCAGCTCCTCGAACGCGGCGCGATAGCCGCCGCTGCCGGTGCCGGGCGGCAGGGGAATATTCAGGTTCGTGCCCTTCCCAGCGCCCTGCCCCAGATCGGTGTAATCGCCTGAGTCGGGTGGATAGAGGCGGTTCTGATGCAGCGAAATCGTCAGGACGGACGGATCGTCGTAGAAAATCGTCTCAGTCCCGTTGCCGTGATGAACGTCCCAATCGATTGTGGCAACGCGCTGCGCTCCATGCGCTTTCTGTGCGTGTTTCACACCCAGCGCAGCATTGGCAAAGACGCAAAATCCGCGCGCACGGTCCGGCTCAGCGTGATGGCCCGGCGGGCGGCAAAGGACGTAGGCATTGTCCCAGCGCCCCTCCATCACCTCGTCGACTGCGGCGATCACGCCGCCCACGGCAAGCCGCGCGATATCGAGGCTGGCAGCGCCCACAGGCGTCAACTCCCCGCTCTCGCCGCCGCCCGCTGCGCAAACTTGCGCGATATGGTCGATATGGCTCTGCGGATGAACCATGCGCAGCACCTCATCACTTGCGGGGCGTGGCCTCAAGCTGTGCAGATGCGGCGCAAGGTCCACCGCTTCGACCAGCCCGTGAAAGCGGCGCTTCGTCTCGGGATTCTCAAAATGCAGGCCCGGCTGGACGGTCAGGCTCGGTTCAAAGAAGCCGCAGTAATTCTGGGTATCATGCCAGTAATACAGCTCGGATGTGATCCATCCGGTTCGTTTGGCGCAGATCGTATCGGTGTGAAATTGCATGGCGACATCTCCCATTTGGCCTCGGTCATTGCCACAGTTGTTCTCCGGTTCGAAGCAAACCGAAATACCACCGGATTGGTATTGCTTGCCCTTCTGCCAATGAAAAGGTGGTAGGGAAGGATAATCCTAACCCTGCGGAGCGTACGCGATTGGACAAGGCCCTCGAATACAGGTTTCTGCATGATTTAGTCGCCGCGCCCACGCTGGCCGAGCTGGAGCCGTGCATGATCGACTACCTCTGTGGCACCTTCAATGCGCAGACGCTAACTTTGATGGAATACCGCGCCAATGCCCAACCCGATCTGCTGACCACTCATATTCCCAACACGGCGCTACACCAATTTTTCCAGAGGCACTATGCGCAGATCGGCTATATGCTGGACCCGTTCTATATCGCGTCGCAGTCAGGGCCACCGATGATGCTGCATACGCTACGGCAGATCGCGCCCGACCGGTTCGAGACCAGCGAATACTATGCGCGCTATTACTCTGCCACCGGCCTGATAGATGAGCTGGGCGCGACATTGCGCATCGGGCCGGGCCGGGCGCTACACCTGTCGCTGGGCCGTGACCGCGCGCTGGGGCGCTACCGGGCGCAGGATGCGCGGCATTTCCACCTGCTGGCGCCCGTCGTCATGGCCCGGCTGCGCACACTGGTGCAAAGCGCACCGCAGATGCCCAAGATGAGCAGTGCGCCCGACCTGATCCAGCGCTACCGCGCCCTGCCGGGCTGCAGCGGCGCACGCGCATTAACGCAGCGCGAGGCGCAGATCGCCGCGCTGATCGTGCAGGGTCATTCCAGCCGCGCAGCCGGCCTTCGCTTGGGAATTTCCGATCAAACTATCAAAGTTCATCGCCGAAACATCTATAAAAAGCTGCATATATCCTCACAGAATGAACTGTTTTCGCTGCTGGTGCGCGGACTTGTTGAGGCGTAGCGCAGCACGCAGCGCTTAGATCGCAGTGGCGTCGGCGCCTTTCAGGTTCAGCATCTGGCGCGCCTCAGCCGGTGTGGCCAGAGTGCGGCCCAGATCCTCGACGATGCGGCGGATCTTGCTGACCTGCTCTGCGTTCGTTTTGGCAAGCGTTCCGCGTGAGATCATCAGCGAATCCTCAAGGCCCACACGCACATGCCCGCCAAGAATGGCCGACATGGTAATCAGTGGCATCTGGTGGCGGCCCGCCGCCAGCACCGAAAAGGTGTAAGTGTCGCCAAACAGCTTATCGGCGATAGCCTTCATATGCGTCAGGTTTTCAGGGTCGGGGCCAATCCCGCCCAATACGCCAAATACAAACTGAATAAAGAGAGGCGCAGGCGCCAGCCCGCGATCGACGAAATGTTTCAGCATATAGAGTTGGCCTACATCGTAGCATTCGAACTCGAACCGCGCACCGCGCTTTTTGCCCATCTCGGTCATCACATGCGCCATGTCGCGGGGCGTGTTCTTAAAGATGAGATCGTCCGAATTCTCCAGAAAAGGCTTTTCCCAGTCGTATTTCCACTCGGTGATCCGCTCCGCCGCCGTGTAGAGCGCAAAATTCATGCTGCCCATGTTGAGCGAGCACATTTCCGGCTCTGCCTCCAGCGGGGCCGCCAACCGCTGCTCCAGCGTCATGGTCGCGCTGCCGCCGGTGGTCAGGTTTAGCACCGCATCGGTGTTTTGCTTGATGCGCGGCAGGAAGGCGTTGAAATGTGCTGGGTCCGCCGATGGCCTGCCGTCCTTCGGGTCGCGCGCGTGCAGATGCAAAATCGCTGCGCCAGCCTCGGCCGCTCCGATGGAATGCTCGGTAATTTGATCGGCGGTGATCGGCAGGTAAGGCGACATTGACGGCGTGTGGATAGAGCCCGTGATGGCGCAGGTTATGATGATCTTGGACATCTACTGCGCCGCCAGCTTGGGCATTTCGGCCATAAACTGCGCCAGAGAGCGATCCAGCATATCGGTCATTTCGTCCAGCTGCGCCTCAGTCACGATCATGGGCGGGCAGACGAGAAAGTGATCACCCGCCGCGCCGCCGTGCGTCCGGCGCGAATAGACGATGAGACCGTTGTCATAGGCGACATCGACAAAACGGGTAGAGGCGGTCAGATGTGTCGGTAGCGGCGCCTTGGTCCCGCGATCCGCCATCAACTCGAACGCGGTCAGCAGGCCTTTGCCGCGCACATCGCCGATGATCGGGTAGCGCTGCATCAGCCCATTCAGGCGCGCCGCAAGTGCGTCACCCATGAGCGCGGCGTTACCCACCATGCCTTGCCGGTCTATCTCGTCCAGCACGGCGGACCCTGCAGCACAAGACAGCGGGTTGCCCGCATAAGTAAAGCCGTGGACAAAGCCACCCGCCCCCATCACCGCATCGACCATATCGCCCCGCGCGATCATTGCGCCAAGGGGGGCATAGCCCGCGCCAAACCCCTTGGACAGACAAATGAGATCGGGCACAGTGCCCCAATGCTCGGCGCCAAAAAACGCGCCAGTGCGCCCTCCCCCAGTCATCACCTCGTCATGGATCAGAAGAACACCGTATTCATCGCAGATCTCTCGGATGCGCTGCATGTAGCCCGCGGGCGGGACCAGCGCGCCGGTGGATGCACCGCCAACAGGCTCAACGATGAATGCCATGACAGTCTCTGGACCCTCATCAAGGATCTTCCGCTCTAGCATGTTGGCATAGTACAGGCCGGACGCCGGATCATCCGCGTCTAAGTCGTCCAGATAGGCGCGGGGTGCGGGGATCTTGGGCATCCGCTCCATCATCGGATCGAACGGCGCGGTCATCGTGGACATGCCGGTAATGGCCAGCGCGCCGAGGGTGCAGCCATGATAGCTGGGAAAGCGCGAGATAACCTTGTAGCGCTGCGCCTCTCCTCGGGTCAGAACGTATTGCCGCGCCAACTTAAGGCAGCTTTCGACCGCCTCGGAGCCACCCGAGACAAAGAAGACCTTGTCGAGACCGCCAGGCGTGCGCGCCACGATCTTTTCGGCCAACTCTTCAGACGCTTCGGTCTGGAAATGCAGGCGATAGCCAAAGGTCGATTTCTCCATCTGGGCGCGCATCGCATCCAGAACGGCGGGGTTCGAATGCCCGATATTGGACACCATCGCGCCGCTTGATCCGTCGATATAGCGCTTGCCCGACACATCATACATATAGATCCCGTCTGCGCGGTCCAGCACGGGGCGGGGGGATTTCGTCTGATAGAAAAGATGCGACATTGGGGCGGCCTTTAGCGGCTAAGATGTTTACGCAGGAAGTTTTTCGTGCGCTCTTCCTTGGGGTTTTGAAAAATGACCTCGGGCGGGCCTTCCTCGACCACGACGCCCTGATCCATGAATAGCACGCGGTCACAGACGCTGGCGGCGAAATCCATCTCGTGGGTCACGATAATCATGGTCATGTGTTCCTCGGCCAGTTGCTTCATCACGAGGTTGACCTCCTCGACCAGCTCAGGGTCCAGCGCCGACGTCGCCTCGTCGAACAGCATCACCTTGGGCTTCATCGCGAGCGCCCGCGCGATCGCGACGCGCTGCTTCTGGCCGCCGGACAGGCGCGAAGGAAAGACGTCGATCTTCTCCGACAGGCCCACATGCGCCAGCTGCTCCTCGGCCAGTTTATTGGCCGCGGCGGTGGACAATCCCTTGAGCATCTTGGGCGCCAGCGTGATGTTGTCGCGCACGTTCAGATGCGGGAACAAATTGAAGTGTTGGAACACCATGCCAATGTCCTGCCGCACTTGGTTAACGTGCTTTTCATACTGGCGATACGGCAGCTTCTTATTGATCTGCACACCCTCCAGCCAAACCTCGCCCGACGACAGCGGGTCCAACTCGTTGATCGCGCGCAGCAGCGTGGACTTACCCGACCCCGAGGGGCCGATGATGGCAACGATCTGGCCCCGCTCGACGGTCAGGCTGATGTCTTTCAGCACTTCCAGCGCGCCAAAGCTCTTGGCGGCGTGGCGGATGTCGATGAAGGGGGTATCGGACTTGGTAGTGTCGATCATGGTTAAAGCTCCTTAGCGCGAGGCCGCGATGCGGCGCTCAAGGCGGCGCAATCCGGCCTCGAGGCACAGGTTGATGACGTAATAGCAGGCGGCGGCAGCGATATAAAATTCAAACGGGCGATACGTGCGGCTGATCGCCTGCTGTGCAGCCAATGTCAGCTCGGCGACGCCGATGACCGAGACCAGCGCCGAATCCTTGAGCAGCGCGATCATGTTGTTACCCATGGGCGGGATCACTGCGCGCACGGCCTGCGGGATCACGATGCGGCGCAAGGTTTGTCCGCGCGACAGGCCCAGGGTGCGGGCCCCCTCATACTGGCCCTTGTCCACGGCCAGAATCGACGCCTGTATAAGCTCGGAATTATAGACCGCAAAGTGTAGGCCAAGGCCGATGACGCCAGCGATGAAGGCCGGCAGGTCGATACCGACCTCGATCAGGCCGAAATAGATCAAGAAGAGTTGTAACAGCAGCGGCGTGCCCATGAAGAGCCATGCAAGCAGGCGGAACGGCAGGCGGATCACCCAATGGCCATAAAGCGCGATAACCGCGAACACGATACCGCCGAAAAAGCTGAGCAATCCAGCGCCGATCGTGATGGCGATGGTCCAGCCCATCCCCAGAAAAAGGATGCCGAAATATTCGGGGACGACGGTGAAATCAAGACCCATGGCGGCCTCCTGTCAGTTGGATGCACGCGCTCATACGATCTGCGCCCGGCGGTCCAGCCACTTGATGCCTTGGCCAACCACATAGATGATAATCATGTAAAGGATGCCCGCCAGCAGGAACATCTCAAACGGCTTGTAGGTCGAGCCAATGAAACGCTGCGCAGTATAGGTCAGCTCAATCACCGAAATCGGTGCGACCAGCGCGGTGCCTTTTATCAGCGCATTTATGTTGACGCCAAGGGGGCGGATCATCATACGCGCGGCTTGAGGCAGGATCACTTTGCGCATGGTTTGCGCGCGGCTCATCCCCAATGTGCGCGACGCCTCGGCCTGGCCCCGGTCGACGGATATGATGGCGCCCCGGATCGTCTCGGTCATATAGGCGCCGATATTGACACCCAGCGCGATGGTGCCGGCGGCGAAACTATCTAGATTGATACCAATCTGCGGGCCACCAAAATATAGGATAAAGATCTGTATCAGCGCGGGCGTCCCGCGAAAGAGGCTGACATAGGTGGCCGCAATCCAGCGGATCGGCGCTAAACGCGACAACCGGGCCATCGCCCCCAACGTCCCGCAGGCAAGGCCCAGAAGGCAGGTCAGCACCGATAGCTGCACCGTGACGTATGCCGCCTCAATGAAGAACGGGTAAACGCGAATCATCAGGTCGGTATCCAAGGGCGGTCTCCTCATAGCAGTGGGGCGGATGCCCTCAGTGGTGGTCGCTGCGCTCCAACATCGGCAGAGCACGGATTTCGCGGATAAGGGCGGTAGTTTCCTCGATCGCTGCCTCCAGGAATTTGCGGCCATTCTCGGCCGTGGCGACAGTCGGATCACCCATCGTGCCGTCCGGCGACACTTCGGACCACCAGCGCATCAGCATTGCGCCCCCGCCCTTGCCGGCCAGATCGAGGTTGAAGAACTTGGATTTCGGATCGTGCAGGTTCTGCGCGGCCGCCTTGGCCAGATCGACGCGTTCAGGGTGCAGGTGCATATACATCGCCGCCTCGAATTCACCCGCATGAGCGATGCCGCCCAACTCCGATGCGCGGATCTCGTTTATCCGGTCGCTCATTAGGTTCCAGTAGGAGGCCGACACGCAGATGATGGCGGTCTCAATTACCGTCTTTCGCGCGACCAAATCCAAAACCGGATGGTTCGAGCCGTGCGAATTGAGCAGCAAAATTCGGCGAAAGCCATGATGCGCCAGCGATTTGGTAACATCGGTGACAAAAGCGATCAGCGTTTCGGGTTGAATCCAAATAACGCCGGGAAAATCCTTGTGATGCTCGTTGAAGCCAAAAGGAAGCGGCGGCATCACAAACACCTCATCTGGTGCTGCCTTTGCCACCCCTTCGGCCACGGCCATGCCCAGCACCGTATCGGTGTCCAGAGGCATATGCGGCCCGTGATCCTCGGTCGCCGACACCGACAGAATTACGACGCGATCCTTATCGGCGTCGCGCACGGCCTCCCATGTCAGATGCCCGTATGTCGTTGTCATGTCTGCTCTGCCCCCAAAAAGCAGCAGGCCCGGCCGCGTCCATGCGGCGGGCCTGCTCATTTAGTCAGATCAGCGGATGTCGCCGCCAACCCACTCGTTCGCGATTTCCATGTAAGTGCCGTCCTCCATCATCGCGTCCAGCGCCTCTTTCATGGCCGCAGCCAGATCGGGGTTGCCCTCGCGAATGGCGATACCGGCGCCAACTGGCTCGGCCGATGGGTCCTTGATCTCGGCGAGGTCGTACTGGCCGCTCTTCATGGCGAGGATCACGGGGATCGAATCGTTCACGATGGCATCGACGCGGCCATTGGTCAGTTCCAGCAGCAACTCAGGCAAGCCCTTGTAGGTCTTGATGTTATAGCCCTGCTCGCGCGCCCACTGCTCATGCGTCTCGCCCAGCGTCACACCAACAACCGCATCGTCCAGACCCTCGACCGTAGTCAGGTCGGACCCTGCCACGGTAAAGATTGCGCGGCTGGTGGTGTAGTAAGGGCCGACAAAGTCGATGACCTTGTCACGCTCTTCGGTGATCGACATCGAGCCGACGACCGCGTCGTATTTGTTGGCCAGCAGGCCGCCGATGATGCCATCCCACGCGGTGGTGACAATCTCGGTCTCCAGACCCATACGCTTGGCGATTTCGGTGCCGATGGCAGGATCAAAGCCGACGACCTCGTTAGATTCGTTGACGAAGTTGAAGGGCGGATACTGGCCTGTCATGGCGATTGTCAGAACGCCGCGCTCCTTGATGCCTTCCAGCTCGTCCGCAACCGCGGGGCCTGCGATAAGGGCGACTGCCGCGAGGGCCGTGGCCCCCAGGAACGTCCGGCGGATCATGCTTGTCGATTTGGTCATTTTTGTTTTCTCCCTTGTTTATGTCGCTCTGGGCTGCGCAGGACGGATGCGGCGTAGTGCATAGATCCCGCCCCAGCGGCCCAGTTCACGGAAATGTTTGCACAAGCGCCAATCATCGTGCAAATAAATAAAAGAAATGTCTAAGATAGATGGAATCTATGACCCGCCCATATGAACAGCGCTTTGCTTGGAATCTAGACTGGAACCTTCTACGAACCTTCATGGTACTGGTGGACGAGGGCGGGATCACCCCCGCGGCGACATTCCTGGGGTTGAAGCAGCCGACCATATCATCGGCGCTGAAGCGGCTGGAGGCGCAGGTTGGCCAGCGCTTGATTAACCGCTCCTCCACGCATTTCAGCGTCACACCCCTTGGAGAGGTGCTCTATCGCGAGGCCTGCACGATCTTTGGCACGGTCATGCAGTTGCCCACGCTGCTGGATGCGGCAGGCGACAAGGTCACCGGCCATGTCGCCATCGCGCTGGCCAGCCACGTCATCAGCCCGCACCTGGATGCGGTGCTGGAGCGTTTCAACGCGGCGCACCCGGACGTCACCTACAGCCTGTCCATCGCCGAAAGCGAGGAGGTGATCGGGCGGGTGGCTCAAAACCGTGTATCATTCGGAGTTTGCCTCGTGTCGCACCCGGCAGCGGGTCTGGAATACCGCGTGCTCTACCGCGAATATTTCGGCCATTACTGCGGGCCGGGTCATCGCCTCTTTGGCAAGACGGGGCTCAAGTTGCGCGATCTGCGCGACGAACAAGCCGTGTCGTTCCAGACTGATACCGCTGCTGGGCCTTTGTTTGAGTTGGCACGCCTACGCCAAAATGCCGAAATGCGCCCGGGCCTAAAGGGGGTATCATCTAGTCTGTCTGAGGTCCGGCGCCTGATCATGAGCAATGTGGGAATAGGCGCCCTGCCTGTCCACGTCGCCGCACGCGACGTGGCGGCGGGCCGTCTGTGGCAGCTACCGCCAGAGACGGGCCTGCCCACCATCGACATTCACATGGTCAGTAATCCCGCCCGCACGCTGAACCGCGCCGAGGCTGTCCTGACCGATATGCTGGTCGCCGAGATCACCGATGTGCCGCTTAGCGAGCGCTCTTACTCCTAGACGCGGAGCGCATCTAGACGCCGTGTCTAACTGCGCAGCACCGCAAGCATGTCGTCCAGATCGGCGCAGGGATGCGCGCCCGTCGCCTTTATCTGAGCAGTCACGTCGACTGGCAGGCTGGAATTGCTATCCTGCGGGATCTCGTTCAGCTTCCCCCCCATCAGCACTGGCAGGACTGCGCCATTTGCCGCCAGCGCGGCCATCAGCCTACGCGCATAATCCAGCCCGATCCCGTTATAAGTGCTGATCGCGATGGCATCCGCGCCAGTTTCAAGCGCCCGCGCCACCATGACCTCGGCGTTTATCGCGACCCCCGCCTCGATCACCGTCGCGCCCAGCCCCTCAAGCGCACGGCGCACCAGATAAGCACCATGTTCATGCACGTCCGTCGTGCCCAGCGCGACACGCCGGTGCACCAATCGCACATTTGCCTGCCGGGCGATCCAAGCGCCTGCCATCTCGTCCAGCTCCTCGGCCCAGTCGGCGGCGACCAGCAGTGCGCGGCGCGCGCCCTCCAGCGGCCCTGCGCCCCAAAGCGCCTCAATCCGTCGCGCGCCCAACCGCCGAATTGCCAGCATCAACGCGGCTGGATCGGCGATATCGACACCCCGTTCGGCCAACCCTTTGAGCGCTGTTTCGGCAAAGATGCGCCCGCCCGAGATCAACCGATCTGCCATCTGCTCAATCAAACTATTGTCTCGGACAGCTGCGTGGCCCGGCGCATGATCGGCAAGCCGCGCGGCAAAAATCTGAGCATCAAGGATCTCGTTCACATCAGGAATACGAACATTTTCGGTGACAGGCACAGAATTGACCGCATGGCCAGAATGGTGTTCATGCAAAGCCTCAAGATCGGAAATCAAGTAACTGGCCAAGCTGGCATAATTTGACGTAGCGCCTCCTTGGTATGCAACCGTATTACCAAAAATCATTGTGCCGGGCGTGTCCGTCTCGCGCGCCAATGCTGCCTGAAACGCCGCCCGCATCAACGGGGCTGAAAAATGGTGCCCAAAGCAGAACGACACCGACGCGCCAATCAAATCCTCGACAATATGTTTCTCAATCAAAGCCATACCAAAGGCCGACGTCATGTCCAAAAACAGCCCCGCGAATCCATCATCTAGATTGGAATGGACCAGTATCTCGGCCTCCTGCGCCGCGATCAGGCCCAGCGCGCGCAAGGTCGCCTCGGTCGTGGCCACGTCGTCGTCCCAGTAAGGCAAGCGAAAGGTGAAATACTGCCCAAGATTGCCAATCGCCGTGGCCCCTGCGGCGATGGCCGCGCGGGTATTTTCCAACGCGCCCGGCGGGCCCAACATGAAATCACCAAAATGTGCTGCGGCGGGGCTGGCCCCTGTGATGCGCGCAAAATCTTCTGGGCCGGTCAGCACGATCCCGGTACCGCGCGTGGCGCCTGCCCTGCAGTCCGGCGGATACCCCATCGTCCAAACTAACGTAACGCCAAACCGGTCGATGCGCACGCCTTCCGTTGCCGCGCAGACGTGCAATTCACTCATTGCGGCGACAGTCCGGTCTATGCTGCGAAAACAGATATCTTCATGCTGCATCATGCGCCCAGAAGACATGGCGAGGCGTTTGTACTCGGCCTCCGACGCCACGCCCTCTGTCTCCAGAAACAGTGACCGGCCCAGCTGCCAATCGGCAACCATGCGCCGCCCCTCAGCCAGCAGATCGGCCCCCGGTGACATCGCGGGGTCGGTCAGGACTGGCTCACTCCCATTCCACATTTGATCATCTTGCCATCTGCCCCTGCCTTGATCCGCATCTGTGCGAGTATGTCCCATGCTAACGCGCATCGCGAAAAGAATTACATGAAACTCGGCATCATTGGCGTTGGGCATCTGGCGATCTCGCTCCCTCAGGGGTGCGGGCAGGCCATGTGCCAAGCAGCATACCGCTGTCGCCGCCCAGGCACGGGCCCGCAGACGGCGCGCGACGGCGGGATCGCTCTGGCCAGGGACAGCGCCCAGATTGGGCAGCGTTGCGGCGCAGTGCTCGTCGCCGTCCAGGCCAGGTGAGGCGCCCGGCACATCATGCCGATCACAGCGGCCAAACTGCGCGCCGGCCCGACGCTGATCTATCCCGATCTGCCCGGCGCGCGCGCTCTGGTGCTTGCGCCTCTGACGCATTAGCGCCGCGCCGCCGCGCAGGTCAGCCGCCATGCCCAATCTCAAAGTTATTACCGGCCCGGTCCTGCCCCGACACCAGATGCAAAGGACGCGTTCCATAGCCTTGGTTTGGATCCTTCTTGCCGATCTCGGCGCCCAATTGGTGATCGTAGAACGACGTGGCCGGCATCAGCCGCACAATGAATGCAGCGCGGCGGTGATCGGTGTGGTTCGCCTTGGATCCGTGGATCATATAGACATCGTGAAACAACACCTGCCCCGCCTTCAAAATCAGTGGCTCGGCTGCGGCCTCGTCAAAATACTCAGCGTCGCAGACCAGATTGATCGTCTTGTTATCCCCCTCCTGCCACGAATGACTGAACAGCTCATGCGCTTTATGCGAGCCGGGGATAAAGGTCATCGGGCCATTCTCGGGCGTCACATCGTCCAGCGGGATCCACATGGTCAGCGTCTCCAGCGGGCGAATTGGATAGTAGCCGCCATCCTGATGCCACGGCGTCTCCCTGCCATTGCGCGGCGGCTTGCCGAACAGGGTCGTCCCCCACAGTATGATATCATCGCCGATCAACTGGCGCGCCGTCTCTATCAGCTTGGGATGGGTGGCGAACTCCAGAAATGCCTCACTGCCCTTCACCCCCATTGACCCCCGCTCACCTGGTGTGGAGCAAGGATGATGTCGGACCCGATATCAGGATTCCGCGCCAGCAGCGCCTCATACTCTGCGCGCATGTCAGCGATCAGGTCAGGCCGGAACTCCCAATCGGGAATGACCCACCCCCGCTAGTGATATTCGCCGACCTGTGCCGTGCTGAGTGGTTTTGGGGTCTCGCTGGTCATGGAGTTTCCTTTGGGATGGGGTAGTCGTCCGGGCAAAGGATCCGCCCCGCCCCGCCAATCTGTCAAGCGGCAAGCGGCAAGCACGACCAAAATCTGAAGTGGGCCTTCGCTTTGGCTTTTTCTTGGTCCAAATATCCAAATCCCGCACCATCGGCGCGCACTTGGGCCAAACGCGGCGCTCAGCCCGTCACCCGCGCGCGACAAACCTCGGCAAAACGCTCCGCCCCGGGTGACAAATCGCGGCCAGTTCGCTGCACTAGAACGATACTGTTGGCGCACGGCGCGCCAGACAGGGGCCGCATGACTAATACATTGCCGTCATAGTTCATCGGGCAGTCTGGGCGTGTTGCCAACCGGGCACAGCCCATGCCGTGGCCAACCATCGCGTGCACCATCGCCAGCGATGTTATGCGGTGCACCATATTCGACGCCGCCCCCGCATCCGTCATAAGTCCGGTAAAACAATCACGGCTGAGATCAACATCCAGCAAGATCATTGGCTCCTCCGCCGAATCCTGCGGCGACACATCACGCCCGGCCATCAGTGGATGCCCCTCGGGCAGCAGCACAAAGGCTCCAGCATGGTCATCGTTTCCGCCATCACACCCGCGCCCAGCGCCATGTCATAGAACAGTGCGATCTCACTCTCGCCCGCGGCCAGACTTTCACGGATACGGCGATGATCGCCTTCGATCAGGCGTACGTTCAGATCCGCCGCATCCTGCAACAATTCGACCCGCTACGATGATTGCAAAATACAATCGAAGGCCACCAGCGCATTGGTCATGCGGGGGCGCCTCCCGCGCAATCCTGCCAGTCTGCGCAGTTGAACTCGTCTGCGACCTTGGATGCTAAACTGCCTGCGAACGTATCGGACACATGGGATGGATCGTCGCGCAGCACATTGATGCAAAAGGGACCGTTGGCCGCGATCCTAACCGCGGCTGCGCTCTTGTGATGCATACAGACCAGCAGGGTCGGCCCCACGCCGTCCACCGATACCACCGACATGGCCGACATGGCCGACACGGTAACACACCCCCGTCCGGCGGCCCCAGCGGTGATCACGACGTTCACGGTGCAGGCCACATAGCTCATACCCGACAGAAAACGCACCTTGAGGTCCGGTGCCATATTGGTCGCCGCTCTGGCCTTTTTCTGGAGGGACGCCTGCATCGGTCTGGACTGCGCCCGGCCCCTCTCAAAGACGGATTTCGATTAGCAGACCTTCAGGAATCCAAAAGCGGCGGCATCAGCTGCACATGCCCGGAATTGCGCCAGTGCGCACCGTGGCCTCACAGTGCTGGCGAAACGCGTCCAGCAGGCGAGTCGATTGCATGTCCCGCAGCATCGCGAGGCCCACGGTCATCGACGCGGCATCATCACCAATCCGCTCCAGCGGGACATAGGCCAGCGGGCGGCCCGTTTCGGCGCACATGTTCAGGGGCCTCGACGTCATCAGCGAAAACCCGATACCGGCTGCCACGAACGAGCGCAGCATAGACGGGTCGGCACATTCGGCGACGATCTGCGGCACCACGCCCGATTGCTCGAAAAGCGACAGGAAATACTGTCGGCTAATGGCCAGATCCAGCAGCACGAAAGGCTCGCCCGCCACGTCGCGCAGGCTGAGGGACGCACCGGACGCCATCGGATGATCTGCCGCCAGAAGGACATAGGTAGGCATGATCGCCAACGGGTGGAACACCATATCGGGGCTGACATGGCTCTTATAGGTCAGGGCCACATCGATCTGCGCACGGCGTAGCCCCTCCATCAGCGCGCCCTCGCTGTCGGCCGTCAGCTTGAGCGTCACGCCCGGATAGAGGCCGGTGAAGGATCGCCAGAGTTCGGGCAGGATCAGCGGCGCGAACGTGTGGAATGTGCCGATATGTAGCGGCCCCGACACCAGCCCCACCGCCTCACCCGCAACCTCATAAAGGCGATGTGCCGCGCGCAGCGATTCCTTGGCAGCCTTGAGCATCCGCTTACCTGCGGGCGTCAGGACCAGCCCTTGCGCGTGTTGGCGGATGAACAGCTGCACGCCCAGCTCCTCCTCCAGATGCAAGATGGCTGACGACACTGACGGTTGCGAGATATTGATCGCTTCGGCGGCGCGGGTCACGCTGCCGGTTTCGCCCGCCGCGACAAAGTAACTGAGCTGGCGAAGGGTAAAGCGCATGGCGGGCCGTCCTTGGCTGGTGCGATGGCGGTAGTGTGCGCCGCGCAGGATGCCGGGATCAATGGCCTTTAGCCACTAAAGCCCAACCTCAAGCCGATCCAGCACGCGGGCCAGCATCTCGTCGCAAGCCTCCAGCTGATACGAGTCGATATACTCATTCGGTTTGTGGCCTTGGGCCATGTGCCCCGGCCCGCAAACCGACGTCGGGATGCCCAGACTATGGTGAAAGAGCCCCCCTTCGGTGCCAAACGCCACTTTGATCGCCGGACCGGCATTGCCGGTGACGTCCCGCAGCAAGGCGACGATGGCAGCGTCTTGCGCAGTATCAAGGCCGGGATAGGCGTTCGTTTCCGCGATCTCGATACCGACATGCGGATGGCGCGCAGCATAAGGCTTGGTGATCTGGGCCGCATCCTCGACCAAGCCGGCCACGATACCCGCCGGATCATCGGCGGCAATGTTGCGGATCTCGAAGTCCAACGTGCAGTGATCCGGCACTATGTTCAGCACACGCCCGCCTTGCATGATCCCCGCATGAAGTGTGGTGTAGGGCACCGAATACGCCGTATCCCGCGCACCATGTGCCGCCAGCACCGTCTGCCGCGCACGCAGGCAGGCCATGAAATCAGCCCCCAGATGCAACGCGTTGACCCCCTCGGGCGCCAGCGCACTGTGGCTCGCGTGGCCGGTGCAAGTGGCACGCAGGGCCGTCTTGCCCTTGTGGCCGGTGGCTATGCGCAATCCCGTCGGCTCGCCCACGATGCAAAGCGCCGGAAGGATGCTGCGCGGCCCCAGCGCGTCCAGCAGACGGCGTACACCGACGCAACCAATTTCCTCATCATAGGACAGCGCCAGATGCAGGGGTGTTTTCAGGTCGCGCCCGGCGGCCAGCCGCGCGGCACGGATCGCGCAGGCAACAAAGCCTTTCATATCCGCCGTGCCGCGCCCGTAAT
>Ga0307981_1001538_pt1 | contig 20369 bp, 13 predicted proteins | sample OrgLakmetagen987_FD_201849 | JGI IMG/M metagenome (GOLD analysis project Ga0307981, IMG submission 201849) | Saline water microbial communities from Organic Lake, Antarctica - #987 | ecosystem: Environmental > Aquatic > Non-marine Saline and Alkaline > Saline | place: Antarctica: Organic Lake... | reverse complement strand
TAGATCTCTCATAATCTTTTATAAACTGGCTTACGTCGATTGAACCTCACCTTACTAGCTCTTTGCCACTGCTGTTGTCTAAGGACACAGAAGGGAGGACACGTGTATTGTTGATTCAACACAGGCTTCTTTGCCACTACCGGCAACCGTAAACAGGTTATGAAGTATCCCTATCTTTCGTGAGTTTCCTATAATAAAAACTCGCACCAACAAAATAATAGCAAAAAAAACGAAGACGAAAAAGAGTCTTTTTCGACGGCCGACAATGTCGACACGCATAAAATATCGAATATCCATTTACAGCAGTATCTAAACAGCACACAGCAGAGACCGAATTATAGAGACAGACAGCTGAAAAGGGCGAACGAGCATCGTATCGCATCATGGCCAACAACAAGAAGAAAAAGAGTGCCAAGAAGAAAGCCAGTAGCGACGTATCCCAATCCCAGTCGACAGCACCAACGACAGTACCAACGACAACGACAACATCGCTGGAGAACTCGAATGCAGTCAAAGGGACAGTCAAAGCTGCTCCTCCCAGATCAGTCACGCTGCAAGCATCCTCCACTTCAACTGCTACTGCTACTACTTCTACGTCAGCCGCAGCTAATTTCAAGCGAGAAGGAAACGCCGCGTACGCTGCCAAAAAGTACCTCCAGGCTGCTGCCGCCTACCGTGCCGGTCTAGCCGCGTGCCACACAGATACTACAACTGATACAACTCGAAACACGCGCGTCCACTTGCACTCCAATCTCGCCATGGTATTGCTCAAACTGCAAGACTACGCGGCGGCAGAGTTGGAGTGCACCAAGGTACTCGACGACCTGCAGGAAACGTCACTCCCCAAAGTGTGGTACCGACGGGCCGTGGCACGGGACGCGCGGGCCAATGCCTTGTCTACTGCTACTAGCACTACTAGTACTAGTAGTAGTAGTACTACTGCTGCTACTTCCAAACAACTCTGGCAAGCCGCCAAGAGCGACTTGGCCCGCGCCTTGCAATTGCTGGACACTGCTGGTGGTGCGGCCGATGCCGCCACCAAGCGAAGCGTCGTTCAAATGGCCGTCACGGTCCAGCGATCCTGTCGGAGCCTGCAGAAAAGAGAGCAGCACCGGCTCCGAACTGCCAAGACGAGCGACCGGCCCACGGCGGCGCAGCAAAAGCAAGATGTCTGGCGATTGCTCGTGGCGCGCCAAGGGACTTTGCAAAAGCAACAAGAAGGGTCTCGCACGCTGTCAGCGGCAGTTGCCTTGCCCGGGGAAGCATTTTTTCTGGTGGATTGGGACTGGTGGTGCGATTGGTGCACCTTTGTTGGATTCGCTGCTGCGGATCAGGGCAGTACGGGTACAGGAGCAGCAAAGGAACCCACTCTGGTGAGCTACTTGCCGCCGGGTGCCGTTCTACCGACTGTCACGGAACCAGATGATGACGATGATGATGACGATGAAGACGACTACGGTGGACCGCCCGGTGTGATTGACAATCGCAATCTCTTTTTGGTGCCGCCGCAACCAAGCCATGGCAAGCTCACGACAACGCGCGACGCCTTTTGCCAACAGTGGTACCAAGCCTATTTGGCGCGAACAGCAACCTTGGCAGCAGCAGCAACAACAACAACTACTTTACCAGCAGAGGAAGACCTCCACGCGCATTATCCCCTGCAACCCAACCTGGTCCGTGGCTATCACTACGAATTACTTCCTCGCGAAGTCTATAACGCTCTGGTGTTGTGGTACGGCGAAGCCTTGCCAAGCGTTTGTCGACGAACCGCACAGCTAATGAATGAAAGCAATGGCAACGTCAATTCCGCTAATACGGCCAATGGCTACAACCACCACAACCAGGTAGTCTGTTTGCCTCTTTATTCATTGGCCTCGCTCCCAGAACGTCAACAGCAAGCGCAAGCGGCTCCGGTCAACTCGAGCTACTGCGATGCGTGTCGGGCTCCTCATGCCCGTTTGAGATGCAAGCGATGCATGTCAGTCTACTACTGTGATCGAAGCTGTCAAGAAAGTCACTGGACCTATCACAAGGGTGATTGCCAAGTACTGGTGGACCAGAAGGGAACCGCCAATAGTAGTCTGCAAACGTCGATTGAACGTCCCATTCTCTCGAATGGACGCGTCGGTCTCAACAATATCGGAAATACCTGTTTCATGAACTCGGCTCTGCAATGTCTCAGTCACGCGACTCCCTTGACGCGTCTCTTTCTATCCAACAAGTTCCGGACCGATCTCAACACGTCCAATCCCTTGGGTACTGGTGGAAAGCTGGCTCACGCGTACGAAATCATGGTCAAGGACTTGTGGATGCGTCTATCGCAAGGCAGTACGAGTCCCACAGCCTTGAAGCGCGCTATTGCCTTGTTTGCACCACGCTTTGCAGGATATCTTCAACACGACGCGCAAGAGTTCTTGGCGTACTTGTTAGACGGCTTGCACGAAGATTTGAACCGTATTCGCAACGCCCCGTACGTGGAAATGCCCGATGTGACGGATGGACAAAACATGGGCGTGGCGAGCGCTCGGGCCTGGGAGGCTCACCAACGTCGTAACAACAGTCTCGTCATGGATACCTTTTATGGACAGTTCAAGAGTACTTGTGTCTGTCCCGGGTGCAAACGAGTGTCGGTTTCGTTTGATGCGTTCAACCACGTGAGTCTCGAAATTCCGCAGGTCAAGAATGCCATTGTGACCTTGTCGGCCTTGGTCTATCGAGCCGTGACACCAGAGTCCCCGGCAAGGAAAGCAGTACAATATGGCCTCCAAATTCGACAGAGCGAGACTGTTGGCGACGTGAAACAAGCCCTGTCTAGTTTGAGTGGCGTCGATCCCAAGCGCTTGGTACTGTGCGACGTTTACCAAAGTGCAATTTTTGAAATGCTGTCCAATGAGCAAAAGCCGATCTCAGAGGTGCGAGCGAGCACCATTCTGGCCTACGAAGTGGATCCGTTTGATACCGAAGACTGTTACCACGTCGTTGCGAGTCACAGACTTTTTGATGCAAGCGTAGATCCGGCCGAGGAAGGAGAAGAAAAGGTCGAGCAGATAAAGTCGGAACCTTTTGGCATGCCGTTCATGACTTCCTTTTCTGCGGAACTGACTTGCCGTCAAGCTTGGGAGTACCTCTGGAGTCATGTGGATCGTCTGGTCGGATCCGAGACATCTGCGGAGGAGGATTCGATTGCGAGTGCTGGACAGAGTCTCCTACAGATCCATTTGACAGACGGACGTGGAAGCCCGTTACTTGCATTTCCAGTGCCGAGTACCGATTCTCCCGACGGAGATGAGCCTACTGCAGTTCCTGTACAGACCTCTATACTTCCAAAAGAGTCGGACGAAAAGCTCGTGACGTTTCTTGGTCCAGAGTCGACTGGCACTTTCGTATTCATTCATTTTGTATGGAAGAGTGGCGAAGCAGGAAACCCTCAAGAGGATGGAGAGGCCAAGACGCAGCTACTGATTGATGAAGATTGCTTCATCGCCGTCGACAAGGATCCCAGCTGGGATGAGGCAATGAAAAAGCTGCGGGCGACAAAATCAGCGAAAGGCGTTAGTCTTGACCAATGTTTTGAGACTTTTACAAAGCCTGAGCGACTCGACGAAAACAACCAGTGGTATTGTTCATCCTGCAAGGAGCACGTGCGCGCCATGAAGACAATGGAGCTGTGGAGACTACCCAACATTCTGGTGGTACATCTGAAGCGATTCGAGTTCAAGCACGCTCTGCGAAGAGACAAACTGGACAGTCTGGTCGATTTCCCTCTGGAAGGACTCGATATGAGTTTGCACTGTGCAGCATCATCCGTTTCGTCTTTTGTCAATGAAAGCGTCCCTGCTATCTATGACCTGTTTGCTGTTACTAACCACTTTGGACGAATGGGGTTCGGCCATTATACAGCCTACGCAAGGAGGTGGGACGAGTCTTCCATCTCGGACGACTGGGCTCTTTTTGACGATTCGAGCGTTCGCAGCGTTGGAAATGGAATGGAGCAAGGGCAGAGTGTAGTATCACCAGCGGCCTATGTCCTTTTCTATCGACGTCGAACGTTCCATTGAATACGTTGTGTAGACATTACCTTGGTTCGTTTAATTTTGCTATCCATACACAACTTGCATCTAATTCTTATTAGCTAGTTAGTTTAGTAGAGGTACGGTACATCTACAAGCTACTCTAGCTTGGTGTTGTCGTTATTGCTGTCCGCTTGGAATGATACAAAACGTCGGTGCGAATGACGTACTTGCATCCACCTCCAGTAACGCGGCTACCCTCGTGCACGAGACTTGCCGTGTTGCCCTGCGGAAAGCACAAGACACTACCCTGCTGGGGCTGAACAGCCACTGCCTCCAAACTGCCACCACCACCGCCAGAGGCTGCCGGCAAGTAAAAGGTCGTTCCACCGCCTTGAAAGGCGTCATTGAGATATATTAGAAACGTCAGGCGACTCTTGCGCGAGTCATGAGTCTGATAAACGCCCTTTTCATCTAAACCACTTGCTGGCCACGACCCATCAATGTGCGGGCGATATACCGAGTCGGGTCCGTATCGAAAGAGCCGCCAACGCGCGTTAATGCCAGCCACTGCTTCACCTTCAATAGTGTCGGGGAGCAAGCTCAAGACACGGTCCTGAATGGGCTGGACCAGCAAGGATTCGTCAGCCATCCATTCACAGGTATCAATGCCAGTGGGCCTGTCGGCAGTCACCGGATGATCAGGAACAAAGCCCGTGTGCTCGGCAAGTTGCACAATGCGACAGCATTCAGCTGCGGTCAAGACTCCTTGCAGCAGAAAGGCCCCTGGAATGGAGCAAATATCGTGGCGCTGCACTGATGGTTGAGAGCTAGCGTTGCTAGTAGATAGCAGGACAGCGTTGGCAGGAGTGGCAAAGATGCGCAAGTCGTGGTGATTGGGAGGTTTGCGATTGGCAGCTGTAATGTGGTGGACCTCTGTCACCTCTGGCAAGGCTTCTTGTGCTGTTGGTTCGACATCTGTTGGAAACTGCGGTTCTAGTGTCGCCTCGCAAGTCGTTGTGGGTGTTATCCACGTAGATCGCTTGGTGACCAGTGCTTCGTAGTCATCATCATCATTGTCACCATCATCATTCGAATCTAGCATGGCGCTCTGCATGACTCTCTTGGGGTCATGCTGATTCAGTACCTCCTCTTTTTCATCGGCTGGTCCTCCTCTTGCGTCGTCATTATCCTTATCATCGTCAGCATTTGCATCATTATCGACATCGTCTGATGTACACGCGAGAATGGCTCGAATAAGCTTGAAGCGCAGACCCACCTTGGGACATTCGTCCACCCACCGCACCCAGCGCTGAATGGTACCTCGCTTGACAGTCGCGCCCGTATGGAGGCTCCCAAAGTGTGCCACGGCTTTTAGACTAAAGAGCGCGTCACCCCACTGCCGCCGTTGTAGCAAGACTGTGGTGCGAGCGGGATAATCAATGGGATCGAACTTGGCGTGCATGGCTTGTCCAAAAGGAAACAAGGCTGCTTTCAACTCTTTGAACCGCTTGTCAGCCAGCGTATCGTGCCACAAGTCTGTTAACTCCGAATCAGTCGCATCAGTAGTAGTGGTTTTTGTTGTAGCAGTAGACGACAAGGTGCGGAGGACGCATAGTGTGGTTGCCAAGTCGGCCTGTGAGACTGATACGGAACGACCGGTGGTGCTGACTACTAATATTGAATCATTTACTGGTTCAACTGCAGCCGTCTTGATATCGTTGCTGGTAGATTCTTCCGCACGAGCTAACTTCTTTTCGGCCTTGGCAATCAAGAGCGCGCTAATGGCCGATGGCGACGCGTGCTGATCGGTGCGGCCGCGCTTCTTGGAACGGTTCTTGCCCATGGTGAAAAGAGAACGAATACGTAGTAATTGTGCGTGAACTACTTTTGAAATGTGTGGTTCGAAATCCGAATGTAGGCACGTGAGACGGTCGAAACAAAAATACCCGGATGTGAAGAACCAAAAAAGTCCCATTTTTTTATTTTTCGAAACCCTTTGACGTTTGACACTTGACACCATGACGACCATGACGACGCCGAAAGGCTAGTCACTGACTCATTAAAACTGGAACTACTGTACTTAGTCAAGTTGCGTGCCGATTTTGAGAGAGTATCTTTAATTACTGTAGCAACAATATCTCTAAAACTACCGAGTTATTATTACTTGTACTCGAATACACCAGCAATCTCTTTTCCATTGTCGAGATGAATGTAGGCATCCTGAGCCTTGTCGAGCGTGGTCTTCATTGTGATGAGCCGGGATGGCCGAACTTCTCGGATGAGATCCCAAGCAAAGGCAAACCGTCGTTCCTTGCTCCACGTTGCTCTCAGCGCGGCTGGTATCTCGCTAACTTGAGAGGAAATCAGAGTCTTGTGACTCCTGTGAAAATCGAGTCCCAACTTTAGACTGACGGCAGCATTGCCGTACCAGGAACCAAGAATGATGCGACCTCCATCCGCAGTGCTGTCAATGGCAGATTGCAGGGCTGAGCCATGACCGCTCACTTCAATGGCCACATCAAACGGACCAGCGGATTGTGCTTCCGATGGTAGCAATGCTTGCGTGGCTCCCATATACGCAGACGCGGCAAGCCGTTGCGGCACTGCATCAAACGTCGTCAGTGCACCAAAGGCACTGGCAAAAGTGTCCTGGTTGATACCGAGTCTACTGAGCAACAAGGTTACCAGTAGTCCAATCACTCCTTGACCAAAGACAGCAACCTTTTCGCCCATGCGAGGATTCGCGTCATGGACCAGCGCAAGGGCAGTCTCGATCGAGGGCATAAAGACAGCGTCCAGAGGATCAATACCTTCGGGGACGATTTGCAGAGACGATCGATCCGCCACAATCTGACTTGCGTGAGCTGAAAAAGAGAAAACAAGCTGCCCAACCAATGATTCGGCGTCCTTGACGCCTTTGCCGCATTCAACGACGCGTCCAACCATGCTGTAGCCATACGACAACGGGTAAGCTAGACGTGATTCGTCCATTCCCTTGATGTTCACGTCCAATTCGGCTTCGGCTTCGTCAAAGATGCCTTTAAAGATCTTGAGCTCGGTACCGGAACTGATAAGGGAGCAGACTGAGCGCACTCGAACCTCGTTGGGTCCTAGGTTGGCAGCCTTCTTTTGAACAGTGTGGACTTGATACGGCGCCGTGAACTGAATCTCATCGTACATGACAAGGGGACCCAAGTCAACCGCGATACCATCGTTTCCTTCCCAGTGTCCGAGATGAGGCAGACGAAAGAGCAAGTCCACATTCGAGACTTGAATGGATGGCTGAAAATGACGCGCTCGAGCAAGCCACTGCTTGTCATTCCACTTTGCCAGTCGTAGCTGGGGCGCAGCCACTGTTCCGAAAAAGTACAACATTGTCTCCCAGAGATAAGCGTGCTCGTCGGCATCAATCAACCAATCCGAGCTAGCGCGAGCTAGACGGGTGGCACCGTAATCGGCCATTGCTTCTTCCAAGCGAAATGGGTCCAAGTGGTGACCATGCTGTTCTCGCAAGGCCCGGGAATACAGAGAAAAGGCGGTAGTATCGGAAGGGATCATTGGCGAATGCCATTCTTCCAGAGAACACGGAGGCACAAACTGGGTAATGCCCTGAAAGGTAATGGGAAAGTAGACCAAAGTTTCGGTATGCTGCGCACCCAGCGAGGGATCCGAGCTGATGCTGCTACTGCTAGACAGAAAGCGTCGAAGCAACGCCTTGGTCAAGTCGTAGGGTTCCACGAGGTCCGCAAAGCAGCAACCCATGATCAAATGCGGTGTCGGTTGCGGACGCTTGGTGTGTTGCTCGTAATCAAACATGCGCAAGTGGACTTCAATTTTGGGGAGATTCCCCTCGGCCTCTCGAATAAAAATGAGTTCGGGATCAAAGGATTCGCCGCCATTGTCGTCGTTCTGATTATCAGATGATAAATGCTGCGACGACGACGATGATGATTCCCAGTGAAAGACTTCTCGCAACACAAATCCCAACCGCCCCAACTCTTGTTGACACGCGTCTTGCAAGGCTTGATTGGGTTCGTAGGCATAAAACGTACAGAGCTGCAGCTCTTGTTCTTGCTGTACCAGGCCAAGCAAGGCTGGCAGTCTCCTTTCATGGCCCTGCACCACCAGGCGCAACATGGACAAGATACCCGCTCCAACGTCCACAATGCAAAGCGACTGCTCCCGGGTCTTGCTCAATAGCGCACCCAGCTCGGCCGCCATTAGCGCATATGTTTCCGCGTGCACGGATTCGAAATCCACCGCATTCTTGGCGAGCAAGTAGTCGACTTGCGAGAACGAGTAGGTTTCATCCTCCCGTATCCAATCGTTCACCACGGCCAAGGCTGTTTGGAGGGGACGATGGCGCGTGACTTGTATGACGCCCGATACGTGTTGACTGGCGGCACTCAGGGCGGCCGGCGAGTCGTCCAAGAGCACGACGCGATACTCGTCCGTGCGGCCCTTGCGGTTGCTCTTTTTGCTGCCGCCATTATCCTTTTGCGCCAGGAGCGTGTCAAAGAAAGCCTTGGGATCCGCCTTGGTCGGGTAGATGCTGCTGCGATCCGCCACCAGCTTTTTGCTGCTGCCTGCTTCTGCACCGTTCGCTGCGGCAGTTCGGTCGGGCGTCCACACGGCCGTCCATGGAACGCGCGCCAATCCCAGGGCCTGAATGACCTTTGCCACGTGGGGCAAGGGTGAATTGGAGGCCAAGTGCAGCTGTTCAGTGGTGGGACTCTGCAAGAGGATGCGGCGTAGCAAGTGCTGGTTGGAAACTGTTTTGCTGTGCGAGTATCCCGTTGACGTTGGAACATTTGTGTTACTGCTGGTGCTACCACTGCTGGTGCTACCACTGCTGCCACGATCCGTGGACGCCAACAAGGCCGACACGTCGACAGTCGCGTACACTTGATCGTACAATTGCTTCATACGCGCGGCTAGTTCAGCGGGTGACACGTCCTTCCACAGCGTTTGTCGCAGCCCTTCCACGGTGGATCCGTACTGGCGGTGCAGTTGGTCGGCGTGTTGGGCCGTGAGATTGCATTCGCGCTGACAGTAGGAGTGAATGTTGCGGACAATTTGTGCTTCAATGCCGCGCGACAAATCGCTTTCGCAGTAGAGTGTATTGTCCACGTCGAGTAGCAAGACGTTGGTAGTCGTAGAAGCCGTAGAAGCCGTAGTAGAAGTAGTAGTCGTATCGGTTCCGGTGCGAGCATGGGTTGGAAAGGGAGACGAGGCGGCAGTCGCAGTCGTTTGGAAGGATGTTAGTGCTGCTACTGCGAATGCTACTGCCACTACACGCCAGCTCAGCCAGAGCCTCACGGCTCCCAAGCATCGTCTCGACATGGTACTACTTGCCCTTGTCGTTCCGTATCAATAATCACAGTTGAGTAGATACGGTAGATACCGTAGATGTATGGATCAATGATGGTCCCAAAAAGATACTTGTGCCGCCATTTGTGTGCTGAACCGATACTATCTGAATCTGACCTCGTTCCGATCCCTTCATTCATTGCGCGCGCACCTCTATTGATGTGTCACGCGCGCTTTCAACGGAACCCATTGGTTTCAGAACCTATTCGAACCGCTCGTTTCTTCCCCTTTCTTTTTTTGGATTGGATTGTGTTGGATTTCTACGACAGTAGACTACCGGTACCGGTACCGGTACCGTACAGACGATACCCGCTGAGCTACTACCGTAGCGCAGCGATCGACAGCCAGCCTAGTGTCACAATCACTTCCAATTGATCATGTCATCGGAGGCAGGTGACACGGTACCAGAGGCCGCTGCCACTGCGGCCATGGCAGCTCCTCCCGCTCCCGCATCCGACTCTGGAGAAGTCGAAGGCTCTTGTGCGTTGCGTCCCGTCTTTCTTGGCAATCTCTTGTCGTCGTACACGGCCGAGGACGTGACGGCCGTCTTTGAGCGTCCGCAACAGCCGCAGTCATTGTCGAACAACAGCAACAACGACAACAACAACGACAACAATGGTACTACGGGAGAGACTGAGACGCTGTACACGCCCATTCCCGTCGATCGCGTCGACTTGAAGCGAGGCTACTGCTTTGTCTTTTTGAAGGACGCTGCGACGCTTCAAGACAAGCGCAACGCGGAACGATTCGTCACGCACATGAACGGAATGTAAGATGTGCGCTTTTTCCCTTTTTTCTACGTGATTTCTACCTGTCGTTGCTACCACCGCCCTTTTTTTTCAGTTTCATGACATCCATCCACATCCTACCGTACGACTAGAGTAGACTAGACTACCGTACCCATCCATCCATCCATCCATCTATACATCCATCTACACGTGACTCAATCTGCCATCTTGGAACCAACGCTTGCCTCGTCATTATTTCACCGTTCCCTTTTTTTGCCAACCCATTCTGACCCTCCTTCATCTTTGAACAACTCCCAACAACAACATGTGCTATTCCACACATTCATTTGCCCACCAACACACACACACGCACACACCAAAACAGGCAAGCCACCAACGTGTCGAGCTCGATCCGGGCCGAATTCGCTCGCGGAGACGGAAGAGTCAAGCGCAAGGAAGATGAACGCCGCAAGAACATTGCTCCCTCGGAAACGCTCTTTGTCGTGAACTTTCACCAAGAAACTACAAAAAAGGAAGACTTGCAAATGCTCTTTGAACCGTTTGGAGAACTGGAACGAATCGACATGAAGCGAAACTACGCATTTGTTCAGTTTAGAACTATTGCGGAAGCGACAAAGGCCAAGGAAACCACCAATGGCGGAAAGTTGGACCAGTCCGTCTTGACGGTAGAGTACGTGGCGCGCCAGCGCAATGGTGAAGGAGGAGGTGATCGAGGTGACCGGGGTGGTGACCGCGACCGGGGCCGCGATCGCGGTGGTGACCGGGATCGCGGACGCCGTCGCAACAGTCGCGACCGTGGTGGTCGCGATCGCGATCGCTACGATGATCGGCGCAACAACAACAACCACCGGGGACCTCCTCCACCGGGATACGGCAACAACAATAACAACAACAGCAACAACAATGACCGATACAGTGGCGACAACCGCAATCGTGGGGATCACCGCAGGGACGATCGGTACGATGATTACCGTGGTAGGGATCGCAGTCCTGGATGGCGTCCGCGCAGTAGGAGCCGTTCTCGTTCTCCGCCGCCGCAGCGGTATGGATCTGGTAGTCGCAGTTCCAGGAGTCCACCGATGCAGGGTGCTCGGGACGCTCGTGGGTACGACGATAACAACAACAACAACGGTAACAACAGCAACAACAACGGTAACAACAACAGTAGGGATCGTGCTGGGTACGACAACAACAACAACAGCAGGGACCGTGGTTCCAGGGACCGCCGTGGTGGGAGTCCGGGACGGGACCGTTCTCCACCGGGGCGAGACTCGTACCGCGGTGATCGAGACCGTGGATATCGTGCTGGATAATGCGACGCTGGCGATCAGGATGCGTAACTTGCATTGTGACCAACGGAACTGGTGCCGAGAGCCAGTCTTGAGTGCGCGGTTGCGATACGCGCGTTATTAGATTTGAAAAGTTAAACACCGGGCTCTGCCGGGTGGTAAAAGTGTTGCATGAAGCGTATTGATATTGATATTATTTCGCAAAGAGGCACCAAATGTGTCCGTTCTTGCCTTGCTGTTGGTATTATTATTATTATTATTAGCTTGTCCATTGTCGTTTCACGTACTTGTTGTAATCTCCTACTCTCTCTCTCTCTGCTTTTCACAATGCCGACGATGCCACCATGCGACGGTGAAAGGCATTGACGGTTTGCATGACGTATTCTTCGTAATGCGGCATCCACACGTTGGCCGTCACGTGCATCCAGGGCAGCACTGTGGCGGTACAGTCACCGTCTTGCCCAGTATCCGCCTGCAAGTCGTCCACCACTCCGGCGCGATTGCGGACCGTCTGCAAGCACTGCACGGCCTCGGTGCCGAGTCCCAAGGCTTGCAACACCGTGTAAGCATCGTTGCGCACTTCCAATGCTTGCAACAGTTCGTCACTGAAACTGTCTGCTAGGTGTTGGTGTTCCTGATTGTCGTCGTCATGATCTTCGTCGGTAGTGGCGGCTTGCAGACCAAGGACGGCTCGGAGTGCAAAGTTGGGAAAGGGCAGTTCCTTGCTGGTTTCGGCAGTAGTAGCAGCAGTAGCAGCAGCAGCAATGGCAACGTCTTGTTCAATGACGTGAGATCCAGGCGGTGTGACTACTTGCTGGGGTGTTGGAGCGACCGGTGGCTTGTTGGACTTCTTGTGGACGACACGCGCTTCCCAGGATCCAAAGTCCACCAAGGCATTGCGCGCGTGTACCGCCGAAGGAGACTTGACTGAATCCAAGGCCGACGACACGACCGTGTAGCGTTTGTTGTTGCTGTTGCGACTACCGCTGTTGCGCAAGGATTGCACGGCCCGTCCCAAAAAGGTACGGCGGTGGCGTGTGGTGGGCCGACGACGACGACGACGACGTGTCTGCTGTTTTTGAGCTTCTGGATTGTCATTGTCATTATTGTCGTGATCATCACCATCATCGGCACTGCTGCTGGCGGTACTGCTCACGATGGAATCCGAATTGCTGCTGCGCATCTTTTGCAATAAAGCTTGGGCGACCATGCGGCCTCTGGCGGTATTGTACTCGGTCCACGTTCCGGGCGACAGAATTGCGTCCTTGCCTTGCAGGTCGTCCTCGTCCATGGACACTACCGCTGGCAAGACCGTAAACAACTCGTGTTCCAAGGCCGCCGACTCGTCGGCCGTCAAGCAGTCCACGTACTTGAAAGGCGAAGCCTCTTGCTCGTCATCGGTAAATATGTAATCGTCCTCCTCCGGTTCTTCTTCTGGTGCAAGGGGTTGGAAATACTTGTCACCATTGTCGGAAAAGAGCGACGATCCATTGGATAGCAAGCTACGATCGTCCGTATCCAAAGGGTACAAGAGCTGCTGCTCATGTTGGTAACGTCCCCGAGACGATCCACCATCCGCAGTACTACTGCCCGCGGACTGTTGCGTGAGTGCCGACACGCCACTCATGACACTGCTGTTGCTGCTGCAGTAGTTGTCGTTGGTGTTGTAGTGGTTAATACCACCACCACTAGTAGCGCTCTGATCATCATCTCCTTCACTGTAAATCATGCTCAAGTCGTCAATGGCAATGCCCACGCCATCAAGGTTGGACTGAAACGTCGTGTTGACTTCTCCAAACGACTGCAAGGAGATCTGATCGTCTCCAGTAGTATTAGTGCTCTGACTGGCTGAAGACGAGGAGGAATCATCGCGCCTGGCGGCGGCGTGGTACAAGCGCACCGGATTGCAATGGGCCACATCTCTTCCGCCTTGTTGTTGTTGCTGCTGCTGCTGCTGCTGCTGCTGGAGAAGTGAAGCAGCGCTCGTGCTGGAGTTTCCCAACTTGCCAAACTTGAACATGGTACCGATAGATCGTCTTAGTAATCTAGTAGTACCTTTACGGTACGATAACGGGAAGGCTGGGATGGATAGTACGACTAGTCTAGAGCGTTCACGGAAGGAAGGATGTAATAAGAATGGTGAAAGTGCGAGATTGGCTTTGGCAAAAATTCAAAAGCGTCTCGAAGCACATTCGAAAATTCTAAAAGCGAGGCGGGGGAGCCGAATGTAGGTCACATTTTGAATGCTATTAGGACCTCGTTGTCTCTGGTACCGAGCTAGATCCTGAACCCAAGTCTACTGTAGATACTGCATAATAGACAGAACCCGTGCAACATAATCTATAGCACTTATACATTATTACTTCACTAGCTAAATGACAGCTCGCTCCACGCCATCCTCACTCTCCTCATGCACGACATTCGAAACCATGGTCTCCGTAGTAGTAGCAGTAGCTTGCTGCAAACAGGGCCTTGTCGTGGCGTCGAGTTGACCATTCTTGACCATCCACAGACAAATGGCTCGCACCATTGTGGGATGCGACGTGGCGAATATAGCAGGATACTCCTTGTAAATGGCCGCAAACTTGCCGTAGCCAAACTTGTGCACGCCCGACCGGACCGCTTGCAACATTTGCAGAGAATAAGGGGCTGGGCCTCGCGCTACCGCCACCGGGTCACCCAACAAGACTGCTAGATTCAGTCCAACCGACTGTTGAAGCCAAGCGAAACAACGTAACGCGGCCGTATTTGGATGAACCACTTGTGCATTGGCGCTCCACGACAAGGCCGCCAGGCGGCGAACACCCGATTCAACAAGAGGATAATGTGGTCCATACAAGTGACCAGCCAAGCAAATCTTGTATGCCATTACTTCCGTAGCGTCCTTGATCTCGTCAGTATCAACGCAGTCGGTAAGATCTGGTAGTCTTCCCGTTGATTCACGCGACGGGTTCCCTTGAACGACTTGCATAAACGTCAAGGGCAATTGATCATCGTGCGTCCGGTTGCGTAGTTGAGTCGACGGTTTCTTTTCATCCACCGTAGCTTGAGAATGAATGACAGCCTTCAACCAAACCAAGGACGGAACGGCCGAACCCACATCACCGTCTTGATCGTCAATGTCGACCAAAGGAAGGTCGCTCTCCAATGACAAGACAACCTTTCTGACAGCCTGGCAAATGGTGCCCCAGTCGACAGCTGTCTCGTTGGGTAAACGCAACAAGTGCGACTCCCACCACGCGTGGCGATGCATGCCCCACCAAATGCCGCACTCCTTTCGTCGCAGAAGCGAAGCGTGCGGAACATTCAGATCGGAGCCAACTTTCTGGCACGTCACACACTGCGACTCGGTGCATTCAGACCGAGCTGCTGGTGACACAATCTTGCCGACAGGACCCAGCTCGGCGACCAAGGTACGCCAGTGATCCAAGACGCTAGGGTCCGCCTCGAGTGTGGCAGCAAGACCGTTCAAGCGCTCATCCGCCTGCTTGCACTGATATCGTTGCAAATAGTCCAGACTCGACGACGATCGTTCTGCTAGCGCCCACTTTACTACCGTACCATGGTGTAGCCGGCAAAGGTCTCGATATGGGTTTCGCCTGCCCTTGGTTGGGCCAACCAGTAGAGCGACAGCTTGGCGCCATTCCAAAAAGGACGAGACGGCACGATGCGTACGCGCGGCTTGTTGACGCTTTTCCAAGTGCACCAAGAGCTGAAAGGCTTGCGCCGTCTCACAACGCAGCTTTTCAAAACTCGGTAGCATCTGACGGACTTCGTGTGACTTTGAGTCGGCCCCACCTTCCAAAAGAAGCAACGACTGCCGTTGTTTGCGAAAGGAATGAAACGATGGATACTGCCGAGCGCCAGAGCCGATGCGGTTACCGGAACAAAGCAAGAGAGACCCTGCGCGGGTCGCAATGTGCCATGCGTGGTGGTCGGTTTCGGTTGGGTCTCGTTCCACATAGCGGGCAAAGACTTTGGACGCGTCATTGAAAGCGATTTCGAGACGAGAAACATTTACCTCGGACGAGGCACCTGAAAAGGAAGATTCGTCGACGAGGGTAAAGTTTGTTTCCAAGTATTCCAAAAGGCAGCGAACAATATCAAACGGCGTCTGCAAATGCTTGTCATCAAACGGACGGGAGAGAATTTCCACAACAGACTCTGGCAACGCAGTGGCAATGGTAAGTAGACCAAAAGTCACGTGAATACGCGGAAAGAGCTGCAACCCGTTGTGCCCTATCAAAGGCTGGCAAAACTCAAATATTCTCTTGGCAACCACATCGATGGTAGCTTCACCATCTTGATTGGCTCCATCGTCTGATCCGGCAAAGCTACTGTCATCCTTGCCAGCAATCAATCGCTTTTGTGGGAACCCATTCGCCATGAGATTGCAGTAACCCATCAACGCTTTGTAGTAGGAAGCGAGCGGCAGCTCTGCGACAGATACCTTGGTGTTTAAGAATCGTTTGTACATTTGAGTCTGATTGAGCCCGACTGCTTGCTCTAGCATGACCTCGATCTGCTCCCGGATGGCTTCTTCCGCATTGTCCTCGCCTTCCCAACGAGCAGCGGCAAGACGCGACAAAAGAGACGACAAGGTAAGAGTGTAAACGCTATCGTCCACTGGTCCATTGTACCAAACGTGAGCGTGCTTATCTCTTGGTCCAAAAATAACTTCCGTCTCATTCAAAGGAAAGTTAGGAACCGGTGGAACTGTGCCCGCGACATGAACGTAGCTTGAAGTTGGATAAATGTCTGTCGTTCCTTGTTTTCGCATGTCGAGATCATCGTCTTCTCCTTCATGTTTGGGCGGCGCTGGTTTCCATTCAAGACTCCTCAAGCTCCAATTCTTGACTAGTTTGGCCCGATTGCGAATGCCCATCTCTCGTACTATACGAGACTGCATGGTCAAGCCTGCCAACGAAGTTGGACCGCCTGTCTGTAAATGGCCGAGTACGCCGAGGCGTTTTGCTGCAAGACGGGGATTCTTCCACTTATGCTGTAGGAACAAGCGCAGATTTTGTCCTTGCTCGACGGCCTGCGCCAAGACAAGCTTCGATCGCTGCGCGCCTCTCAAATTACGATTCCAAAGGGCCTGAAGCAGGCGATTCTCCATGGCGTCTGCCTCTTGCACCGACGACGATCCAGCCGTCCGTCCCACAATGTATCGAGCCGCCAGGGTCAGCATTTGTCGGTGGTGGGTAAAGGTCCCCGTAGCATATCGCTTATGCGACACCGGAAAGTATTTGTTGTCCGCAATGGTCCGTACCTTTCTTTTGTTGACGCTCAGAGCCGACACGGTCAAGCCCGTTTCCACTTGCTTGCGAACCCGTTGCCTATTCTTGAATGTTGCACTGTTTTGCTTGTGCTGGTCTCTGAATGAAAACGACAAGTCCTTGGGCCTCGGTGCTGTCTGTCCCAATTCCCAATACGCCATTCGATCGGCATAGGGACGAAGGTCCTCTTGGATATTGTCAACACGCTTTACCTTGGGCTTGGATTTAGCAATTTCTTCTCGAGCCTGCTGAGAGGACTGCAAAAGCCGATTCATGACATCGCCCTCTTCCTCGTCGGAAGTGTCGACGTATGTCTCCTTTTCATCAGCGTTGGCGGCATGAGCCGCCTGCAAGTCAATGACGGTTTCGGTAGCTAATCCAGCACCTTGTTGCATACCGCGCTTTGGTTGTTGAGCATACATGTAAGCGACAGCCCCTCCGACATCCACTTCCGATCGCAAGTCATACTTGCGTCGTTTCCAGCTGCGACGCACCGCTAGCCATTCTTTTTGCAAGCTTATCCTGGTTTGTCGGTCAGCTGTCTGTTGCGCCGTCGCCAAGTGCTCTTGAGTTGGTTCCTTGACGGGGCGTCCCTGTGTCTTGTACAGGCGCACTCTGGGTGGTGGTTTCGGAGGCGGATCCAAGTGCAAGACATTGGCTGAAGAAATCGAATCGGGGCCTTGATTATTGCTCGAATTGTACAGAGCCTCCAACTGAGCTACCGCCTTGCTAGTCTGCTTAGCCAGGTCGCCAGCAGAGTGAGTGTTGTGGTTGTTGACTTGGTCCATTTCGTCGTCGGACAAGTCGTCCTCAGAATCCAATACAGCCCGCTGACGTTTTCGCGAGTTGATGGTAGAGCCATGCGAGTCATTGGCACGCGATGGCTTTGTTCCAGCACTGCCAGCCACTGCGGTCCTCTCGGGCTCCTCTCGATCGTTCCCATGGTCGTTTCCTTCTCCGGGAGAAGAGCCGTATATTTGACTCCATAGCGACATTTGGTCGTATCTTAAGGCTTCTTGTGCTCAATCAAACGAGTAGGTGGATTATGGGAGTCTCGTGGCTACCAAAGGACAATATTAGAAGGCCTTGGTCTCCAGTTCCATCCCATGGTGCCCGTCCTGTTTTTTGGTCTGAATTTGAGTGGTGACAATTTTACTCATATATCAAGAGTACTACTTTATGGCGCGAATTGACGTGGGTACATTTCCAAATATCGTCATGAATGACATCATCATTATTACCCCATTTTTCTTTGCTTTTCTGTCGTTCAACAACCAACAACCAACAACAACCTCCTGAAGCATGGTGCAAATCGAACTGCTGTATCACTCTCTGCCACGACGGAGCTCAACCTCTCTAAAGCTGCTAGGGTATCCTGACCAGAGAATATCGCCTACTGGATTACTGATCGATTAAGCCGACAGAACAGCCGTGTTGGATGCAACTGCTCAACTTTTCGAGCCGGACGCCAACGAGTCATTTACGACAGTGAACCTAGTCTTTTAAAGTTCCTGGTGATGAAGCGTTCATAAATCAAGCAGACAGATCCCCCTTGAGGGTCCCGCATGCTTCTCCATTGCGCAAGGCCTTTCATTCTGGTACAGAACAGGAGATCAGCTGCTTCACTTCAATCACGTTGCTGGAAAACGATGGATGCGAACCCAAGCTCGTGCTCACGGCGTTGGAGTATTCAAGGAAGCGTCGGAAACAGCTCGTGCAGCAGGAGTTTGGTGCATGGCTTGTTCGCAATTGTGTGAAAGAAGCAGTCATGGCGGCCAAGCCGAATGTCGAAATCGTGTTTTGGAATCGTCATGCCGCGGAGCTTTATCAATGGACCGAGGAGGAGGCTCTTTATATGAATGTCTCCTCGCTTGCGGCTCCAGATTTTTTAGAGCAACAGCAGAAAGATATAGCGACAATGACTAAAGGGGAAAATCAAAAGCGCCTCTTCAAGGTTAGGCGTAAGGATCACACGATGTTTATGGCATATGTCAGCGACGCCGCTATTATGAACGGGGACGAGCTCGAGTACATGGTTGGAGTCAGCTCCGATCAACAGGCGCTGTATGACGCGATGACAGAGCTTCAACATATTAAAAAAAATCTAAATCAAGAGTCAGAGAGTCGATTGGCTCAGCTAGTCAAGGCGGAGAGTGTGGCACTGTCACAGGCGAGAGCGACGGAGGAGGCCCAAGCTCGATCCGAGGTAGCGATTCAAACGATGTCAATGTTCAGCCATGAACTCAGAACACCAGTGCAGGTACGAACGCATGACGTTATTACTGATAATGCTATTGTTACTTTGTCTTTCTCACTACTTCTTTGTTCTCTGGTCCTTAGGGAATAATGGACATAACGTCACTGCTTATGTTGGAGTACGAGCAGCAGCACGCGAAAGCTTCTTTAGTTCGAAAAGGAAAGGAGTTTCCGTTGTCGAGCCTCGATAAGGACTGGTCTGAAGCGGAGTCCACACGTACAACTGCACAAATAAGCTTGGTGTCTAGCTCTCCACTGCCCCACACACTGTCTCACAAAAGTTCGCTATACAGCTCTCAACCGCCCACAACAATATCCAGTCTTAGTCCGCTATCCGGTTCTCAAAGTGCCAGCACGAGTTGTTCTAGGGGTTATACAGGGAGGTTTGAGGACACGGTATTTGAGAATCTATGTATCATCCAAAGCTCCTCGCAAATACTGTTAACTTTGATCAACAACCTACTGGATGTTCGTAAGATGAGTACCGGCATGATGGAGAGCTTTGAATTGGAACCTATCGCCGTATCGTCGATCATTCACAAGTCGGTGCAGAGTGTCAAGCCAATGTCGTTACTCAGCTCCGTCACGCTAAGGGTCACCAAGGGTGCTCTTGATACCAGTGATCCCCATTTTTGCATAGGAAGCCCTCTCCGAGTGCAGGAAGTCATGATAAATGTGATAGGCAACGCCATTAAGTACAGCAGTAGTACTTCTCTGGTGGCGGGTGGGGATCCCGTGAGTGTGGACATTAATTTGCGCAGTGCTACAAGGGAACAGGCGCAACATGAAGCGGCCGAGTCACTTTGTTCTAGTCTGAATCAAGGCGACGAGATGGATGATAATCGTCCAGACTTACTTACTCTTCTCAAGGTGTTATCCAAGAGGTACTGATTGTTGACGTACGCGATCATGGCGACGGCATTCCTCCCGACGAAGCGGACAAGATATTTGGTGCATTCACGATGCTAGTCTTTGTACAAAGTATGGTTGGGAGGATGAAGGGTGTATTTGGGCAAACAACTGTGAGGCGTCTTGTATAGTGGCTGGTATGGCTGGTGCGGAGGAAAATGACGACAATCATGACGGTTGTATCTTCAGTTTCTATCTGGATTGTCCGATAGATGACCAAAAACGCAACCTGTCGGTAGAGAAACCTCCAATGGAGATTTATCCCTAATGGGTGGTGAACCCGACAAAGTAATTCCAGAGTCGCTCGGCGAGGTGATCAGTCAAGGTCGATTGCCTCATTTCCAGCACGTGGTTCGCATCTTCCTGGCTCGTACCTAACCTGGTGACGTTGCATTGAATAAATCAACAGGTCCACTACGAAAGCCCATTACAGTCAACGATCTTTGGCAAAAACCTAACTCAAGAATGACGAGTGGACAGTCTTAATTTTATAAAGTGAGGAAC
>Ga0307981_1001529_pt1 | contig 20427 bp, 20 predicted proteins | sample OrgLakmetagen987_FD_201849 | JGI IMG/M metagenome (GOLD analysis project Ga0307981, IMG submission 201849) | Saline water microbial communities from Organic Lake, Antarctica - #987 | ecosystem: Environmental > Aquatic > Non-marine Saline and Alkaline > Saline | place: Antarctica: Organic Lake... | reverse complement strand
CTGTGTATCTATTGGCGCTTTTGAAGACGCCTGAATTATCGGTCTTTTAGCGTCAGCTAGCTGACACGCCATGATTTCTCGTTTAATTTCACCATTCTAGGTTGAGCGTTGAGCGTTCGACGTTCATATAATCATCTCATGAAAATCAATACTACTTGCCTCCACGGCGGCCACACCCCTGATACAGACACAGGCTCACGCGCCGTCCCCGTTTACCGCACCACCGCTTACCAGTTCAAAAACACTGAGCATGCGGCCAATCTCTTCGCCTTAAAAGAACTCGGTAACATCTACACCCGCCTGATGAATCCGACCACTGACGTGCTCGAAAAGCGCGTCTGCCTACTCGAAGGTGCCCACGAAATGGCAGGCCTCGGCGTCGCTTCGGGCACTTCCGCAGTATTCTACTCCATCATCAATCTGGCCCAAGCGGGCGATAATATCATCTCCGCGCAAAATCTCTACGGCGGCAGCTACACCCAGTTCAAAGATATCCTGCCGCAGCTCGGTATTGAAGTGCGCTTCGTAGATTCGAGCGATCCAGCTAATTTCGCTAAAGCAGCCGACGATAAGACACGAGCTTTCTTCTGCGAAACCGTCTCGAATCCGGCGCTACAAGTTTCCGACCTCAAAGCGATCTCCGACGAGGCACATGCGATCGGTCTTCCGCTTATTGTGGATTCCACTTTTTCAACACCCGCATTAACGCGTCCGCTCGATCATGGAGCCGATGTGGTCGTTCACTCGCTCACTAAATGGCTTGGTGGACACGGCGCAGGCATCGGCGGGGTCGTCGTCGATTCCGGTAAATTCAATTGGGCAGGCGGCAAACACCCTCTCTTTGATAATCCGGATCCATCCTACCACGGACTTCGTTGGGGCCACGATCTACCCGAAATGCTGGCACCGCTTGCCTATATCCTGCGCATGCGCACGGGTCCGCTCCGCAACCTCGGTGCAGCCATCGCGCCGGACAATTCATGGATCGCCCTCCAGGGCATCGAAACTTTACCACTCCGCATGGAGCGCCACTGCGAAAACTCGCTCGCAGTCGCCAAGCATCTGCAAGCGCACCCATCTGTTGAATGGGTTCGCTACCCAGGACTTGAAACCGACTCCCAATACGAGCTGAACAAGAAGTATCTCGATGGCAAGGGCGGCGGTATGGTCGTTTTCGAAATCAAGGGCGGCGCTAAAGCGGGTTCTAAGTTCATCGATTCGCTCAAGTTATTCAGCCACGTCGCCAACGTCGGGGATGCCAAGTCACTGGCCATCCACCCGGCCACGACGACCCATAGCCAAATGAGCGTCGAGCAACAAGCATCCGGTGGAATTACCCCCGGCATGGTGCGTCTCTCCGTTGGTATCGAGCATATCGACGACATCCTTGCGGACCTCGATCAGGCAATTGGTTCAGCAGAGTAAAGGCATCCTGGCGTGCCCGCTTGCGGGCGCTCAATGACCATACGTCTCCGAAATGATCGTTTGCTTACAGAATTATCGCTCCATTGAAGTGAAAGCGCCCGCAAGCGGGCACGCCACATACAAGAACACTTATAAACCATGACAGAATCCAACCCACTCGGGCCAACCGGCGAAATTTGCTTCGACCTGCCGTCTCCTTACGAGCCGCATCCCTGCGGATTGCTTCACCTGCCTCGCTTCATTGCGAAGTGCCACAAGCACCTCGCAGGCGAGCTGCCGAAATCGTATCAGAAAAATTTCTGCCGCGGCTTCGACCGCTTTCTTTGTATGCATCTCGGGATCGATCCGAAGCAAGTGCTCGAGGCCGTTGAGCAGGCAGGCGATGACGAGATCGAACTCGACCGCTTGCTCGGCGAATTCTTCCCTGAGGATCTGAAGCTCGTCGAGTGGAACCGCGAGGTCACCCATAAGGGTCAAACCGTAGCCGGTCGTGAGTTCCTCGCTGAATCGCTGACCAACATGGGTTGCACCGAAATGATCGGCAAAATCGAATGCGTCATGGACATGATCGACTTCGACGAAGGCCGTATCGCCGGATTTTCTGATGATCGCCGAAAGGCTTGGGAAACGGCTCAAGTAGGATAGTTGCTTAACTACGAAAAGAGCGACGTAGGTCTGCCGGCGATGGCAAGCAATTGCGCGAAAACAGAAACAGCTCCATCGTAATTTCAATATACAGATACAGCTAAGCCCACGCGGACTACGCGGAGAGACTGTCTCACAACTACTTTGAGTATCGGTTCTTGGGGTAGGGACGCATCACCGAGGCGTCCATCCTGCTCTGCCTGCGCGGTCATGACGGAGCATGACCCTCCATTCAGTTTTCTGGAGGGACGCGCTCCCGCGTGTCCGCGAGACGCATCGCCGGGGCGTCCGTCCTACCGGCGAACGGCGGTTTCGGCGAAACCGCCCTACCTCGCTCAGAACGGAGCGCCTGTCGAACCGCGAAACCGCCCTACCTTGCTCTGTATTTTCTGAAAGTTTTGAGATAACCTCAGGAGGCCATCCCTAAACAAAAAAGCCCGTCACCGACAAATGTCAGTAACGGGCTTTTGTTTGAAATATTCTCTACAGCTTACTCGAAAGTATGCGCGCCGAGCTTACGGCCGATCTTTTCCATCTTAAGTTTCGCTAAGATGGGAACACCGTTTTCGTAAGGGACCTTTACTTCACCCTGGATGAGCGGAAGCGCGTATTTGTAGAAGTTGTAGTTCATGCTGACGCCGTCTTCGTTGATCCAGCTCTCTGGGAGCTTCTTCACACCGTTTGCGATCTCGGAAAGCGGTGCAAGACCGGTTTCACAAGTGTAGGTGTCGCCATCACCGCGTAGCAACGTCACCATCTTGTCGGTTTCACCAGCCACAGCTGCGCGAACAGCTGCTTGACCCGCAAGATAAGCCTCGTCGTTGTCGGTTTGCGAAGAACAATGCACGGCTGCGCGTTGAGCCATTCCGAGTGTGACCGAGCGGGCTTTGATTTGAAGGGTCTCTTCAACCAAACCGCGAAGGTATTCACCCGCACCACCCAATTGTGAGTGTCCGAATGCATCGGAAGAGCTGCTTGCGGTGGAAACATAATTACCGTCTGCATCGACAAGACCTTCACCCACCACGACAACACAGTATTTCTCCTTCTGAAGAACGTGCTGCACGTCCGAGATGAATTTCTCCGGCGAGAAGGCTACTTCAGGAAGGTAGATAAGGTGTGGTGCTGCATTGGGCTCATCGCGGCGTTTAGCAAGGGCTGCTCCGGCGGCGATCCAACCTGCACTGCGACCCATCACTTCGATTACTTGCACGAGGTCATACTGACCCATGGCAGCGTTGTCCGCAGCGATTTCCTTAACCGTAGTTGCGATGTATTTGATCACACTGCCGTAGCCTGGCGTGTGGTCCGTCGTTACGAGGTCATTATCAATCGTCTTTGGCACACCGATTACGCGAAGCGCATAACCACGCTCTTGCGCGAGCTTGGAGATCTTATCAGCTGTATCCTGAGAGTCATTACCACCCGCGTAGAAAAAGAAACGGATGTTGTGCGCTTCGAATACTTGAAGTACGCGATCAAAATCCGACTGTTGCTTTAGCTTAAAGCGGCAAGTGCCGAGTGCGGCTCCTGGCGTGTGGCGAAGTGCACGAATTGTTTGCTGAGACTCGGCAGCGAGGTCAACAAGCTGTTCATTTAGAATCCCTAAGATACCATTTACACCACCATAAATTTCTTCGATGCACTCGTGATTAAGTGCTTCGGCAACGACACCTGCAAGGCTGGCGTTGATAACTGATGTAGGGCCGCCGGACTGGGCGACGAGGCAATTTCCTTCGAGTTCTTCTGACATAAATATAAGGTAGGTTTAAACTTTACGTATTAACTGTATGTTTGTGTAGTTTGCCCACAAACGAAGGCAATCATTAAAGAATCGCACCCGGTTTATAACTGAGTGCGTTCGGAAAGTTTCCGGCTTCTTCGCGAACAGTTTCGCAAAAATGCGTAACTTGCGTGGCGGCCATTCCGGTCATCGATTGTGCTTGAGCAACGATCTGCGTCAATTGAGCCTCGGACAGACCGAGGCGACCATCGGACGCGAGACGCTGGACCAAATCGTTTTGTGAAATCGTCCCGGAGCGTAGATCTCGAACCGTTGCGACCGCATGCTCTTTGATTGCTTCATGAGCTTCCTCACGGCCTGCGCCGGACTTAACCGCTTCCATGAGCATAGTTGTGGTGGAAAGAAACGGACCGTAACGCTGGTTTTCCAGATCAATGACCGCAGGATACACTTCCATCTGACTCAGGATGGTGATGAACGTATCGATCAACCCGTCGATTGCATAAAAGCTATCCGGTAAAAATACCCGACGCACGACCGAACAAGAAACGTCGCCCTCATTCCATTGGTCGCCGCTCAATTCTGCGGCCATCGTCAGATAACCCTTCAGAATAACGGCAAAGCCATTCAGGCGCTCGCAACTGCGGCTGTTCATTTTATGTGGCATCGCGGACGAGCCGACCTGCCCTTTAGCAAAACCTTCGCTCGCCAATTCATGACCCGCCATAATTCGAAGCGTCTTCGCAAAGCTGGACGGTCCCGATGCAAGCCGCACAAAAACGGAAACAACTTCAAAATCGAGGCCACGAGGATACACTTGCCCGACCGAATCGAGGCAGGCTCCCACGCCGAGGTGGTCAAGAATCCGTCCTTCGAGCGCTTCGACTTTCTCTGCATCACCCTCAAAAAGTGTCAACAGATCCAGCTGTGTGCCGACAGGGCCCTTCAGCCCACGCACCGGATAGTTATCGATAATACGGTCCAACTCACGCACCGCGCATAGTAGATCTTCGCCAAACATGGCCAGACGCTTGCCGAAAGTAGTCGGTTGAGCGGGCACATTGTGCGTGCGGGCAGTGATCACGAGGTCTTTCCACTGCTCGGCACGGTCCGCAACTTTGACCAAGGCCGCGACTGCTTTTGTGCGAATCACTTCGAGGCCCCGAAGGATCTGCAGTTGTTCAACATTTTCCGTTAAGTCACGACTGGTTAGGCCTTTATGAATATGTTCGTAGCCCGCGAGCGCGCAAAATTCTTCGATCCGCGCCTTCACATCGTGGCGAGTAATGGATTCGCGCTCGTTAATCGAGTCGAGATCGATCTGTCCTTTTACCTGCTCGTAGGCGTCGATCGCCTCTTGGGGTATGTTCAGCCCAAGGTCTTTCTGAGCGCGTAAAACAGCGACCCAGTAGTCCCGCTCAAGGCCGATTCGACCCTCCGCGCTCCAAACAGCGCGCATGGGCTCTGAGGCATAACGAGAGGCTAATACATTTGGTGTGCTTTCCATAACAATAAAGAGAAAACGATGCAAAATACAGCAAGTCTCCTCACGCGCCATAAAAAAATGGACCCGGAGCGAATTGCCGAAGTGATTAACCAGTAACCCCACCCAGGAACTCAACTAATCGCTCCGCAGTTAACTTACCGATCCCTTCAAGCTCGATCAGTTGCGCTGCACTCGCCTGACGCAGCTTTTCAATCGACCCAAAGTGGATCAGCAGCTGTTGCTTTCGCTTGGTGCCAAGCCCCTTGAAATCATCGAGGATCGATTCGCGCAAACGCTTACTACGCAGTTCGGCGTTGAAACTGTTTGCAAAGTGGTGCGCCTCATCACGAATGTGCTGCAAGACGCGTAGCGCCGGGTCGTGATGCTTAAGATTGAGCGGCTCCCGTCCGTCGCTAAAAATGATGGTTTCGTTCTTCTTCGCGAGGCCAATCAAAGCAGGCGGTTCCAAGCCCTGCCCGAGAAAAGCTTTTAAAGCAGATGTCACCTGCCCGGCTCCCCCATCGATTACGATGAGGTCTGGAAACGCTTTCCCTTCTTCGTGCAGTCGCCGATAGCGGCGGCCCACCACCTCCTCCATGGCCCGAAAGTCATCGTTTCCCACAAAAGACTTAATCTTGAAACGGCGATAGTTCCTGCGATCCGGACGCCCCTCCTTGAATGCCACCATCGAAGCTACGCAAAAACTCCCTGAGATGTGCGAAATATCAAAACATTCCATCCGATTCGGTTTAGCAGACAAACCAAGTTCATTTTGCAAGCGTTCGAGTATCTTACCGGTTGGAACGGTGCCGAGCATGTTGCGTTCAAACTTACGGGTGCGGCTCGCAGTGCGTTCCAGTGCGGTGATCATATCCCGCAATGAAGCCGCTTTTTCGTAAGCGCGCTCCACCGCCGCTGCTTTCATTTCTATTTTCAACTCCTTTAGCCATTCCTTCGCTTTGCCGTCGAGAAATTCACACGCAGCCGTCAACCGTTCCTGGTATTCAGCTTCCGTAATTTCATTGGACTGTCCGTAGATTTCGGCCCGCGCATCGTCATACAGTCGCCATTGCCCCTCACCGATGTCGACCGGATTTGCATCGTGCAAAAGTATTCCGAACTTGCGACGCAGCTCGCCTAAAGTTTTTCGCAAATGGCCGGAATGCGCAAAGGGCCCATAATAGCGTGAGTTACTGTCCGTGCGATTACGCGTCATTCGAAAGCGCGGCAACGCCTCGCGCGGATCAATTCGCACCAAAAGAAAACGCTTATCATCCGTAAAGTCGGTATTGTAACGCGGCTTATATTTTTTGATCAGCTGCCCTTCAAGAAGCAGCGCTTCGGCTTCCGATTTTACGATTTGAATATCAAAGTCGTAAATCAAATCCAACATCGCTCGCACTTTTGGCTGTGCGATGGTCAGCTTCCGAGACGCCTGAAAATAGGTCGAGACGCGCTTCTTCAGATCCTTTGCCTTACCTACGTAAATAGTCTGACCCAAACGATCCTTCATCAAATACACACCGGGACGGTGCGGCAAGCGACGCACTTTTTCCTTTAGCTTAGACTCTTTCGATTCCGACATTTTCCGTCTGTATTTCAGTTAAAATAGATTCTACGATTCCTGTTTGCAGTCAGCGCCATTTGCAACTCACTGCAATATTTAGCTTATGTCAAAACCGCCCATAGTAGAAGTCATCAATTTCGGAGACGAGCTCCTCGTCGGAATACGAGAAAACTCACATCTCACCTACCTCGGTGAACAGCTCTCCAGATACGGATTGCCGATTCATCGAAACCGTGTAATCACCGACGATCTTGAAGAGATCAAGCATGCGTTTTCAGAAGCCTGGAAACGGTCCGACTTAGTCATCACGACAGGTGGGCTGGGACCGACTGCCGACGACATGACACGTGAAAGCATCGCCGAAGCCCTCGGAGCCGAGCTGGTGTTCAACTCTGATGTAGAAGATTCGATTGAAACACGTTTCAAATTACTCGGCCGCAAAATGGCGGATCACCACCGTCGCCAATGCTACTGTTTTAAAGAGGGTAAAATTCTCCACAACGAACGCGGCACTGCACCCGGACTACTCTACCAAGCTGAAGGTAAGACCTTGATCATGCTACCAGGTCCCACTAGTGAGCTCAGGCCGATGTTTGAAAACACCGTCATTCCCTGGTTGCAGGAAGCTGGCTTTCTGGCCGAAGAAGAGGCCTACCTGCAATTGCGAACCTACGGCGTCGGCGAATCAGCAGTCGAAGCAATGTTGCAGCCCATCATTTCAAAATACCCCTCTTTGACCGTAGCCTATTGCGTGCATCTGGGCCTCGTCGATGTTCGCTTGAGCAGCCGCGATGGAAAGCTTAGCATGTCTGAGCTCAAAGCGATTGGACAGGAGGCGCATGCAGTGCTCGGCGACGACTTCGTCTGCTTTGGACACTGCTCATTGGCTAAGGTTGTCTGCCACGAACTCCGTGCGCTTGACCGAACACTCGCGGTTGCCGAATCCTGCACGGGTGGATCACTTGGTGACGCCTTTACAAATATCGCTGGAGCTTCGAAAATCTTCGTGGGTGGCATCATCTGCTACACTAATGACGTTAAAGTTAGTATGCTAAAGGTGCCCGATAGCTTAATTGAACAACACGGAGCTGTTAGCCCGGAGTGCGCGATCGCTATGGCCTCGGGTGTGTCCGAACGCCTCGGCACCGATTACGGTCTAAGCGTCACTGGGTTTGCAGGCCCAGGAGGAGGCAACGCGAAACACCCTGTCGGGACTATCCATATAGGCTACCACTCACCGGTCGGTGTTTGGTGTAAAACCGTCCGCTACACTGGTGGACGACTCGATGTGAAAGCCCGTGCCGTTAATACCGCGCTTGATTGGATGCGCCGTAAGCTCAAACAGTATAAGATGGAGGAAATCCTCAGTTGCGGAGGCGAAGACTAATTGGTAGGCACGAGTTCTAAATACTCGTCACCAAAGGTATCCAGCAACTTGCGATCTAAGGTCGCCAACTTGCAGCCGTTTGTCTTGGCCAGTGCAATCAGATAGGCATCAGTCACTTGACGGTAACCGCGAACACCCTGCAGAACCTCATCAAATCCAGAAGCCGTCACACTCGGAAGCCGATCCAAGTAGGAATGCAGTGGATTAGAGTGAATTTCTTTAATCAAATTTACAGCCATTATCCCATTTACTGAGTTCTTACTGAGCCTGGCGTTCATCAAAAGTCGGATTAGGCCAAACTCTGTCACCGAGCAAGTGGCGAACGCATATCCATCCCGGTTGCCTTTCCACCTTAAAACACTTGAATGATGCGGATGATCATCCGCAACTAGCGCAAATAAAAGATTAAGGTCATAGAGATCCACGGTATTTCTCTATATCCTCTTCATGAATAGCCTCTTCGATCGCCTCTAAAGAAAGCGGCCGACCCCCATTAAGATTACTGAGATACGGAAATCCTGACTCTGTATACTTAATCTCTACGTCCTTTGGCTTAGCTGCCTCCTTCAAGGCTTCCGAAATCACCGCCCCTATCGAACGACCCGTTGCTTTGGCACGGTCTTTCGCATAGGCCAATGCCTCCTCTTCAATGTTTAAAGTAGTCCGCATGTGCAAAACTTGCAACTTAGTGCCTTGGTGTCAAGACATCAATACATCATTTTTTGCATTTAAATACTACCAGCTTTGGATTGCCCCGAAGAAAACAGCCGCTTTGATACAGGAGCGATGCCTGCAAAACCTTTTACTTTCATCTGTGGAGATGACGACTACCTCGTTTCAGAGCGTGGCAAGGCATGGTTTGCTGAACAAACCAAAGAGATCGCCGACGACCTTTCGAAGGAAGTCGTCGATGGGCGTTCTGGTAACATCGCCGAAGTCGAAGAAGCGCTGAATCGCTTCTCCAGTGCTGTGCAAACCGTCTCCATGTTTGGCGACCGGAAAGTCGTCTGGTTAAAAGACGTCACCTTCATGGCTGACAGCGTGACCGGTCGCGCCCAAGGCACCCTCGATCTGCTCGACAATTTAAAGGAACTCCTTGAAAGACTCGATTCGGCCGCGGTTGGTGTCCTCATCACCGCACAACCCGTCGATAAACGCCGCAGTTTCTATAAGTGGTGCCAAAAGAACAGCGATTTCGAACTCCTCGAAGCCGGTAAGAATGCGGCCGAGACCTACGTGAAACTCGTCGAGAGCGAGTGCGCGGCTGCAGGTGTCAAAATCACCCGCAACGCGACCCGAATTCTGATTGAAAAATTAAACGGGAATACCCGCCTGATTGTTGAGGAAACTCGCAAACTAGCGACCTACATCAGCGACTCTGGCGATACGATCGACGAGCAACTGGTGTCTGATCTGATCTCGAATTTTGGCGATGCCGACTTTTTTGAAGCCGCTGACGCCTTTTATTCCCTGAAGCTCGACTGGACACTCGAAGCGCTTCGCCGGCACTTCTTCACCAACTCGGAATCGCGCCCGCTACTCGGCAGTCTGCAGTCCCGCAATCGCCTACTCATTCAGATCCGAGTCTTGCTCGACGCTGGCGCGATTCGCCTCGGAGGTCGCGGCATCTCCAAGTCCGACCTCGAATCAGCTGCCCGCACCTACGCGCACCACTTCGGTGAAGAACAAGAGAAAAGCAATTTGAATGTCTTCACACAAAACCCCTGGTATCTCGGCCGTCTCGCGGAAACGGCCTCCAAGGTATCGCTTAAAAAGCTCGTCGATTTTCAACTCGCCTTCGTCGATGCTTTTGAAGGCATCATTAAGCGACCGAACGAGCAGGAAGAAGTCTGCCGTGAAATGGCCGTAAAGTGCTTAAGTTAAACAGAACCGGCATCATCTCCGGGAACGCGGATCTCCCGATCCGCACACTGCGCCTCACAGGCTAGGCACGTCACGCAAAGCGACAAGTGCCGCTTCTACTCTGTTTCCTCAACGGGCATATCGCGGAAAAAGACCGCGGTCTTTCCAATCCCTCCGATATGTTCGCACCCAAGTTTTTCAGAAATTTCGCCGCAAAATTGTGCCATCAGCGCCTTGTCTGTCTCGATACGCAGCTTGATTAAGCCGTTCTTGGTCAATGCCGTGTCGGTTTCTTTGAGAACCGTTTCAGTCAGGCCATTCTTACCAATGTGCACGTGTGCTTTCAATCGCTGGGCAAGCCCGCGAAGTTCTTTTTTCTCTGCGCTGGAGAGTGGTGTCGGTTCCATAATTTAACTAACTTGTAGAATAAGTAAGATCGGGCAGTCAAACCCAGGCTACAAATCGCTTATTCAATTTGCCCTAAATCTATTAATTTAAAAGGGTGCTGTTCGTGAACTGTAGAAGACAGCGCAAAATATAAATCGAGGTCGCCAAACGTGCAGCGATAGAGCCAAACCACATCTTTACGGTTTGGCACTACATACTTCCCCTCATCTGATGGACTAAAGCGCTCTACTATATTCGACTGCACGTATTCGTCCAATGTAGGCAGCTTTATAGCTGCAAAGCGCTGCCATTCCTCTAGCAATTTTTTGCGCTGCATCGCTTGGTCAGTTTTTGCCTGCTGAAATTCGGCCAGTATTCCTGATAAACGAGTGTTCGCTTGTTGCACTTCCTGCAAATAACTAGAATCCGCCTGAATCCGACTCGCAGGAACATTTCTTGATTCAGCATCAATCGTTTTACGCGTCCATAGATCTATTGTACGTTGCAGTCCATAGAGGAGCCGATCAGCATCTTCCAAGGTGATTTTCATCAGTGTCCCTTCAACCGCTAAAATTAGTCGAGGAGAGTAATCTCCGCCCGTTCCTCTAGCGATAACCGAATCCTTGATTTTTGCTAATTCCGCTTCGAACTCAGTCATATTATCTGCTGTATACGATTTAAACTGAGCCCCAAGCAATTGGTTCACAAAACGTTGCTCGTCCTGTAGTAATTCAGAAGCGCCCAAACTCATCGAATTCACCAGCAGTATTTCTGGTGCCTCAGTAAAATATTTCTCCCAAGAACCGTTCGAAACCAAGCACACATGCTTAGGCCAATCCTGAAAAGCCGTAGGCTCATTTTCTGTATTTTCAACTGCCGACAAACGCCCAAGGTTAGAAAAATTCGCAAGAAATAACGGCAATAGAAATAATATAAAAAGGGTATTAGAGTTGCTCATAAATAGAATGAAAATTACAAGTTTCCGACGATCAATTCGTTAATCATAATTTTGTATCCGGTAGCTCCTTGCCAGCTATGTTTTGCATGAGTTCGCCAAGAAATTCAACTGGAGTCTTCAGACCTTCGAGCGATTTGTTCGCCCGGGAATTCACTTTGACCATGCCCTGTTCGGCTTCTTGCCGGCCTAGGACGAGGAAGTGCGGTACCTTGTCGATGTGGGCCTTGCGAATCTTTGCACCGAGTTTATCGGCAATCGCATCGACAGTCACCCGCACCTTAGCCGCCTTGAGCAATGCTTCGATTTCCCGTGCCTGCGGCACTAAATCGTCATTCATCGGCAAGATTCGCACTTGTTCAGGGGCCAACCAAGTGGGGAAGTTCCCTGCAAAGTGCTCGATCAACACGCCGACAAAGCGCTCCATCGATCCGAAGGGTGCGCGGTGGATCATAACTGGGCGGTGCTTTTCGTTGTCAGCGCCAATATAGTTCAAATCAAAACGCTCCGGTAAATTGTAATCCACCTGGACCGTGCCCAGTTGCCACTCGCGACCGATCACATCCTTGACCACAAAGTCGATCTTCGGCCCATAAAACGCGGCCTCTCCCTGCTCCTCAGAGTAATCCACACCCAATGTAGACGCGGCTTCACGTAGAGCGGCTTCCGCCTTCGCCCACTTTGCGGCATCTCCAACATACTTCGTTGAATCCGAATCGCGCAATCCGATCCGCACACGATAGTCTTGCATCCCGAGTGTATTAAAAACCAATTTAACCAGATCCAAGCAGCCTTTGATCTCCTGTCCGATCTGATCTTCGGTGCAGAAAAGGTGAGCATCATCTTGAGTAAACCCGCGCACACGAGTCATCCCGTTCAATTCCCCGGATTGCTCCCAGCGATAGACGGTGCCGAATTCAGCGAGTCGCACGGGCAGATCACGGTAAGAATGCGGTTGGCTATCAAAGATCTTGATGTGCATCGGGCAATTCATCGGCTTGAGCAGATAGCCCTCTACTTCGCCCGAATCCAGTTGGTTGGAAAGGTCGCCGCACGAGCAACCCTCGGCAGCTAAGCGCTCGACCGTGCCTGGCTCAACAATTGGCGGGAACTGTGATTCCTTGTAATACGGAAAGTGTCCAGAAGTGCGGTAGAGACCCAACTTTCCGATGTGCGGTGTAAAGACCTGATCGTAATCCGCCTTGCGCAGTTCTTCGGCGATGAAGTTTTGTAGCTCCTGGCGAATGACCGCGCCATTTGGTGTCCAAAGAATCATTCCCGAGCCAACCGCTTCGTCGATGTGGAAAAGCTTCAACTCCTTACCGAGCTTGCGGTGATCGCGAGCCTTCGCTTGCTCAAGCTGCTCTAGATATGCTTCCAGCTCCTCCTTGCTTGGAAAGGCCGTGCCGTAAACGCGCTGGAGTTGCTTGTTCTTCTCATCGCCGCGGTGGTAGGCACCCGCAATACTTAAGAGCTTATAAGCTTTGATCTTCTTTGTGTAATTCACGTGCGGGCCTGCACAGAGATCGATGAATTCCCCATTTTGGTAGAAACTCACTTGCTCGCCTTCGGGCACATCTGCCAAACGACCGAGCTTATACGTTTCCTGCCCGATCTCTTTGATTTTGGTCTCTGCTTCCTCGCGCGAACACTCGATCCGGCGAAAGCTTTGATTCTCTTTAATAACCTTTTTCATCTCCGCCTCAATCTTCTCAAGGTCTGATGCATCGAGTTTCTTATCGAGATCGATGTCGTAATAAAATCCGCTATCAGTCGGCGGTCCGATATCGAGCTGAGTCTCTGGGTAGAGACGCAAAATCGCAGTCGCGAGCACGTGTGAACATGAATGGCGGAGCTCCTCGAGTGGGGACATTTCTTTCATAGCAATCAATTAAAAATTTAAAGGGAGAGCACAGTGGCAGAACCACTCGTATTCAATATAAAATGCAACCACTCAGGCCCCTAGATTAAAATAAGGAAAGGCAGAGTCATCTCTCGGGAGGGATGACCTTGCTCGACTGACCGTGTCAAAGGCCAGAGAAGTTGCCTGAAAACTTACATAAATTGAGGAAATTAAGAGCCAGGTAGGGCGGTTTCGCGGTTCGACAGGCGCTACGCCCTGAGCGAGGTAGGGCGGTTTCGCCGAAACCGCCGTTCGCCGGTAGGCTGCCTTAAGCCAGCATCCAACCTGGAGGGCCATGCTCCCGCATGGCCGTGCACACACGACTTGCAGCAACACGGACGCCTCGGCGATGCGTCCCTACCACAAGAAGGGATGCGTTTCCCATCGTAGGGGCTTTGCTTGTCAGAGGTCCTGAGCCCTGAGCCGCTCGGACAACACGGAGGTCATCCCCTCCCCACGAAGACAACCTCAAAGCAGTTTTGAGACAACCTCCAGAGGTCGTCCCTCCACCTTTTTCGCTATCCCGCGTAGGGCACGGCCGGCACACCTTTCACGCCGAGGCCATCGACAACAAAGACCCGACCCGCCTCCGGTTCGTCTGCATCTTTTTTGATTCCGGTCGTGACAAAAAGCCGCTCCAGATTCGGCCCCCCAAAAGCACAAGCGGTCGTTTCCACACACGGAAAATCCACTTGCTGCAGCTTCTGACCATTATCGGGGTCGAAGCGCACCACGCAACCGCCATGGCAAAAAGCCACCCAAAGCTTACCCTCCGAGTCTATCGTCATTCCATCGGGCGAACTTGTGTAGCCGAGGGCAGCCGTATCCACACAGGTGCGTGCGTTCGAGATCTGCCCACTGAATAGATTAAAGTCATATGCAGTCACCGACTGACTCGGGGTATCGATATAATACATCGTTTTTGCGTCCGCGCTCCAGCAGAGCCCATTTGAGTTCGTGACATTCTCTATTTGCTCCATCAACTCGCCATCCAGATCCAACATGTAGCAGGCGGCCGACCCTTTCTTTTTAACCTGGCTGATGGTGCCCGCCCAAAAACGTCCTGCAGGGTCACACTTACCATCGTTAAAACGATTATCCGGGCGCATCTCGGCTTCGGGATCAGCTAATCGCACGGATTTACCTGTATTCGGATCAAAACGTGTAATGCCTAAGTCGCCTGCATACAGATACGCGTCCCCTTGAGTCGGCACCACCGTGCCGACCTGTTCATCAAATTCCCAAACCGTTTCCGCTCCAGTTTGCGGATCCAGACGCACAATCGCCTGGCCTTTAATATCAACGTAGTGCAGGCAGCCCTCCCACCAGATGGGACCTTCGCCCCACTGAGATACGCGCTTACCGATAGTTTGAATACTTACTTCTGCCATAGCTCGCAGAGCATGAAGTCATTTTGTGCTCAGTCAATAATCGAGCAGTCTATAGCGCAGCCACGGGAGGGACGATCCCGCTAAAATATAAAAAAGCCCTCCGCTCAGAGAACGAAGGGCTTTTCAGCAGAAAACGGGGTAAATTTATGCGCCGATTTGGAAACGTGCGAAACGCTTGACCACCATATTTTCGCCCATTTTGGCGATCATTGCAGTCAAAAGCTCTTGCACTGTTTTATCAGGATTCTTCACGAAAGCTTGCTCAAGCAAGCAGGACTCGCTGAGAAACTTGTTCAGCTTGCCTTCAACGATCTTCTCGACCGCGTTGGCTGGCTTACCTTCAGCTTGGCCTTCAGCGACTTTACGCTCGGCGTCGATGATCGCAGGATCAATGTCTTCGCGTGAAACGCAAACCGGGCTCGCTGCCGCGATGTGCATCGCAATGTCACGAACCAGTTGTTTGAAGTCATCGGTCTTCGCTACGAAATCACTTTCGCAGTTAATTTCGACCAAAACACCGACCTTACCACCAAGGTGGATGTAGGTATCGATCAATCCATCGCTAGCTTCGCGAGATGATTTCTTAGCCGCAGTGGCGACACCCTTCTTGCGAAGAATTTCGACTGCCTTTTCGACATCACCTTCGGATTCAACGAGGGCTTTTTTACAATCCATCAGTCCAGCGCCTGTGCTTTCGCGCAGTTCACCGACCATTTTAGCATTAATTTGAACACTCATGTTTCTTTAATATAGCTGTTCTTTGTTTAAATTTAACGAGGAAAGAATTACTTTTCGTCTGTTTTTGGAGCATCGTCTTCACCATAGCCGGCTGGAAGTGTGACTTCGACGTCTTCTTCCTGCTCGAATACTTGCTCGCGAACGAGTGGAGATGCGCTCTTTTGAACCTTCTTCGCTTCACGATGCGAAAGACCGTTTTGCGCGGCCTCCATAATCGTTTCGACGATGATACGAATTGACTTAACCGCGTCATCATTACCCGGAATCGGGTAATCAAGAATTGTCGGGTCGGAGTTTGTGTCGACCAAACCGATCACAGGAATTCCAAGACGACGTGCTTCAGCAACCGCGATCTCTTCGTTCTTTGTATCAACAATGAAAAGTGCTGCGGGCAATTCGCTGATTTCAAGCATGCCTTCGAAGTTGCGGTTCATCCGGCTCATTTGGCGGCGGACTGCTGCTTCTTCCTTACCAGGAAGCTTCTCTAGCTCACCATCTATGTCCATTTTCAGGAACTTGCGGTATTTGCCGAGTGAAGTCTTGATCGTGCTAAAGTTAGTTAGACCTCCACCCATCCAGCGATTCACGCAGAAAGGCATTTGGCAAGCAGTGGCAGCTTCACGCATGATTTCTTGCGCTTGCTTCTTTGTTCCGATGAAGAGGACTTCTTTACCGGAGGAAATAGTTTCTTCAATGAAGGCACAGGCCTTTTCAAGAAGTGCATGGGTTTGCTCCAAATCAATAATGGAGATTCCGTTGCGATTGTCGTAAACGTATGGCTTCGACTTTGGATTCCAGCGGCGAAGCTGGTGGCCGAAGTGAACGCCTGCATCGAGAAGGTCTTTTGGTGTTGTATTCATTATCTGTTCAAAGCCCGCAAGACGGGAGAAATGGAATTTTCTTTTGTGTATTGTTATGTGTTGATTGACCCGAATAAAGCACTCACTGGGAGCGCACGATTCGGCTTTCCTGAAAATAGGAAACGTGGAGGGATAGCACTCACTGCGGCCAAGGCAAGCGTAAATAATTATTTGAGCGGAACAAGGTGATGGTACTTGAAGTTAGGCGTCTCTACTGCGTCGAATATTACCTGCCAAAAATAACCTGCGTAATGGTAAACATAAAAAAGGCCAGCGATTGCTGGCCTTTGATAAAGCTCTGCTCATAACTAGCTGACTTTAATCTTACGAGGCTTTACCTCTTCAGATTTCGGCAGGGTTAGACCGAGTATTCCGTCTGTTACCTGTGCTTTGATTGCGCTTTCGTTGATTGGAACGTTCAATTTTAATGCTAAGCGGTAGTCGCCCTGCGGCAGCTCACGACGAAGCGCTTTCCAGCCATTCGGCGCTTCCCCACGGGATGCTTCAAGCGTTAAAACATCACCATCGACTGAGATATCAATCCCGCTACGATTAACTCCGGGAACACTAACGCTAATTTCGAAGGCTTCTGCGCTTTCAACAACGTTGTAGTGTGGACGACGCCAGTGACGGGCTTTCGTTTCCGCATCTGGCTTTTGAATAGTTTGTGATTCTAATGTGCTCATTTTATTTAGTCTCTTTATATTTTGAATGTTTATTTGATCTCAATCTGCCGTGGTTTGCGCGCCTCGGCCTTAGGTAGGGTCACGGTTAAAACGCCATCGGTGAGCGAGGCATCTACCTTGTCGAACGCGACTCCTTCGGGAACCGTTATCGAGCGGCTAAAGCGATACTGCTTCGCTGCATCTTTGGACTCGCTGGCTACAACACTGCTTACAGTCAGGATCGAGTTCTCTAACTCGACATCAACTGCGTCCTTTTTCACTCCTGGAAGCTCTAAACGAGCGTAGAAGTTATCTACATCTTCGTAGAGATCGACAGCAGGTTGATCCGCTCCGGCAAAAAAATCGTCAAATAGAGATCCGAAACGCTCGACTGTCGGCGCACCCAGATCAAAAAGACGATTGAAGGCACTCACACTAGGCGATTGCGGGTATTCATAACGTATTAGTTTCATTGTATTTCCTTTGGTTGAATTAAGTTCACAACCTAATATGCATACACAATGCCAAGTTCTAAAAGATACACTAACTGCTGAATACCAATATTTTATAATAAAAATACCTACCGCAGACCGAGCCTTTTTGTCGCAGTCTATGGGCGCACAATTTGAAACTGTGCAATTGCGTCACAATGACACGTGCAACTGGCGGCTATGATTCCTTTTGGTTCTAACCGAGCAAGTTGCCAATAAAATCGCGCGACTGTTTCACTTCATCCACCTTCAGCTTAGGGCTGAGTTCTAGGATCAAAGTGTGCTCTGGCTTCACAAAACCTGCGATCATCTTAAAATCAATCGTCCCCGTGCCAGGCACTTGGTGATCGCGCCCATCCTCTGAGACATCATGTAAATGAAAACCCAACAATCGGTCTTCCATAGACTTTAAATGCGCCTCGTGATCGAGCAGTCCCAATTGGTGTTTGATTTGGGCATGTCCGGTATCGTGCCAATATCCAGCATGTTCCGGCTCAGAAAGCTTATTGATGAAATCAGCATACTCACCGTCGAGCGGCATTTCCTCCATGCCCTCTCGATTTTCTAAGCACAGTTGCAGACCACGCTCTTTAGCGAGGGGGAGCACGGCCTCGTAGCTTTCGATAATGCGTTGCATCGTCTTCTTAGACGCACGCTGAATCTTAGCCATTGCACGTTTACGCCGCTTGAGAAATTCTTTGTTTTCAAGGTAATCAGCGACTTTAAGTTCCTGAGCTTCAATCCACTTCTCAAACTTATGCTCAGGAGAACCGAAGAAAAACCAGACACTACCCGAGTGCATGACTACTTTCGGTGCGCCTACCCTCACCGCAAAATCGAGCGTCTGCTCAGTATAACGCTTCCATAAGGCAAGCTCACGCGCATCGCCAGTTGAGGGCTGATATAGATTCGGCGCAGCACGTTTTACGCTATTCGGCAACGGGCAAAAGTTGTGCACCGAAGAAACCTCAACCAAGCCATCTTCTAGCGCCTTAAGGATACCCGGAACCAATGAAATCCGTATCCCATGGCTGAGCTCAATACGCTTAAAGCCCAATCCCACAATTTCTTCGACCATCGCATATCCATCGTCATGCCGCGCAGAACACCAGCAGGTCGATAAGGAAAGACGGTCGAAAATATCACTCATTGAAATAAAAAATCTCGGAACGCTAGGCGTTACCGAGATTTAGTAAATTCAACCTTGGCACCCTAGCACCAAGTATTAACTACATCTTCGAATAACGAACGCGTAGCATGTTATTGAAATCAAGCTCCTTGCGCTTACGACGCTTAGCTTGAGATGGTGGCTCAAAATAACGATTTGCACGAACGTCAAGAATGACGCCTTCGCGATCAAGACGCTTCTTCAAGCGGCGCAATGCACGCTCGATTGGCTCACCTTTACGGACTTTAACTTCGATAGACATAAGAAATAGAAATTCAGTTTTAGAGAAAAGAGGCAGAAACATGCCGCTCTAAGCACAGCCGTCAACCCTATTTTCGCCGATTATGCCAAACTTAAGGAAACCACATTTTCAATATGGCGTGTATGCGGGAAAAGATCAAAGGGAGCTATCCGGGTGATTTTATAACCACCAGTCACAAATTCCTTTAAATCCCTCGCCTGCGTCGCCGGGTCGCAGGACACGTAAACAATTCGTTGAGGACGGAATTCCATCAACTGATTGCGGAAACTGGCATCACAACCCTTGCGCGGTGGATCGATCACCACCGCAGTCTCGTCGCCGGGGAATTTCAGTCCATTAAAAATCGCCTCCGCTTTGCCAATGACAAAGCGCACGTTCTTAACTCCACTAATTTTTACGTTCGCCTGCGCCCACCTAACTGCTGGTTCACTAATTTCGACCCCAGCCACCGATTCAAAATCCTTCGCGGTGGAAAGCGCAAAAAGTCCAACCCCACAATAAGCATCGACCAGATAACGGGCACCTTCGAGCGACGCTTCACTGGCCACATGCGCGACCATCTCTGGAAGAATGAAAGGGTTATTCTGGAAAAATTCGCCCGCTTTAAACTGGAAAGTCACATCGCCAACCCGCTCGGATACGATTTCCTGTGGATCCGTGACCACGCCCTCGAGCACATTGCGCATAAGCAGCGTGCCGCCACGTTGACGACGTTTCTTGCCGCCACCCCGCTTGGCATCTTCACGTGCCTGCGGTAGCGCCTCATTGATCGCATCCATTGCGATCGGGCAATGCGTCACATCGACAATTTGATTACGACGCCCATGCTGCAAAAACCCGATTGGCTGCTTCCCCTCGCGATCCGGCCGATTGTAGTGCGGCGTAATCTTCGAACGGTAACCGTATTCCATCGGTGAGCCATGCGCCATCTCCACCGGATGCTCGATTCCGCCCAGCTTCACCATGAGCTCTTCAACGTGCTTCGTCTTTTCTGCAAGCTGACGCGCATAGCGGATATGCTGATACTGACAACCGCCACAAGTTTGATAGAGCGGACAGTTCGCATCGATTCGGTCGGGTGAGGCTTCCAGGATTTCGATTAAGTCCGCATCCGAATAATTGTCAAAATTCCGGAAGATCCGTGCCTTCACTTTTTCGCCCGGAATGACAAACGGGACCATCACCACCCAACCATCGATCCGACCGACCCCCATCCCAAGGTTGGTCAGACTCTCTATATTTAATTCGACCTCTTGGTGATATTCAAAAGGCTTCGCTACAAAATTTTTCGGCGCTTGCATCTACATGCCCTCCTCAAAGGAGCAAGCGACTGCAAACATAAAATGCAATCTGCAGATTGTGATCCACGGTATTTTTATTTAAAGGACACGTAGCCTTTAAACACTGGAGAAAATAAAAAGTTTGCCCGTAATGCAAATTTGTGTCTGTGTCATGCTGCCATGACATGTAAACACGAAGAGCTATTGGAG
>Ga0307981_1001527_pt1 | contig 20454 bp, 21 predicted proteins | sample OrgLakmetagen987_FD_201849 | JGI IMG/M metagenome (GOLD analysis project Ga0307981, IMG submission 201849) | Saline water microbial communities from Organic Lake, Antarctica - #987 | ecosystem: Environmental > Aquatic > Non-marine Saline and Alkaline > Saline | place: Antarctica: Organic Lake... | reverse complement strand
GTTTCAAGTGATGAGCATTTAGGACAACGCATATTTTATCAGAGGTCAGAAAACAGATATCAGTAGACAGAATTTACTCCAACCCACGACACTAGATGCAGTGCCCACGCAAGGCAACCACTATATTTAGTGCCCGGAGGACCTGATGCGACACCGTAGGGGTGCCCGCTCGCGGCACCCGCGAGCGCTGCGCAGAGCATAGGCGATTAGAAAGACTTTCGAGCGGTCGCGGGCTTCGCGAGGGGCTACGTGAGGCTTCGCCCGCTCGCGAGCGAGAGCCCCTACAACTTCAGGAAATTCTCCAGCATCCTCATTCCATTTTCTGTCGCTATAGACTCCGGATGAAACTGCACCCCCCAGATAGGCAGCTCTTTATGGGCTAGGCCCATAATCTCACCCTCCTCAGTCTCGGCGGTGACTTCGAGGCAGTCGGGCAAGCTCTCCCGCTCGACGATTAAAGAATGATAACGAGTCGCCTCCATCGGATTGGGTAGGCCTTTAAAGATATCCGTATCACGGTGCATGACCGGGCTGGTCTTACCATGCATAAGCCGCTCAGCACGGACGACCTTGCCGCCAAAATGCTGACCGATGCTCTGATGCCCGAGGCAAACTCCAAGAAGCGGCTTCTTGCCGGCAAAGGCCGCAATCATCTCCAGCGAGACACCGGCCTCATTCGGCGAACAAGGACCTGGTGAAATCATGACCCGCTCAGGATTAAGTGCGAGGGCTTCGTCGACCGTAATCGCATCGTTGCGATAGACTTGCTGCTCCACCCCGAGCTGGCCGAAATACTGCACCAGGTTGTAAGTGAACGAGTCGTAGTTATCAATGACAAGGAGCATAGCTTTGGATGAATGAAGACAAATGAAAGATGCCTGATGATCAATGAAACACGAGTCTTAGCAATTATTCATTCGCAATCAGAGATCCCCGAGCACGCGGGCTGCTTCCTGCACATCCTTGTCTCCACGGCCGGAAAGGTTACCCACGATAATTTGGTCCGAACTCATCTCCTTGGCGCGCTTCATCGCGTAGGCAATACCGTGAGCAGTCTCTAAAGCCGGAACGATTCCCTCGATCCGGCAGAGCGCCTTGAATGCATCCAGTGCTTCGTCATCGGTGGCAAAACCAAAATTGATGCGACCCGCATCCTTGTAGTAAGCGTGTTCAGGCCCGACCGCTGCATAATCAAGCCCCGCGGAGACTGAATGCGTTAAATCGATTTGGCCGTCTCCATTTTGTAAAATCCATGTTTTGGCTCCTTGAAGGACACCCAGGCGCCCGCCCTCAAAGCGCGCCGCGTGGCGGCCCGGATCGATACCATACCCACCGGCTTCCACCCCAGTCAAACGAACGGCCTCGTCCTGTAAAAAGGCAAAAAAGATACCGATCGCATTCGAACCACCCCCGACACAGGCCGTCACCTCATCGGGTAAGCGACCTGTTTTTTCAAGCATTTGAGCGCGGCACTCTTCGCCGATCACACGGTGAAAGTCGCGCACCATCATCGGGAAGGGATGCGATCCGAGTGCTGAGCCAATGATATAATGGGTCGTGCGAACGTTCGTCACCCAGTCGCGCATAGCTTCATTGACAGCCTCCTTGAGCGTCTTCTGCCCAGCGGAAACGCCCCGAACCTCTGCGCCGCAAAGACGCATGCGATACACGTTTAGAGACTGGCGGCGCATATCTTCCTCGCCCATATAGATCACACACTCAAAGCCCATTTTAGCACACATGGCTGCCGTCGCGATCCCGTGTTGCCCGGCGCCGGTCTCTGCGATGATGCGCTTTTTGCCCATCCGCTTGGCGAGCAGGGCCTGACCAAGCGCGTTGTTGATCTTATGCGCACCGGTGTGGAGCAGGTCCTCGCGCTTGAGATAGATTTGCGCGCCACCGCAGTGCTCGGTTAAACGCTCGGCAAAATAAAGGTTGGTCGGACGCCCCGCGAATTCACGCAGATGAAAATCCAGCTCCTTCTGAAACTCAGGGTCCTTACGGGCGTCTTTATATGCTTCGGTCAGCTCGAAGAGCGGTGTCATCAACGTCTCCGGCACATACATGCCACCATAGGGACCGAAGTGGCCGCGCGCATCAGGAAGACTGATCGGATCGATGACAGAAGCAGAAGGTGAGTTGGACATATGGGAAATACGGTTACCGGACGGCCGAATTGTCAAGTGCATCGCTCGCTTGCTTGCCTTTAACTTGCTGTAAGCCTAAAAAACAGTAATAACTATAATTCATGCGCTCACTGACGACATACCTCCTCATCGTATTAACCTTTTCGCTCACTGCGCTAGCCGATAGCCAACCGGGAACGAAAGAGGACCACCACATCTACTTACTAATCGGCCAATCCAATATGGCGGGTCGCGCCCAATACGGTGACGAGATGAAAAGCCCCATCAAACGCGCCTTCCTACTTGATGGAAATGACGAATGGTCGGTGGCACAGAATCCGCTAAACATTTATTCGACGATACGTAAAGGACCAGGCATGCAGCGTCTCGGGCCGGGCTATGGTTTCGCCAAGGAAATGCTGCAGAACCAGCCAGAAATCTCAATCGGGCTCATCGTAAATGCAAAAGGAGGCACAAAAATTGAGCAGTGGAAGCAAGGAACAAAGTTTTACGACGAAGCGGTGCGTCGAACTAAAGTCGCCATGAAGAGCGGCACCTTGAAGGGCATCCTTTGGCACCAGGGTGAGAGCAATCAAGGTAACCCTGACGCTTACCCTGCACAACTTAAAGCACTGGTTGAAAACTTACGCAAAGATCTCAGCATGGATCGGCTACCATTCATCGCCGGCCAGGTAAATAATGTGCCTAAGATTAACGAAGCAATTGCCCGGCTACCCGAGGAAGTCGACGTGACTGCATACGTTTCTTCGGAGGGACTCACCTGCACAGACCGTTGGCATTTCGACACCGAGAGCGTTCTATTGATGGGCAAGCGCTATGCCGAGGAAATGCTAGTCTTACAAAAATTGAAATAATCATTCTTCTCATAACTTTATCATAAGGGCACTTCTGAAAACAGGCTGGAAGCCTGTTCTACGTAGGACAGTGCCTCCGGCCTGTTCCTCAATGCCGCGCCGCCAGTAGGTTTCCGGAAGTCCCCATAAGAAAATTGCTCACAATCCACGCCATGAGAATAAAAAAACATATCTTCTCTGCCATCGTTCTGACCTTGGCATTTCAAAGCTCGGTGTTTGCCAGCGTCATCATCAAGGAAGGCGATACGATCGCTTTTCTCGGCGACTCGATAACTAAAGAGGGCGCTGGTCGAGGCCACGGCTACGTGAATTTGGTAAAAAAGGGCCTTCTAGAGAGCGGAACAGAAGTGAACATCATCCCCGCCGGAATTGCAGGGCATAAGTCCAGTAACATGCTAGCCCGCCTCGATAAGGATGTGCTTAGTAAAAGTCCCGAATGGATGGTTCTCAGCTGCGGGGTGAATGATGTCTGGCACTTCGACCTAAAGATGGGCAGCAGAACGTTCGAAGGCGTTTCTCTCGAAGACTACAAGAAGAACATCGCCAGCATCGCAGCCCAGGCGGAGAAGAACAACATCAAGGTAATAGTGATGACATCCTCGATGATCGGCGAAAATCCCGATTGGAAGCTCAATAAAGACCTCGCGCCCTACAACGAGTTCATTCGCAAATTAGCCGAAAGACGTGGTTACCCGCTGGCAGAAATCAATGGCGCCATGCGCGAGCAACTTAAGGAGATTCCCGACGTCGAGGGCAAAGGCGGTCTTATGTCGACTCCATCATATAAACATGACCTGAAGAACAAACTCACCCGCGACGGCGTTCATATGAACAAAGCAGGCAACATCATGATGGCCAAAGAAGTCCTCAAAGCCATGGGAATGTCTGAATCGAACATCCAAAAAGTTTCAGAAAACTGGTAACAAGCGGCTGGCAATCTACTCAGCGAGCGCGGCTTCAAACGCTGCAATATCTTCGGGCGTATCGATGCCGACAGTCGGCTGATCCGTGATACCGACATGGATGCGGTAGCCATGCTCCATGGCGCGAAGTTGCTCGAGCTTCTCGATACCTTCGAGGAAGCCAGGCTCCAGGCCGCTGAAAGCCGCGAGGAAATCTGCGGTGTAGGCGTAGAGGCCCAGGTGGCGATAAACTGGATTGGCAGCAAGCCAGGCAACATCGACTTGGTCCTTTTGGTCACGGGCAAAAGGAATGGGAGAACGCGAAAAGTAGAGTGCGTGTCCCGCCCGATCACGCACGACTTTGACCTGGTTTGGATTGGCAAAGTCTTCCGGGCGATCAAAGCGCACCGCGAGGGTGGACATGGCCGCGCCGCCTTCAAGCCCAGCGGCGAGTGCCCGGATTTGTTCGCCAGTCACCCGCGGCTCGTCACCTTGCACGTTAATCACGCTGGCGGCACTGATGGTGGCGTTAGCCTCGGCAATTCGGTCGGTGCCACTGGGGTGATCGCGACGCGTCATCACCGTATTATAGCCAGCGCCTCCAAGGCAGTCTTCCAACTCTGCATCATCGACGGCGAAAAACAGAGGGAATTCCGGCGCGACTTTACTGATGCGCTCAGCCGTCCATAAAATGATCGGCTTACCCTGAACGGGGTGAAGTAGTTTGCGCGGGAAGCGCGTCGACGCGAGCCGAGTCGGTACAATTATAGCAGGGATCTTTGACATCTATGAAACTATCATCATGAAAGATTCGGAATGAACAAGGAAATCAGTGCACAGGACGCAGCAAAATTACGCAAATCAGATTCAACAGTCAGCTTTCTCGATGTGCGGGAAGATTCGGAGCTCGAAATTTGCAAAATCGACGGGGCCATTCACATCCCGATGGGCGAGATCCCGGAACGCGCCGAGTCACTTCCAAAAGACAAGACTATCATTGTCTTTTGCCACCATGGCATGCGCAGCGCTAATGTGCAGCAATATCTGGAAGCAAAAGGATTCGAAAATTTGATCAACCTTGCTGGTGGCATTCACGCTTGGGCGAACAGCGTTGATCCCGAAGTGCCGACATACTAACGCTAAAATAATATCACTTGGACGTCATTCGGTAGGCTCCGTCCCAATTCTCAGGGGCACCGTCTTGGATAAACTCGCGGCAACGAGCCGCCAAGACTGCGGAAGGAGTCGTTGGGGCATAGGCACGAGCTGGCTCATATTCCAGGCTGGCATCAAAGCCCGCAAGTGCCACTTCCCATTTGCACTCAAAATACGCGTCCAGCGCAGCTTCGTAAGCGCTGCGGCAAGGTTCTACTAAAGACTGGTCTACCGTGCTATCCCATAGCTCATATATTTCGACAGGCTTTTGGCGCCCTTTCACGATAATGCGGTCCAATTTTCGGTAGCTCAAAACTTCGCCAAAATTTAAAGCGGCATGGAGTGTGTCGGCAGTGACCATGGTATAGACTCCATAGCTCTTGGCACCACTCTCGCATCGTGCCGCCAAATTCACAGAGTCCCCCATCATCGTGTAATTGAAGCGCATTGCACTGCCCATGTTCCCGATAACTGCCTCCCCGGTATTGACCCCGATACGGGTGCGCATATTCAAAACGTCGCTTGGCCATTTACCTTCTTCGGACCATCGCGCCCTGAGCTCACCATGTCGTTTCTGCATCAGAATGGCAGACCGGCAGGCACGCGCTGCATGATCTTCCACCGGATAAGGCATACCAAACATAGTCACGATGGCGTCGCCTATATATTTATCCAAGGTGCCCTTCTCCTCCTGAAAAGTTTCAGTCATCGCACCGAGATATTCGTTCATCAAAGCGACTAATTCATGCGGACTCAATTCCTCCGATAAAGCTGAAAAACCAACTACATCGGAAAAGAGCGCCGTGATAGCAACCTGTGTGCCGCCAAGCTCTGGATCGCGCTCCGACTCAATCATATCATTGACCAAACTTGGCGAGACATACGCGCCAAACATATTTTTAATTCGCCGCCGTTGCCGCTCCTCAAAACTAAGTTTGAACAGAACAACAAACATAGCCGCACTAACAGAAGCACCAACTGGAGCAATTAAAGGAAGAATGACTCCTGCGCTTCCAAAAATATAAAACGCATAGCCAGCATAGCCGGCAAGGACAGTAGCCGAAAGTATTCGAGTGCATAAGCGACCGCGCCCACTCCAGAGCAACAACCCGGCGACGGATGCAGCTAAAATTGCGATAACGCAATAGGCCCTAAAGCCGGCTACTTCTGTGATGTATGCTTCCGCATCAACCGTCCGAAAGGCATTCGCATGCAAAGCGACTTTTGGCATTGGTGCACGGTTAAATGGAGTCGGCGCAAGGTCTTTAAGCGTCGCATCCACTCCCCCGATAAAGATGACTTTATTCTTAAAGCGTTGAAACCACTCCAGGCTTTCAGCAAGGGCTTCAGCGTCATCATTCCCAGCAGCAGCGACGAGAGCGTCTGCCTGCTCCTGCACTTCAGCCATACTGTAATGAGTGTCCGGCCGGTTAATATCCCAACCATGCAACCAATTCACCTCCATGGTCTGGCCTTGAATAAGAGGGACCTCACGGAAGAGCTGACCGTCTTTGTGAATCTTCAAAGAATCAGCAGTCCACTCAACATTCTCTGAATCCAGCCCGTTAGAGGCGAGAAATATTTCAAGACCCAAGGTCAAAAAACGATGAGAGCTATGAACAGGTATTGGATCCAACTTAACGAAACCGTCTAGATCGACAATGTTATGAAGCCCGTCCTCTGTCACAAGTTCCAGGCGCTCGATGGATTCACTGTAATGGCGCACATAGCCAGTCAGCAAATGGTTACTAAACTGCGACCCTTCTGTCTCAATAATGGCTGGCACTTTATAGGGAACAAGCCCCTCGTTAAGCGCCTCGTCAACATTCACCAACCCGAAGTGAGCACTGTCAAAATTAACTATGGGGAAAGTTGGAGCTTCAGGGAAAGGCACCTCCGACGCTTTTTCATATCCATACCTTTTTAGGGGAAGGCCTTTGACCCCTTCGCTCGTGCCAGTGTAAGCCGCCGCCAAGACCAGCTTACCTGAATAATGCTCAACAACTCCGCCAAACCGCAGATCGCCCTTTCTTGCCTCGGCGACATTGAGCAATGAACCCGTCCCCATTGATGAAAATATAATATCGACCCCCACCGCACTTGCTTCTCCCGGCCCCAGTAACGCGCCTACAGTCTGGGCAAAATTGAGCCGGTTCCACGGCTTATCCCCCATTCTGGCAACTGTGCGCGGATCCACGTTCACAAATACAACAGGGGATTTAGAATCCATCTCTCCACGGGCCAGATAGCGCCAACGCAAGGCCTCTTGCTCCAGCCCGTCCAGCCAATCTGTAGCACTCAACGCTATCCATAGCGAAATTGAGACCATAATCAGGCCGAAATAGGCAAAAATCTGTTGAATACGGCTCATGTCTGATTAGTCGATTGTGATAAATAAATCTTAATTAGATACAGCAGGTGGCTGCACCTCAGCGCGTAGAGGGGATATAGGCTCGGCACTCGGGGCATACTCAATGACTATAGGTCTTCTATTATCTGTATGCCTTTCTGGTAAGACCATAGCAGCTGCCTGCGTGGATGCATCCTCTGTCCTTTGGAGCTCGGCCGTGTGCGACCTGAGCTTACTTCGATCTATCGGATTTTTGTCCAACAAGCTCAACACTTCAGTAAAGGCCTTCAGTTGCTCCCGAACCCGTCCGGTCTGTGCTCCGACTCCGACAGACGGGCTGGAGTGAGTTCCGGTGCCTGTAATCTGCTGCCCAGCGTAAATTAAATAAGGCTCGTTATCAAAATCTGAAAAACGTGCAGTCCCTTGCGCACTAGCAACAGAAAAGTTGTATACACTACTTCTGGAATCATGAATAATCTCTAACAAAAATACACCTTTTACGAATGAGATACGCCCAACCGGGGTTTCTACAAGAAACTTCGAATTTTCAGATAATGAACGATTATCGATGAGTAGTTTACCCCTGCGTAAATTGAGAATCATGTGACCCAGATTCTCGCCCGCGCTTCGCCCACCCTCTTCTGCCGCTGATGCCAGGCTTTCGAAGCGATCCACCGAAAAAACACCTTCTCCGGTAAAACGAAGTGCCACACCGTTGGATGTATAAAAAAATGCAGATCCTCCTCCTCGGATATCTGAGCTGAATGCGCCCGGGAAATAAATCGGCTGCTCAAACGAATTGTAGGAAATATCGGTTCCGCGCACAGCGACACCCACATCGCCATCCGCCTCCAGCACAACCGCAGCGCCTCGCGACCACACTTCCGAGTAGAGACTCTTCCCCAATAGGAGCAAAAGCAGGACAATCAAAGTTTTCGAATAGTTCATGCCTTACAAAATAAGCAGTTTTTGCTCAAGCCGACGGGCTGAGGCGTTTTCAGGATTTATTTCCAATGCTCGATTCACATGCTTAGCGGCCTTTTCCCTAAACGCGTCTTCGTGACTTATAAATGATGCATAATAGTAGTGCGCATTGCTGGAATTCGGAGCTAACTTGATGGCCCGGGCCAAAGCCGCGTGAGCTTTATCTTTCTCGCCTAAAAGCGCGTATGCCACACCGAGCTGCGATGAGGCCAACCAATATCCGGGACAAATCTTGTAGGCGCGCGAAGCAGCCGCCATCGCAACAGCTCCGGTGTTTTTGAAATTGGAGGGGTCCCGGTAATGCATTTGGCAGTTCGCCATACTCAAGCCTATCCAGGCATCTGCATTCTCTGGGTTAGCAATCAATGCATCTTCATAAAGCGCTACAACTTCATCCAGCAATTCAGCTCTACCGGAAACACTCACCCCTCTCTCCGCGAGTGCCTCAAGACGCTGGCTGGCTTGCGATTCCAGCCCTTCCGATTCAACGACAAAAGAGAAATGAGCCCAATAAGTAGCCCCCAGAGTTCCTAAAATCAGGCAATAGCATAACCCGGAATATCTGAACTCCGGCAGTTTGATCGCCGGATGAAAGGTCATTTTCACTGCGACAGAGAAGATCAGTGCTCCATAGAGTATTAGCGCAGGCACGTATGAAACAAAGTGGAACACTGCCGCCCCGGCGAAAATCAGTAAACCGCACAAAGCGACCGATAGCAGAAATTTTCTTTCAGGCATACGCTTGCGTCCGCGCACCTCTTTTCCAAAGGGCTGCTCACGCCAATATCTTAAACTGCGGTACACCACATAAATTAGAGGCAAAAACAATAGCGAGGCTCCTACGAGCCCAAGCGAACTCAGAATCAGCAGATAGCTATTGTGCGGGGACCGTGGCGACAGCGAAAAGACGAAATCGTCACTGTGCTCAACCTCATAAGCAAAACTGCCCGCCCCACTTCCGATAACTGGATTTTGACTGAAAATATTCAGCGCCTCTTGCCAGACCACCAACCGAACCCCTTCACCATCTGCCGCCATGGATTGCTCAAGGCCACGCTTGAACGCCGGATTGAACGTATGCATCCCGAGAATAACCAGCAGCACAATACTAAGCCCGAGCAGAGCTAATTTGTAGCAAGAGGCGCGTTCCTTAAAACAAAACCAAGGCACCAACACAACCGCCAAGAAAACCAACGACAGGACCCAGTAAATTTGTGTGAAGGTAACGCCCACGATTAAGAGCAGAGCAATGTAGGAACTGAAGACACGTAAGATAACAGGCATTCGCCGAACGAACGCCATAACTAGAAAACACGGAAGAAGAATCACCATGAATGCGGCTAAGCTAGCTTGATCCGCAAAAATACCGGTAGCCTGTCCAATATAACGCGCATTCAGCTCTACCGGATAGCTGAGTTTCGCAGAAGCGATAAACTCAGGCTTTTGAAAAAACTGATAGTATCCGATGAATATAGCAGCGAGGACAGGTGCTAATGCGAAGAAGAGAAGCACTATCAAGTGTGAACGGTTGCGAACATTGTTCACCGCTACCCAGAAGAAAAAGAATGCAGAAAGATAATGGCTCAGTTCATAACTCCCCCGCCAAGGAGTCGGGGACCAGAGAATGATGCTGGCAGCGACCCATACCAAAAACGGCACAAGCATGATAGGGATCAGACTTAGCTTACCGGGATGCTCCTTATTAACGACCACCCACAGACCGTGAAAGAAGAGCAAGGCGACATAAAGAGGCTGCAAAAGCAACTGGGTTTCTGGCATGACGCCGCCCAGTTGTAGAGCTGTCAGGGAAAGGATCGCGCCCAGGCAAAAAACGATTATCCAATCCAGAAAATTTGCCCAAGAGACCTCACCGTAAAAGTCAAATTCTACATCTTTGATAATCACGCGTCCCATAGAATTTAAGCTGCCTTATTCATCTTGTAATGTTTAGACCCTTCATCGCAGACAATATTTCTGCCAGCTCACCGCTTTGCTCAATTTCCTCGAATGGTTTATTCGAAGAAATCCTGATAAAAAGCTGATCCTGCCCAAGGTCTAAGCCCATTTGAGCCATGTTATAGATGAAATAAAACTGGCGTTTTAGGCTATCTATCCCGGATGTGGTCCAGATCATATTCTTAATATACTTATTTGGTTCACCTCCTAATAGATGCCAAAAGAGAACATACACATCGTTTCCACCTTTGTGATATATGCCGAATTCATGCTCTTTCAGTTCACGGCCCGCCATCTCTACACTTCGATTACTTTCGCGATCCTTTATATCCCACCCAGCAATGACCCAGCAACTATCCGGATTATGAATCGCAACTGAGCTGTAGGGCTCACTGCCCGGGAACCAATAAGCGACGTAAACCATGATCTCAGTGTCACCCTTCGTGTATTGGTAACAAAACACATCATCAAGATCCAGCACATCGAGCACACGCTCTTCGCCTTCGGGAGTCTGCGACAGCGGCACACTCGTCGAAGTCCACCCAGGGATATGCTCAGGCAGAATTTCATCCAGCGACGCATCTAGAGTCGGCTCGACGTCCGGCACAAGGAAGGCGAATACCAGGGCCGCAACCAGTAACAGGCTAAACCCGAAGGCCATAGTTAATAGAATAAAACGTCTCACGTGGATGATATTAATAGAATCCCATAGATTGGGGGATATCACAGCAAAGCCCCCTAGTAGTTCGAGTCAAGCCCACCGCAATGCAGTAGAACATCATTCTTCTGCGCAACAAAGTCGTTGCACATCGCGAAAAGCTAGCCTTTCATACAAGCTGGCTGAAGGAAATTTAGCCTCATAACTTCTAAACAAGACTACAAACTGCCGAACAAAAGGATATATTTTGGACATTAAACTGATCAAACAAGTCGTCGATTTGATGAAACGCTCTGAACTCGCTGAATTTGAATTCGAGGAGGAGGGCTTTAAGCTCAGGCTGAGCCGGGATAACGGAGCCCCCACTCAAGTCATTCAGGCAGCGGCTCCCGCTGCCTCAACGGCACAGTCAGGCGCTCCCCAGCCAGTTGCAGTAACCCCGACTGGGGAAGCGGCAAAACCTGCTGAAGAAGCAGGAATCTCTATTATCAAATCTCCCATGGTCGGCACGTTCTACCGCTCACCTTCACCGGAGAGTCCTGCTTTTGCCGACATTGGCAAAAAAGTCAGCGCGGATAGCGTGGTCTGCATCATCGAAGCGATGAAGGTCATGAACGAAATCCAATCGGAAATCGGCGGAAGCATCACCGAGATACTCGTTGAAGATGGTGAAGCTGTGGAATACGGCCAGCCGCTCTTCAAAGTTAAAACTTCATAACGCTCTGGATGATTAAAAAAGTCCTCATCGCCAACCGGGGCGAGATCGCTTTGCGAATCGTCCGGGCCTGCAACGAACTCGGCATAAAGACGCTTGCCGTCTACTCCGAAGCAGACGAGCAATCCCTCCACGTGCAGCTTGCTGACGAGGCCATCTGCATTGGCCCACCGCCAAGCAACCAGAGCTATCTAAAGGCAGATCGCATTATCGCTGCAGCCGAGATTGCGAATGTCGATGCCATCCACCCCGGCTACGGATTCCTGGCAGAGAATGCCGACTTCGCCGAGCAATGTGAAAACTGCAAGATTAAGTTTATCGGGCCAAGTTCGGATGCAATTTTGAACTTTGGTGATAAAGCACGTGCCCGAGAAATGGCGGTCAAAGCTAAGGTCCCGGTTATTCCCGGCAGCGATGGAACGGTAGATAACGAAAAAGAAGCACTCGTTGTCGCCAAAAAGATCGGCTTCCCGGTTATTATTAAAGCGGTTGCCGGCGGAGGCGGCAAAGGAATGCGCACTGCGCACAACGCTGTTGCTTTTGCCAAAGAATATAACAGTGCCCGCAACGAAGCTGAAAAAGCCTTCGGAAATGGTTCCGTCTATATTGAGAAATTCCTCGAGGCACCTCGCCACATCGAAATACAATTGCTTGGCGACCAATACGGTAACGTCATCCACCTCGGCGAACGTGACTGCTCAGTACAACGGCGTCACCAAAAGGTCATCGAAGAAGCGCCCTCTCCCTTCATCAGCTCAGATACCCGGAAGAAGATGGGACGCGACGCAGTAAAGCTGGCAAAATCCGTCAAATACGAAGGAGCGGGCACCGTGGAATTCCTGATGGATGAAAAGCAGAATTACTTTTTCATCGAAATGAATACCCGCATTCAGGTGGAACACGGAGTGACAGAAGAAGTCACCGGCGTTGATCTGGTCAAGGAGCAGCTACTCATAGCCGGCGGACAAAAACTCAGCTATGAGCAAAAAGACATTAAGTTTCTCCGCCACGCGATCGAGTGTCGCATTTGCGCGGAAGATCCGAGCCGCAACTTCGCGCCCTGCCCGGGTGAGATCACCCTATACTATTCACCGGGAGGCCACGGCGTGCGGATCGATTCCCACGTCTACAGCGGCTACACCATACCACCCTACTACGACAGTATGATCGCTAAAGTGATGACTTTCGGTAAAACCCGTGAATTGGCGCTCGACCGCATGGATCGAGCGCTTGGCGAATACCTCATTCGCGGCATTAAAACAAACATCCCATTCAGCCGGGCCATTATTCGCGACCCTCATTTCCGCGAAGGTAAAGCGACCACGAAATTCATCGAGGAATTCCTGGATCGTGTGCCAAAGGATATTTACACTTAATCTATAATACGCTATATTAACGTCATGAGCAAAGAATCAGAAAACCCAAACGAGTCATCCATCCCATCACTATCAGAGAATTCTAACTCTCTAGGTGACATCCGCATTAACCACAGCGTTGTGGCGAGTATAGTTCGCCTGGCTGCCCTTGAGGTTGTCGGTGTCTCTGCAGTAGGCGGCGGATTCGTCGACGGCATCGCAGAGATGTTCTCCAAAAAAGGTGATGAGCGCGGCGTTCGTGTTGAAGAAGATGAAGCCGGTGATTACCTGATTGAGATTCGCGTCATCCTTCGCTTTGGAGTCGAACTGGCAGCAGTCGGCACTCAGATACAGGAGCGCATTTCGGAGCAGATTGAAAAGATGACCAGCAAAAACGTTGCCCGCGTCAATGTGGTGATTGACGGAGTTCGAACAGATGAAGACGAAAAAGAACCCGAGCAATGGGATGAAAGTCAACACACCGACTAAACACTAGTGCTTGCGCCCATCCGAAAACACGACTAACTTAAATATATGGAAGAAGCAGCGGCAGCACTGGAGCATTTCACACAGCTTGAATATTTGTATACCTGTGCGGCAGCGCTGGTTTTAGCATTCCTCCTCATCTTGCTAGTTCGACGCCAGCCGAAGAACGTAGTCGCCTATTCGACGGAGAATGGCCAAGTCATGGTCAGCCGCTCCGCCATCATCGAACTCGTGCAAACGTCCTGTGAACAAATTGACGAAATCTCAAAACCTCAGGTGCGCATTAACACCAAAGGTAAAAAAACCGGCTTTGAGGTTAAGGTGAAGCTGGCGAGCGGCGGTCATCTGCGCTCCATCGAAGAGACGCTGCAAACACACCTGCGCCGCGCACTGACTGAGAACCTTGGGATCGAAGGACTCGGCCGCATCAATATCATCGCAACTGGCTTTAAAAGCGGAAAAGTGGAACCCAGCAGCTCGGGCACTACTAATGGATCTCACGAACCTCACGAATCTAAAGAGGAACCGGATCTCATTACAGAACCGGCTGACGAAGTATCGACCGGAACGGAAGAGCCCAAGAGCCAATTATAAGGATTCGATGTCAGGACTCGAATCCGGCGTTCGCATTGTTGACAAGTCCAGCTTGAACTAAATGCAGCCAGCCATAAGCTACGCCAGATAAATGGATAAGCTATCTGAAATCATGGCCGCCAAGCGGCAAGCACTGGCAGGCAACACCCGGCCCGTGCGAAGCCAAGAACTTGAACGCCTCGGCCGCATGCAGCGACAAGGCGGCAGCTTCCTCAAAGCTCTGGCCCGGAAAGATCGCCTTTCCGTCATCGCGGAAATCAAGCGCAAATCGCCCTCTGCCGGCGAGATTGCACCCGTCAGCCTAGACGCGGTCGAGCAAGCACGTGAGTATATCAATGCCGAAGCCGATTGTCTCTCCATCCTGACCGATACCGAATACTTCGGAGGCAGCCTCCAAGACCTTTGGGATATCACTGAATTCCTCGAATGTCACGAGCGGAAAACTCCCTGCCTGCGTAAAGACTTCATGGTCCACCCCATTCAAGTCGCAGAAGCCGCCGAAGCGGGAGCCCGCTGCATCCTTATCATTGTTCGCGCGCTGGTGGACGACGAGATCAAAGCTCTTCGGGACGCAGCCGACAGTGCAGGGCTGGACATCCTTTACGAAATCCACGAAGAGCGGGAGCTGGAAAAAGCGCTGCGTTTCGACCCAAAGATTATCGGAGTCAATAACCGCGATCTAAAGCGATTCAAAACCGACTTGGCTGTATCCGAAGCCCTGATACCGCAGATCCCTGACAACATCATCAAGGTTAGCGAAAGTGGGATCTTTGACATTGAAGATGCCACCCGCGCCAGCGAATGCGGTGCCGACGCGATCCTGGTCGGCGAAGCCCTCATGAAATCGGATAATGTGGAAGAGCTCATGGACGCCTTTCACAATGCCTGATGTTCAGCCCCGCGCCATGCCTTTAAGCCCGAATCAGACGAGAGAACTGCTCAGTAATCTCGGGCACCACCCGAACAAGAAGCTCGGGCAAAACTTCCTTGTTGACGGGAACATCGTGCGTAAATCCATTGAACTCGCCGGGCTGCAAAGCGGCGATTCAGTGGTCGAAGTAGGCCCGGGACTAGGCACCCTATCCGAAGCGATTCTTTCGACCGGCAGTGAGCTATGGGCCGTCGAGCGAGACCCGGCACTCTGCAGCCACCTCAGAGAAACGCTGGTTAAAGATTCTACGCAATTTCACCTCACCGAAGGGGATTGCCTGGACTTCCCACTCGCCAATTTACCGGACGACAAAACCGGGAACTTCAAAATTGTCGCGAACCTTCCCTACGCCATTTCGACACCATGGATGGAGGCAGTTATCTCCGGGCCACTTCCTCAGTGCATGGTATTGATGCTCCAAAAGGAAGCCGCTGATCGCTACGCCGCCAGCCACGGCACGAAAAACTTCGGCGCGATCTCCATCTTTCTGCAATCCGCCTACGCGATCAAAGGTAAGCACGCCGTTTCAGCGGCCTGCTTCTGCCCCGCGCCTAAGGTCGACTCCACCTTGCTCTGGCTGGAGCGCAAGCCGGATGCCGTCGGCTTCTCAGAAGAAGCCCGAAGCTGCGTTCGCCGCATCTTCACACAACGCCGCAAGCAGCTTGGCGCCCTCTGCCGAAAAGAACAACACCCCGCAGCCAAGATCTGGTTCTCAAGCATCGTCGAGAAAGGCATCTCCCAAAACGCGCGCCCGGAAGAGCTCCCACTTGAGTATTGGCAAGAGCTGACAAAAGCGATCCCCTGAACGAATGAATCCTATTCGCTGGAAACTTCATTGGCAGATCCTGCTCGCGCTCGCGCTGGCAGCCGCGTTCGGTTTGGGCATTTTGCCAAATGCGACGGAAGCTTTCCAGTCCTCCTTTTTAGCCTTCTGCGAATTTACGGGAAGCCTCTTCATGAATGCGCTGAAGATGGTCATTGTGCCGCTGATCGTGACTTCGATCATAGGGGGTGTCATGCATCTCGGGGCGGAGAAAGGCCTTGGGCGCATTGGGGGCAAGACTTTCCTCTATTATACGATGAGTGGCGCGCTTGCGGTCACGGTGGGGCTCGTCGTTGTCAATCTAATGGCTCCAGGAAATGTCGATGCGGAGACTGCCAGAGCGCTACTCGGAGAGGCGGCAGAAACCTCGTCTGCACAGGGCCTGATGGAAAAAGTCGAGGGGCGCGGTGCAGGTGACATCGTAGAAGTCTTTCTGCGCATGTTCCCGGCAAACATCGTCGATGCGGCGAGCAACAACGGCCAGCTCCTCGGAGTCATTACCTTCTCAATTCTTTTCGGCTTATTTATCGGCAAGCTAAAACCGGAGCTTCGCGAAACTCAGCAGAAGTTCTGGGAGAGTGCCCAACAGGTCATGCTGATGCTCACGGAGTTTATTATTCGATTTGCGCCAATCGGCGTCTTTGGGCTAGTCACTCCGCGACTACTGGAAGCGCCATTCGATAAACTGCTCGGTGCGATTTTAACGTTCTTTCTCACCGTGCTGATTGCCCTAGCGATCCACTTGACGATCAACCTCGGACTAATTCTGAAGTTTTTTGGCAAGGTCAACCCGATCCAGCACCTGAAAGCGATGAGCCCCGTTCTACTGACGGCCTTCTCAACCTCGAGTTCTTCAGCCACCTTACCGCTGACCATGGATAAGGTCGAGGAAGAGGCCAAAGTCTCGAATAAGACGTGCTCGTTCACCCTGCCACTCGGGGCAACCGTCAACATGGATGGCACCGCGCTCTACGAATGTGTTGTCGTGCTCTTCATATCCCAACTCTACGCCTCCGCCGGGGGTGTTGCGCTGGACTTAAGCCAGCAACTCATCGTCGTCTTTCTCGCGCTCACGACCAGTATCGGCGTCGCAGGCATCCCCTCTGCCAGTTTAGTTGCCATCGCAGTGATTCTGCCCGCCGTCGGACTCCCCGTCGAAGCCATTGGCGTGATCTGGGCGACCGACCGTCTGCTCGACATGTGCCGAACTGCTGTAAATGTTTTCTCAGATACGGTCGGCGCGGTCGTCATCGCCCGCTCCGAAGGCGAAACGCCTTATGGAAACATCGAACATTGAATGGGGCTAGCCTCACGACCTTTCACTCTGACTGATTTATTATGACCACAGACGAACGACTCAACGAACTCGGCATCAAACTCCCCAGCGCGCCTGCTCCGGCAGGCAACTATGTGCCTGCCTACCAAAGTGGCAATTTGCTCTATATTTCCGGGGCGATCTGCCTCGTAAATGGAGCGATGACGCATACCGGCAAAGTCGGTGCCGAACGGGACATCGCCTACGGGCAGGAAGCCGCCCGCGTTTGCGCGATCAACCTCCTGGCAGTGGCGAAATCCCACCTTGGCGATCTTGACCGAATCAAGCAAGTGGTGCAACTGGGAGGCTTCGTCAATGGGGCGCCTGGATTCGCCGACAGCCCGGCTGTGATCAACGGCGCCTCCGACACCATGGTCGAGATACTCGGCGAACGCGGCCGCCACACACGCGCTGCCGTTGCGGTGACTGGTTTGCCGAAAAACACCACGGTTGAGATAACAGGTATCTTTGAAGTCAGCTAGAGTATTCTCATACCGGGAACGGTCGAACCCGTAGCCGAACGCCTTCGCGTTTGGACAGGCACGACCCCCGCAACAATCTCCACCAAAGCGGAAGCGCTTCGGCTACAAAACCACTCGTAGCCGAACGCCTTCGCGTTTGGACAGGCACGACCCCCGCAACAATCTCCACCAAAGCGGAAGCGCTTCGGCTACAAAACCACCCGTAGCCGAACGCCTTCGCGTTTGGTCGCCTCGCCGGCCCGGAACGAGTTTCGCGAAACATCCAAAGCCGAAGGGCTTCCTCCTTCGCCTAGGCTACGGCGGACAGGTCGGCTACATAAATACAGGGATGTAATCCAACCCGATTCTCGGCCTTACCCTGCAAATGGCTCGGTCTCGGGCCCGATGTAGCCCTCTTGTTGATCTTCGACGACCACGTTCGAACGGATGCCACCGCGCCCGCGCCAGATTGTTTCCAGCCGCGCCCAACGCGGCTGAGTGGCCGCAAATAAATCTTCAAATATCTTGTTCGTCGCAGCCTCGAAGAAAATACCTTTGTTGCGATAACTATGAAGATACAGCTTCATTGCTTTCAGCTCGATGCAGATCTCGTCAGGTGCATAGCTAAAGACCACTGTCGCATAGTCAGGGTGCCCTGTCATGGGGCAGGTCGACGTAAACTCCTCCTGAATATGCTGGATGGTGTAGTTACGTTTCGGGTTCGGATTTGGAAAAGTCTCAATGTCCATGAAAGTAAGTTACGGCGTGTTGGCAGAAAGTTCAACTTCCTTTGCATTTCGATTGGCTACCAACAGAACGACAGAATAAAATCTCGCCCCTGAGAGATTTTTCCGCACTCTATTATGCAAAGCTAATCAGATGTTCTACCTCATTAAAAATTCCCCAAAGCGAGATGAAAATAAGCATGCATCTAACGATAAATTATTAGCTACAACTACCACAAAAAAATACACCTACGACACTGACCAGACACCCAAAACATTCGTAAGCGTGGGTGTCGTAGGTGTGGGTGTCGTAAGCGTAGAAATCCTAGATCTACACCTACGACGCGCGGCACAAAATACGCAATCAACCAGACGGCAAACAGTCAGCCAAACACCACACCTACCCCTACGATACAACACAGCAGCATGTCGCCGAACAGAGCACCCACGCTTACCATCAACAACTTACAGAAGCCAGCCAGACGAAACGCAATGGCAGCAGAGCCTCGACAGCGGTTACGACGGCAGTGACGGACATGCCGAAGTATTCTACTACGGCTTTAGATATTATGATCCCGTGACCGGACGTTGGCCATCGAGAGATCCGATTGGCGAACGAGGAGGGCTTAACCTCTACGCGATGGTTGGGAATCGCCCTGTTAACAACATCGACATACTCGGTCTCATTTGCGACGATTTATGTGAACGGGGTCAGAAGAAAATAGTTTCCCGCGATGTCGTCGTAGTTCCAGCGGACCATGATTGGGATGGCGCTCAAAGTGTTAGTATTGTTGCCGAGGGAGTTGGAGCGACTGAGGTCGCCATTACATTATTTACACTTCCAGGCAGGATTGATAACCTTTGGAAAAAATCGGAAGGTCTCGCTGCAGACATAGCAAATAGACTGTCTCCGGATTTCGAAAACGAGCACGTCATAAATAGAGTATATGATAAGATTCGGGATCTATCAGGTAAATTTTCTGGTTACACACTTTACACAGTAATTGAATATAAAACCTGTGTAGAAGAGCGCTGTTGTTTTGGCATTATGAAGAGGTGGAATTGGTCTGATGAAACTTACACGAACCCCCGCAAGAGCCAACAAGGGAATGTGACTAAAACAGTATTTATTAATCAAAGAAACATTACTTCTGGCGTGATTAAAACGTCTTTCACTAATCATTTATTAGAGGTTTTTGGATCAAACATCAGCAGATAAGTCTTTGTATTACTTAACAATGCAGCAGATGAAAAGGATCATTTATAGTGCGTTATTTTTATCTATTGCAATATTTACAAATATTGCGTGCCAAAACCAAGTCGATGATGCTATGGAGATGTATTGGGAAAGGAATTCCGGCATATACAGACAGTATGACTCTGGTGACCCAACTTCAGCAGCAGCAGCGATTCAAAAAAGCATCACCTTGGATAAATCGATTTTAAAAGATGAGAACAGAAAAGCATATCAATATAATGTGGCGCTCGCTTACATGCGACTTTATTGCTTACACAAGTATACTAATTTTGATAGCTCCGTAGACTCAAAAGAAAGATTTCTTAAGTATCTAGAGCTATATCTAGAAGAAGATTACAATGAACTATTGACGGCTGAATACATTAAAAAATTCGAGAGTGCAGTATACGCAATAGATACAGACAATGATGTTATGTGGTGGTCGTCCTTAGACGAATCCACCGCCACGCGGTTGCAAGAGCGCCTAAGGACTGAGGACTGAAAAAGGGAGGACTGAAAACTAAACTGAAAAAAGGGTCATGTCGGAATGGCACGGACTTAAGAGCCTGTCGGACTGATCACTCGCAGATCCTGCATGACCATTCTGTCCGTTTTCCTGTATTATCGAGACCTGACCGATTCGATCACTTCAGCAGCTGGCTAATCGGGTATTTTTTGGATTTCGGGTGTATGAGCTGGCCCTGAACCTTGGACAGGTCGCGGCGATTTTTAAGATATAGCCTGGGGGAGTTCCTAATGGAAGCCCAAACTGTGGAGATGGGTTGATTGTGGTGGTGGTAGCGGGT
>Ga0307981_1001524_pt1 | contig 20475 bp, 16 predicted proteins | sample OrgLakmetagen987_FD_201849 | JGI IMG/M metagenome (GOLD analysis project Ga0307981, IMG submission 201849) | Saline water microbial communities from Organic Lake, Antarctica - #987 | ecosystem: Environmental > Aquatic > Non-marine Saline and Alkaline > Saline | place: Antarctica: Organic Lake... | reverse complement strand
CGAAACGTAACGTCAAGATTGGGATTTACGCAGTGGTTTGCTGATAAATCGAAAGAGCTGAATATAGGAACAGAGTTCATTCCACAAATCGCAGCAATATATGACAGTGAAAATACTCAAAAATTGGTTGATAAATACTACATTGGCGAAAAGAAGTACCGGATTACAGGCGTACCAACAGTGTGGGTAAATGGCAACTTAAGACTGATCCCCTCAAATTTAGCGGGTGATGACGACGACAGTATTAAACAAAGTTTGTTTGGTTTGATAGATCATACAGTTGCGCGGCATGACACACAAATCAATCCATAACTTAATCTAAGGGTTAACATGAAATTAAATTTAAGCTTAAAAGCCTTGTCAGTGCTAATAGGCATGATGGCCGCTTTAGGTGTCTCATTGATTATAATCGTGATTATCCATACAGGCTTACACATGCACGCGATAAACGGCATTAAATCAGGAATTGAAGGCTACACGTTGGCCTTAGATTATTCACTTGGTTTGACTTTGGGGCTCACTTTGGCAGCAATTGGCATGGCTGTTTTAGGATTTTCTGCACTAAAGAATGGCGGCGTCAGCTAATGCTGCGATTAGGTCGACTGGTAGAGGTATCGTTAATAATATGAAAAACCTTGGCATTAAAGTCATAACACAAGCTCAATTAGATAAAGAAAACAATAGGGCTTTAAAAGCATTGCTGTGTGCGTGGACACTCTTTTTGCTGTTGTGCCTGGTCAGCATTATTCAATTTCCGTTATTTGGCGTCACACTATTGGTGACCGGTTTAGCTTTTTTAATATTAGCCTCTAAAATTATGTCCGGTGAGAACTTTGCACAATCTGCTAAAGAACTACTGGTTAATTTTAAGAAGAGTCTGGAGTTGTTATTGAAGGATAAGGTTCATGATTGAAATGGATCTTACGTATCACGAACTAAAAGGAATCCCTCAGAACGATATCCGTAATCTTAAGCAAAAAAAGGCAGCGACGTAAACTACGTAACTGCCTTTGTTGGTATATTTTACTTTTGCTTAGTCATCCATGCTTATTGGAATTTCATATCTACACCAAAGAAGAAGAATCTACCTCTAGGCCCCACAGGATAAGCAAAGTTAGTTAAAAACGGTTGCTCGTCAGTTAGGTTGTTGATACCACCATACACTGTGAATACTTCATCGACTTTATAGCTTGCATTTATATCGTGTAACCATACTGCATCCATTTGAACCGATGAATCGTAATCGCCACGTTCAAACTCTTCTATTTCAACAAAGCCTAACAACTGCTCGCCAATATATTGGTTTTGTAAACCAATGCTAAAAACATCATTTGACCAATTGAAAACTAGGTTACCAGCATATTCAGGGCGCTGTATTTCGCCCAGTTCTGGATTCACTTCAGTTAAATCAGTAGGATTAGTAAACTGATCTAATTCGTTAACCTTAGATCCCGACAAGGCACTTCTTAAATTACCGTCAAATAGATCAACCTCGTAAGCGACCGTAAAATCGACACCAGAGGTTGTTAGTTTGGCAAAGTTGATATCAGTAGTTCTTAAGAAATTTAAGCCACCATACTGCGGTGAATTTGAATCCGTATTACGGGTAAATAAACTACAGAAGTTATCGTTCAACTGAGCACCTGTATAACAACCATTCACAATATCATCTGCTGATACGGATGAAATAGCTTGGTCTATTTCTATAGACCAGTAATCTGCGGTAACGGTTAACCCTTCAAGCAAGCTAGAGTCGTACACAAAACCAATAGTCGTTGTGTCTGCTTCTTCTTCAGTTAGGTTTGGATTACCGCCGCTTACACCACCAAATGCCGCTGACAATGGATCGGTATAAACGTAATTTCCGTCACCATCAAATGGTTCGAGTCCAAAAGTACTGAATTGCGCCACACAGTTTGCTTGAATTTGCGCCGCAGCTGCAGCGTCATTGCCGGCTATCCCATCAATAACGTTAGCGTTGCAGGTATCTGTTGGACGGAATGTCGTGCCTGTTTCAGGGGCGAATAGCTCACTTATATTAGGTGCTCTGACTGCTTTAGATAGAGAGTACCTAATGCGTAGATCAGAAAACGGGGAATACATGAGGTTAGTTCGCCACGTAAAGGTTTGACCCACAGTAGAGTAATCCGAGTAACGTGCTGCAACATCTAAGGTTAATTCTTCTGCAAAGTCTTCATCCATTATCAATGGAATACTTGCCTCAGCATAAACATCATAAACATCGTAATCACCGCCTTGATTACGACTGCGCAATGCGGGTCGAAAAACAACCGAATTGTTGGCTGAGTAGTCGGCGATATTCGTACCTTCTGGAAAAGGCGCGCCTGCAGGAATGATACCCTGCTGGAAAGCATCAAGGGTCGTATCAGATGACTCCTTACGGTATTCAGTACCAAGCGACCAATAAACAGGGCCGTATGGCATTTCAAAGAGCTTAGAACTGTCTCCCGCTAAGTTCGCGGCAATAACAAGTTGGTCAATTTCAATTTTAGTAAAACTATCTTCTGTTATCCAATCAACGGCCGCTTGGTCAATACCAGGACGACCAGCCCATATATTCAATGGCACGCAGCTGCCGTCACCGGGGGTAAATGTGAAATATCCCGGATCATAGACTGGAATATCAAAAGGCGTGGTTATTTGAGGGGCTGACGGGTCAACATTAACTCGACAGTCAACAGTGCCATTATTATTGACAGCATCGATTGCCGAGAAAAATCTATCAACGATGACATGTTCTTCGGTGCCTCTTGCTTCGCGCGTGAATTTGCCATAATTTAGGTATAATTCAAAGTCGTAGTCTTCAGCAACCACACCTTCAAATCCAGCCACTATACGGATCGTTTCGCGTTCTTGTTCTACTTTACCAGAACCAATACCTATTGGATCAGCAGTAATAGCAACACCACCAGTAGCATCAGCTATAGGCTGAATAAATGCGGGTAAATAGGGATTATCAGGAGCACCGAATAATAGATCCCAAAACGCCGTTGGTTGTGATTCATTTTCAGCAGTTTGTACCACATATTTTGCTTCAGCAAATGCACGTACATTATCACTTACATCGTAGCTGAATAAAAAGTTAAGCGCGATTTTATCATTAGGCGTAATAATAAAGCCTTCTTGCTGTTGCAAGGTATTATATGAATCGCCACCGAAGCCTTCAAAGTTGCCTGCCACCAAACCGTCTATGATAGGACGGTAGGAACCATCTTGATTCACATTCCAACACCCGCCTAACACACCAAAAGAAGCGGCCCCAAACGATGAGTTATAGCCTGAAAAAGAATCTAAACAATCCGGTGTACCATTGCCATCTAAGTCGATTGCTGTCTCTGGGTCAAATCCATCGAAGGTATATGGGTTGCCTGGAATAATATAACCATAGCCTGAGGTAAATGGAAAAGTACGGTATGGAAGGACGGCTCTAGGAGCGGCTGAGGCAGCTTGGTTAAATAAAGCCATCTCTGCATCCGTTAGACTCGGTGCTGAACCAAACTCGTCGGTATAGTTAGCAATGAATTCAGCCATCGATGGAATTTCTAAACCAAAAGCAAACAAGCCCGTATTTGCATAATCAAAATATTGACTTAAATTAGGTGTGCCTGAGCCTAAGTCACCTTGTTGAAAGCGCAAAGCGGGGTTGGCCCAATCGCTTGCTGATCCTCTGATTAAACCATCATCTCTCTCACTAACACGCAAACCTTTATCTTCTTGATATTCAACAGCAACCGCAAAGTTACCTCGGTCATTATCAAAGTTAGTTCCCCAAACGCCAGAAATGCTATATTGATCGGCATCGTTCTCACCTGAACGACCGGTTTGTATGTCTAACTCGAAGCCTTCAAAGTCATCTCTTAATTGGAAGTTAACCACGCCCGTTACGGCATCAGCGCCATAAACAGCTGAAGCGCCGCCCGTTAGCACGTCTACACTTTCAATCAGTGCCATTGGAATCGAACCTACGTCTACAGCAGCACTTCCGCCAACGCCGCCTACGTGGCGACGACCATTTACGATAGTAAGCGTTCTTGCACTGCCTAAACCGCGTAAATTAAGAACATTAGCGCCCTCAGCAAAAGCGGAATCTATCGAGCTTTCTGCTGTAGTCGATGAGAATAATGCCGGAATATCGTTAATTACGTCGGTAATCGAAAACTCACCTGAGGATTGAATTTCTGCAGCAGAAATACTTTGAACAGGCGACGGCGACGCTAAGTTAGGGTCACGTGATATACGTGAACCAGTCACTTGGATTTTCTCAACAGCTGCTTCATCAGTCAACGTTGGCGCTGTTTCTTGCGCTAAGGAACCTAAAGAATAGGTCACGGCAAGTGCCAATGTTGAATATTTAAAAAATGTGGGTTTGGTTCTCATTTGTTGCTCCTTTTCATCTGCTGCTCCAATTGAATTTTAAAGCTCAAGTGAACAACATTTCACAATTTGAATGTATGCTCAAAATCACGAGTGCCAAAAAGTAACAACAATTTTATGTAATCGATGTAAAGTTTTTCTATACAGCACTTATATTGTGCGTTTTGTAAACGATTTTATCTTTCTTGATCATATGTAAGCAAGTTTTATTCCTAAACATCAATAAAAGCATAAAATTTAACCAACTGAAAATTATGCATTTAATTTTACAAAATAGCTCCGCTTTATAAAAAATCAATAATTTCGCACTAATAAAATGCGCGAGGAGAATAAATCAGTGCACGGTTCTGTGCAACATTTAGTCTGTTAAGGCTTGTGTCAATTTAGGGTGCAATGATTGGAATGGATCGTACATATCACGCACTAAAAAGAATCGGTCAGAACGATTGTACAATCGAATATTTACATCAGCTTCCCTGAACGCGAGTTCAAATCTAACACTCACGGGTAACTGAAAGTAATTGGAAATTGGTGCCATGAGTTTGTTTAGGTAAAAATCCACTAACATTAAGTTGATATTATCCTTCTCCGAATTGTCTACTTGAATGTTTGGTAATGAGTGCTTAGACAAAACCATGTTCACTTTCATGCTTCTGCTGAATGTCGCAGGGTGCATCTTCGTTTGGTTTTCAAGTGCATCTTCGATAATGTCGAACATCATGGTACGCACTGAATTATTATTAATTAAGCCTTTTTGAGGCTGCGTGACGTCCATCACAAATTTGCGGCCAGAAGGATATACGGCCATCAAGATCCAAGCACCTTGCTCAATTGCCTCATGCGCTACGATTTCAGTCTCTATGTAAGAAACCTTCTCCAGGCTCAACTTACCATGCCCATAAAGTCTATCTAAGGGCGATAACTCATATACGCGTTGTGAAACAGGTTCAAATTCTGTCTTAGCACTGACGACCTCATACATCCAATATTCAATCGCCATGGAAGTGCACGTGAAAAACAATAAAAAGCAACTCGTCATTAATCTACTGAACATGGTCAACTTCCCTCAATAATGGCTGGTTTGGATAGATGTATTGAACAGTAATAAAGTCATTCACAATAGCAATAGACAGCTTAAGATAATGACCTTCTAACTCAACGCTGGTGGCGGATTGGGTTAACAAATCGAAATACTGCTGATAGTGTTTTACATAATGCGCGAGTCTCGCCGATTGATTGTCGAACGCCGAATACAGTAACGTGATACGACTAATTCGTTGAGCGTCAACGTCAACTTTTACTTTCTCTATTTGCGCATTATTGGGCAATAAATTGTAATACCCATTTTCACTGACCAAATTGCTGTAGATATCACTGTTGGCCGAAGGATATAAACTATCGCCATCAACCATCGGGCTATACAGAACTGGCCAGATATAGGACAAATAAGGCTGCAACGCAGGTTGGTTAAAATGCGGCGTGATCGATTGCCATTGTTGCGTGGTTAAATTGGTGAACGGAAAATATGAAAAGACATGGGCTACCGAATAGAACGGGTCAGTGGGTAAATCAGTGTCTAGCATATTCAATTTGTCAGTTTTTCCTGCTAAAAACCCGATGAAACGACGTTTTAATGGCGAAATTTCTTCTGTTCTTTGTGCATAAAACCATGCCCTGCTCGGCGAATATGAACGATGTTTCGGATCTATAAAAGCGTCTATCAAAGGGAGCAATGCGCGTTTGTCGCCGTTACGAGCTAACTTCAAGAAATACTCGTGCCCTTTTACTGGATGAAAAAGTGTGTGTTGCTTATTAGATAAAGTCGTTGCGACTTCAAGCATCGCATCAGAGTCACCATCAATCGCCTTGATAAACAGCGCTGTATATCGATAGACTTCCGATGGGTCTTGCTTGCTTTGCGCATTAGCAGCATAGGATAGAAGGAACAAACAGATCACAAAAACACGTCTAATCATAACGCGATCCTGCTCGCGTAAATTTATCGCGATAACGCGCCATAATATCGGCAAAATCATCATCTCTTGGCACCAACAAGCACAAGTCAATCAGTATTTGCACTTCGACCTGCGATTGATTTGTGATGTCATACAATGTTTTAGTGACGCGTAATAGATAGTCATTGTCGCCTTTAGAAATCACTTCTTTAGCAGCTAATTGCGCTAGTTCACTGAGAATTTTAGAAATATCAGACAGTAATGCTGTCGTGAGTTTAAATACGCGCGCTGTTGGTTCATTTTTTTGAACTTCTGCAGACCCATTAACGATATCATCCAATAACAAGTCACCGTGTTTTTGTGCATCGTCCAATACTCGAGCAGTGTGTTGTTTTAAAATCATCTGCTTCATTTTGTTATATGTTTTTTCATCCCCCAAATAAAGGTTAGAAAGCACGCAATTGCTGGTATTGTTATCTTTGTAACAAATGAATTGTTTATCACTAGGTGATTTACAAAATGTCAGTAATATTATTTCGGCAACATCATATTGCTTCACATTGGGCGTGTAGAGCAAGACAACATATGTCCCGTCAGAGCGGACCATTGGAAAGATTTGGCTAGGGGTCTCTCGATTCATCGATACGACCGTGCCCTCTTTATTGATAAAATAATGCCCCTCTTGAAAAGGAACCGCCTTAAAGACGCCTTCCTTTACTTTGGCTAAGAAGGTCTGTTTCTTGCTGGTGACGGCGGCCTTGGCGTTCACTTTACTTTTGGTCATTTGCAAAATCATTTTTGGTTGCTACAAACGCATCACTAATATGAGTTGCGCTAACATCACTTGCTTTACCTACATCAAGCGGCTTATTTAAGTCAATAGAGCTAGATTGACCCGAAATGTTCGACAAATTTTGATTAAACGATTCATTAAATTGTTGTTGTTGTGGGCTAGATAGATTCATTGATTGGTATTCAGCAGAAACAGCGTCACGCACATTTTGCTGAGTACCGCCAGATGAGCCCTCTGAAGGCGTAATTCTAAGTGAAGAACTCACTTGCGCGGTAGAGTTTGATATACTCCCCGCTGCACCCTGTGCTGTGTCATTCACACTATCAATGACACTATTAATAGTGCTTGCGCCAAAACTATCTGATGAAACATTACTGATGAAGCCACTTCCATCGCTTGGCGACAATAACGATGAGGTACTTTCACCAAGTGACGCCACACTGCCTGTGACACTATTTGCTACGCTAGCGCCGAAGTCCAAAACACCACCAAGATTATCAGAACCACCTGTTACAATCGCATCCCCCAAATCAGTAGAGGGGGCACTGAACGTGCCGCCGTTAGCTTCATTTGCGGAAGCCAGTTGAGCAGAAGGCGTTCTGCTCGTGTCGGAGGTATCAATCATTAGCGACTCTTGAGTAGCAGGATTACTGACATTTTGGCTCACATGCTCATTCCACAACGCTTGTGCACCACCTATATCATTCTCACTTTCAAGTTTTTGCGCCAAATTACCAAAATCAGTATTTTCCTGCTCTGACAGCCAGTTCGGATTATTATCCGTTCCATTTGAGAGAACATTGTCAACTGCGCTAGAGCGTTGCTGATTTACATCACCACCGACTTCGTTCACATTCGCTGCAGCGGTTTCTCTGCCAGTATGTGATTTCACGGCTGTATCTAGGTCATTACCCGCTTTACTGTCTAGCATACTGGTGACATCCATGCCACCGGCATTGCTAGCCATGTCATCTGAAGTTTTGGCATAATCAGACGCCATTGTTGACTGTGCAATATCGCTGCCTTCACCTCGCATACTATTGATAAAGTTATCAGCTTGACCCAAAGCAGCAGTATTAAGTGATTGAGAGACTTCCGCTTTTTGCCCATTATCCAATTTAGAATAGTCTTCGCCGTGCACATGTTGTGAAAATTTCTGCTTCGCGTCATCGGAAAAATAGGCTTCACCAAGGGTAGCACCATTATTGTAATCAGCATTTGCGTTGCTAACAGCTTCTTTTGGTCTGTGCATATCACCAGGGCTGCCTAAGTCTTTTTGAGGGGATACCTGTCCATTCTCGGCTTGCGCCTCTCTTTCATGAGACGGCATTCCCATCCGACCTTCAAAATTATCTGATGCAGTTTGGGCAGTTTGTTGACCAGCAGAACCGCCCCTAGATGGTCCTTGCCCTTCATTTAAAGCTGCTCCGCGAGCTTCCAATGAAGTTGGTGATGCAGCGCTTGTCCTAACCCCGTCAATTGTCTCTTGATTGCTACTCGGATTTACGAGTTGATTTCTACTAGGATCTAATACTTGATCAAAGCCTTGTTGGGCATCAGACATAACGCCAGCATGCTCTGGATTATTATTTTGAAAAGTAGAAAATGACTGCATGCCTGCCAGTACTAGCCCATCAGCACCGCTTAAGCCACCAGTGTCAGCTACCTGTGCGCGATGAGCTTCATACTGACCTACCAATTGATCTGCTTGCGCATCCGAGTAACCATTATCAAGTGCAGCATTACGTACTTGACTTGATTGTGATTGAGCCAACGCCACAGCGGGACTTCCTGCGCCTCCACCGGCATTATCGGCAATTTTTGACATGGCTGTCGCCACCCGATCACCATCACTCGCCTGATACGCTCTTGTAGATTGCAATGCATTTTGATTCTCTTGAGAGAACTGTTGTGCTTCAGAGAAAGCTTTTTTCATTTGGCTTAAATTATCTTGCACCTTAGTATCAGTCCATGTCTTGCTAGTGCCATCTGATCTGGTGTTGCCGCTTTTAATACCATCGCTATCGGTATGGCCATTTGAAACCACGCCAGATGTTGAAGATGCAGAGCCATTACTGACCGTTGTTCCCTCACCAGATTGCTGGTCTGAGGATTCAGTATGACTGCCTTTAGCGTTTAAACTAGCGATCCCGTATCCTTTAACGCCAGTATTACCCTCGTTATTGCCGCCGCTATTGCCCTCCGCGTTGCCGCCTTCATCACCTCCTCTTTGAGGAAGAAGACCCACAGCTCTCGCCGCCTCTATCTCGGGCGCGAATTCAGGGGCGACCATCTCAGCACCATCGACCAAGCTAGAAATTGGATTAGAGCCAGCCGGTTCCCCACTGCTGGCGACGCCATTTTGATGGCTATCGTAAACAGTCGCGACCGCCGACGCACCGCCACCCATTGCATAATCAAGCGCTTGTTTAACGCCTTCTTTGGTATTCAGATCCGCATTGTTCGTATGGGATGCGTTATATGCTTCTCCTGCAGCTTTGGTAAATCCTTGAGCGCCAGTAGACATGTTCTCCATACTATAATCGACTTTCTGAGAAGAGGCCTGAGCGCTTACCGACTGCGCTGTGCTTCTGACAGCATTGGATGTAACAGACTCCAACTGTTGTGCTTGCGCTTGTACCGCTCTCTGAGCATTAGAACTAGTTGAAGTATCACCTACGTTTGAATGGCCACCTTTAATTATATTTCCGGTCGACATTGTAGAATTACCTGTCCCTGTCACATCGCCATATTGACTTGCCATACTTAAGACAGGTGAACCACCATGAGGCGCGGGTGTCGACATTCTTGCTGCGGCACCGGAGCCACCACTAGGTGAGGCAGTGCCACTTGCAGCGCTAGTAAGTGCAAAGTAAGAACCGGTTAGAATAACCAGTGAAATTAGGGGCGTTGCTGCCAACAAGTTAGAGCCCGTAACGACGGCATCCATGGCGGCTTGATAAACCGCATCCGATGAACCAATGGTAAAGCCTGTCGTATCTTCTATCGCTTTCATGGCATCACGCAAATTAGATATAGAGATATAATTAATTAAGGCCGCTACAGGTACCCATGACTGCAACCAAAATACCATAATGATATATTTACCAAAATAGGACATCGCATTAATACCTTGAAGCACCATGATAATCATAGCAATCGGAAATAACGCGTACACAACGGCCAAGAATCCGTTAAGTGCTTTCATCATAAAATGTAAAAACATCTCGCCTTCCATTGCTTCGCTAGCGCGGGTCAACTCTATTGAATAACGCATGGATGAAACGACATCAGCGGTTGACTGATTATTTAAGCCATTGGCGGCAGTGATCATCATATTAAAATCATTTGCAATCGCTATCTGCATATATTCTTTTGCTTGTGCGTTGCCACCGGCAACCTGCGCAATAATATCTTCGGTCTTAGTAATGGCCGATGCGTTAGTTGAACATGCCGCACCTGAATTGGCACAAGCAGATAACTCGTTTTCATTTGCCATCGCCAATTTGTTCAATAAGCTACGTCCGTAGGTATTTGCGTCAGTAAAATAGTTATCAATACTGCCAGGACTGGTGGCATCAGCGTTTAAATACGTTCCTAAATCGCCACAAGTCACAAACGAAGTTGTACCATCAGTGTTCATTTGCTGAATAAAAAGGCTCGCATCAATAAAAGCAGGGTTTAAGAAAACACTACCAAAAGGATCGATTGAAGTGACAAATAAACTATGGTCATATCGAGAAGCTGATGTACCGTTTGTTTGAGAGCGCCCAACACAATCTTTGGCATAGGCCACAATGTTATATACGAGTGGTTTTGGCGTCACATTAGTGGCTTCTTGCCGCAGGTACATTAATGTTTTAAGTGGCGACATAAACCCATTACCCGTGGTCACTTTAGATACAAACGCGGTTCCATGCATAGCGGAGTTGTCAAAGGCATCTTCAAAGTATTCCGCTGTATAGAAAAATAGCGTTGATGATATTTGAGAAACTACGGCAATGCCTAAAGGGACATCTTGAACGGCTACAGTTGTGCCCGAATAAATGTCTTGCACAAACATTCTATTCACAGTGGGGATCGCGATTAATGCATACATTGATAGCCCTATCAAAGGACCGTGCATATTAATCTTGTTTTCTGTGGTGTATGAACCAAAAGACATCAAGATATTAAGGATCGCGGCCATCGTCGCTGCAATACCAAGACCCAGACCAGTGCCACCCGAAAAAAAGGTATTTCCTGAAGAATAGAGATACGCTAATCCGTCAAATACCATGACCATTGTATCGAGCTGGCCGAACACATAAACGATACCGTCTTCCATAATGTTCTCCTAACGACCAGATGCAAGCGAAGATAATCCATCAGCGATGTCTTCTTCATATTTTTTAGCTAATTCTTGCCAACTTGTGATTTCTTTTAATTTTTCGTATGACTCAAATTTCTTGTCTCTGAGGCCCAGTAATTCGTCATTGATAAGAATGACACGAGAGTCAAACTGCTTTAATGCTGCATCCATACCTTTAATTTTCTTGCGAGCGATTTGCGCGATGTTGAGATGATTCTGATGAAAGTCGTTAAACACTTCGAACAAAATAGTCGCCTCAATATAGGCGGTCAACGCTGTTGACACTTCTGCTTTAACGAGTTGAAACTCTTCGGTAGTCGCATAAATTAAGGCGCGTTGTTCTCTTTTGTTGAGTAAACTTAACATGTGCTTTCTCAATAGATTATTGGTAGCAGCTGCCGCGAAAATGGTACCGTCATTAAAAGCAGTTAGCATCTCCTCTATTTCACAGTTTAAATAGTCATTGAAGGTTTTGTTGGTGACAGCCGTGCTATCTGCGGCAAAATTAGCCGTAGCAGCGCAAAGGCCAATGTTTTGGTTAATGTCTACTTTAGTCAAGTTAGTACATTGGGGCGTCAACGGCCCAGCAACGGGTGCTACAGCGCACTCATAATATTTTAGTAATACATCCTCACCCGCCGTTTGATTTGTTTTATATGATACAAGCGAGGCAATCGATGGGAGGGATGGCCCCTCAAAAGGGATTGTGGTGCCTTCATCATTTGTCATCACACCAGACGTACCATAAAAACTGGCGGCTATTTGCCATGGCAACAAAGGTTGAATCCCCGATAAACCAAAAAACATTTTAAAAATGTCCATGCTTTCAAAGCGACGATTAAGTGGGTCGACGCGATCATACATTTCAAACATCAGGTTACCGCCCTTAAAATCAGAGTCTATATCACCACCTGCAGCGGTCATTGTGTCATTCCAACCCGAGAGCGTCGTGATAAAGCCGCCATACGAGTTAGAAATGCCAGCAGCTGCTTTACATACCGCGCTATCTTCACCTAATGCAGATTCTTTCGATGTGCAAATTTCATCCGTTAAGGATTCAACCACCCCGTCAATGTCAAAATCATCAACAAAGGCTTTTGCAAACGCACACGTATTTTTGGCGTTCATGTTAAAGGCATTGAGCTGCTTTTTAAGGTCATTGAGACCGGCCCAGCAGGGCTGGCACATCGCTTGAAGAGCTTGGCCAAATGCATAATTGAGCGACTGTGCTGCAATTTGACGAAGCAGCGCGATTGCTTCATCAAGTGAAATAATACTGAAATTTCCCAAATTAAAAGAAGTACCATTACAGCCGGTTTCGAGTGAAGGAGGCGTAAACGAAACAACATTTATTGTTCTTGTTGGCACCCTAAAATTCAAACGCGGACCGATGACATGATGTGTTTGGCCATTTGCCAGAGTACCAATAAAACCATCGGTTTGTTGAAGGGTAATTGTCCCATCCATAATTTGCTCAATAGTTTGCCCGTATGTTGGCGCGGCAATTGTCGACATTGCTAACATTACAGATAATGCTACTCGTTTCATGATTTCACCTTTGTATACTTAGTATTCCACGCAAGCTTATTGTTCTTGTGTGCGTAATTTTCGCTTTTCAGAGTCAACGATGTTTTTATAAAGACTGCCATCTGAGTTCTCAATCATGTCTACCACTGCATTGATTAAAGCAACGGGATCTTCTTCCATGCCTGGCTCTAGCCCTTCATACATCGCGGTATTAATTAAGCCATTCTGTTGGCGATAAACGCGCTCGAACCATTCTTCACCCAACAAACCCTCTTGAAATGAGATATTGAGCATTCTTCGGGTCAGTTCCTCGTACGAAACCACTCCTTCAGAGACAAGGTAAATTTGAGGTAAGTCAGATATCATCAATACCGTTGGCCAATGGCCGACTTCATAACGCTCACTCATTTTAAATTTTTCATCTGAGTAAACTTTAATGGTGTCAAAAAGATTAGGAACGGTTTCTGGAACAGGGGTATTTCTTGCCATGACTCTTATCTCTAAATTCGGCATAGCTCGAGACAAATAATTAATCATCGTGATACTTTGACGGCAAAATAAACAAGCATGGTCATAAAATACGATAAGACCTACTTTGTCACTTAACTCATCAAAGGCTTCTTCTCTTGTTTGTTTATTTTGCATCGCCAATGCAGTAGCCGCGCCACCGTATAGCGGCATGCGAACGCCTTCTTGCAAATTCGGGTCTGTCGATTGCACAATCGAGCGAGTGCGGGTGTACACCTCAGCTTTATCGAGCATAACGCGCTGTGCAAATAATTCTGCTCGCAGGTTTTGCGGCGTCGGACTGTCAATTGCTCGTTGCTGAATTATGGGATAGTTAGTTTTTATCCACTCAACGGACATCGGTGGCGGCCCTTTTGGCGAAGAAGAAGGAGAAGGAGGTGGGATTTTCTCTTTTTCCTTTTTTTTAGGCTCAGGATCGGTGTAGTAAAAGTGCCAACCTAAGTCGTCGTCTTTATCACTGGTTTTGATCGGGGCAGATTCAGTCACCTGCGCAAAAGCCGGCGCAAGCGAGAGCACTAGTAAATTCACGCAAAAAAACCATCTTAATTTCTCTATCATAGGTCGCAACAAAATGAAGTAGTTGGATACAGTGTATTAACTCTGGCGAATCGAACCTCGATAGATAAATTGCCGTTATTTTTTTTGATGGGTATAGTATTGGGTACAGAAACAAATCGAGGTGCGATTTACAAGTGACGGCGTTATTTACAAGATTTACATTATCAAAAGCATTGTTTAGCATTGGGATCATCAGTGCTATAAGCGGGTGCGCGACAAACGAGCCCAGCACACATGCCCCAGGTGGTGTCAACATTACCGTGTCAAGTATGCAGCCACAAAGAGATGAAAACATCTTCTTAAAAGCGGAAACAAGCAAACCAATCAACATGAACGACATCAAGACGAAAGACAGAAAGTTGTCTTTTGACGAGGCGTTGACGTTCGATCAAGAAGTCGGGTTTGGTCAGGTTGCACTGAACTTTAGCGCTATCAATGATAAAGCGGTAAAAGGAAATCCTGCGATCAACAAAAAATGGTATGACGCATCCGTGCATACCGATAAAACATATACTGGTTTTGATGAATGGGGCAGAGAATACGCTGCAGATTTGCATACCCGTATGGAATATCACCTAATTCGTGATGCCCGGCGCTTGATAGGCGAAAAAGATAGAGCTAATTGGGGAACATTCACACACCACCTTCATTCTCGAAAGACTAAGAGATTGCGCCGCCCCACCTTTGGTGACAACGCAAAATTCATGAACGAGTATATGATTTGGCTAAAAGAGCTGGGTTTTTCTGATGAAAAGATAACTGAATTTACGTATAACTGCATGCCTATCACCTACAGTAATGTGATGTATGAAAGTGGCAATGAAAAAGAAAGGGCTACTCATAGATGGGCGTCGATGGTTTATAATAATTTCAATCCAATTTCTTGGAAGTATATTGGCGGCATCCCTCATCAAGATATAGAAAGAAAGTATATCGAGACGCGAAGCTATAAGAGTAAATTAAAACTCGAAAAAAGAGACATACCTGTTGTTATGAGCTTAAATATCATGCAGCGTCAAGCTAAGTGTGAACCATTAAAAGACACCATGCTTGTTGACGGGATGCAATTATTTTATAAGAAGCCACCCAAAGAACTAGAGAATGGTGTATTTGAAACAGTCCATGTCGACGAACCTCGATTTACGCCTAAGTTATTTCAAAACCTTTTCTCTAAAAACTATTTTGGGGAACTTCAGCGCGTATCAGAAAATGGTGCGTTTTCGTCACTTCGCAAGCCTGAAGGTCGCAGTTTTGTGATGGAATATAACGTCAGACAAAGTGGCCTACCTCATATGCAAAAAGAAAAATATGATGTGGCTAAATATGGCAATAATGACGTGCTTAAAACCGCCGCACTTGCAAAAATGTGGTTAGGCGACACCTTTTTCATCCATCGTTACAATGTGCTTGATTGGTCTATTGATTTCAAGAAATATGCCAGCAGTATGGGCAGTGGATTGTTAGATTGCCGCATCAATAATAACGAGATGAACTTGCAAATAAACACCAGCAAGATACGCCGGATTTACGACTGCTCTGTTAAAAATAATCAGAACAAGTTTACAAGTGCTTTTGTCCGGCTCTTAAATGGCCCTGGTACTCAAGGGAGTTTATTTGCGACGGTGGATGTTGAAGGTCCCGATTTTGGTGGTGCTGCTTTCGCTGAGTCGAAGCGCGCTCAATATGCCAATGAAACACTTTTCAATATGGCTAAACCAATGTTAGTCAGTGAATACATTGAAGATACCGTGTTGCGCCGCGTTCCCGTCAACACGGCCATTTCTTATATACAGAAACTGCCTAACGGTAGTGTAGAGGGCGTGGTTCATGTGCTGGGCTACAAAGTCATCTATGACCTCACTGCTATGTCGAATTGGTACGAGAAAGAGATGAGTGACGCCTACCCGATTGATAAGCCTCTGACGAAATGGGTAGATATTCATGTCAAATCAAAAATAGCTGCTGAACGTGAATTCAATGAGTCTAAAGGCCAGTAACATCAAGGCTGTTTTCAGGACTTAGGTCTGACAGTAGTGAAACAGGGGCAAAGGAGCGGTATGCTTCTTTGCCTTTATACGTTTTTACGCGCTGAACATTAAGCGTAGGATAGAGCTTCGGGTGATTTAAGATGTCACTAATGCTTTCGTGTTGTGAGATGTCGGAGCTTAACCATATATTCAAAAATTCGTCATCAATGGGCAAAAAGCAAGGAAATGCCTTGTCGTGGTAAGGCGACATTTTGGGATGGGCGTCGCGCGTAATTACCGCGCAGCTGTATTGCCCATTGCTGTGTTTTTGATATAGGACGCCTAAGAGAAAGACCGAGTCGCTAGACATGTAATATTGGTGTTTGGTTTTGCCTATCTTTTTGGATTCCCCTAAACCGGTAGCTAACAATACGCCTCTTTTTCGTTGCAGACTATGCTGCCAGTACGGACTCGATAAATTGCGCGCGTTAAATGTTGTGCGCGCACCTACGGTTAACACGTTATCTTGCACACGACAATCAAACCACCAAGTGGCGCTAACTTGCTTTAGCAAACCATCTTCCTCTACGATGATGTCGATCGTCTTAGTCGGATCTTTGCCAAAGGCGGGGTAAAAAGCTTTATAGACGTTTGGTAAAAAATGTCTGATGACACTGCTAGTCACAGGTAGTGTCTTTTTATTAAACAATGCTCCGTCGACCTCAATAAATCCGCACATTTAGTTACCTGCTAATTATTTTTACCGCTCTTTTAACCAGTATGGCCTGATATTTCAATTGACTCAACTCTCTCAAGTGTGATGTTGATGCCTGAAAAACAGCCTCAGATGAAATGCATCGTAAAATGTTAATACACTAACGCCAAACGGATGACAGGAAAAAATTATTATGTCGATGGCTATTCACAAGGCTTTGTATCACTTTTGCCACAAGCAGTTTCGCAGCGCTTTGCAAGAAGGTGTATTTGAAGCGCCTGATATTATTTACAATATGCCACACCACTACCCTTTACTATATCGGTATCCGTCAAATTATGACGTGCTATGCGACGTTAGTGGGCAAGACATGAACACCCTTAAGAAACTGGGCTGGATAGAGCCTATGTTTGGTAAGAACTTTGTTATCTGGTTTCGTTCGGACGATAAAGCACAGCTGGTCCCCATTAACATCGAAAACTGCACGATGGAAAAAATAGGCTCGCTTAGTTTGGACTATCCATTTGCCTATCGCCTTATTAAAGCACAAGAGAAAAGTCTTAGTGAGCTGGTCGTGATTGACTCGCCGGTTCATGCGGCTATCTTGAACGATTATGGGCTACGAGCAGTGGCCACTGGCGGTAAGTTTCTACACCAAAGCCATGCTCGCCATTTGAGCAGTATAAGTGCCAACATTACGTATTTGAATATCAAAGATAGCGTAGATGCAGCCGCCTCTTTCGTGAAAGAGCTTGGGCATTTGAAGGGCAGTGTATTTATCTGCATGATTGATAGCTGGGAAGCGCTGTACGAAGAGACAGATATCTTGTCATACGTTGCTAATACCAGAATAGATGGCGGCGAGTTCCTAGCAAAACGTATCATTGATAAAAGACGCACTAAGTTAGGGGTGACAATAAGCGAAGAGCTCGTGAGCAGCGCGCAGCATCTTCATCCAAACCTTCAACAAACATTTGCTGATACCGCTAAATCCTTAGACCACTCGCTAAATGATGAATATCTTATTGCACACGCGCTCGCCTTTGCGAGTAATTTAATGTTGGGCGACGTGACCATCAATGACGCATTAGCGATTACACGAAAGCGATTTGGAGTCGACGTGTATTTTAGAAAGTCAAAGGCATGTGAAATCATTAGAGAGACTAGAACGAACTGAAAAAAGCCAGAGTGATAAGTGAAGTATACACAACAAGTAGGTATGGCTGCGCCTCATCTATCGTGGATGAATTGTTATTGCAATTACAATTAGTTTTGTATCGTTTGCAAAATACCATTCTCAAAATAGTAGTACTCCGTTCGTCCCAAATCTAATATCCACTGCTCTCTTGTTCCCAAGGATGATCTTGTCCTGTTCACTGACAATAAAGTTACATTATATTTTATACTTTTATTTATAGATATTTGACCTGCAAGCAACGGGTCTTCAGGGTTTGGAAAAAGGGCTAGGAAACTTTTTATTGGCATTCCTATTCGTATTTGTTGCATGTGCTTTATTACGGAGTCCAAGTAGACAACATGTGCATCAGATTTAGCTCTGATGTTTTCTAAAATTGATTTAGGCTTAGATACTTTTTGCAATTTAATCTTAGTGCCGCCTTCACAAGGATGAGACTGAAATTTTTGAATGCCGTTCTCATCACATTGATAGACATCTGCATACGCTTGGGGGAAAGGAAGTAAAACAGCGAATACTGGGATATATCCAATCTTCATAGGACTGCTCTTTTGTTGATGTTTCGGTTTAGGCGCAAAGTGGATTAATATTGCATCCGACGCATGAAGTACATATGTCGAAATTGTATAACCATGAACTGCGCGTTTAACAACTGACTTTTTATAGAGCTTCGAAACGCCAGAACTTCCTGAGTTATTATTAGTGCTGCGTAAAAAAAACTGCTAACGCTGATGTATACGAAACCCTGTAGTCAGATTTAATTTGTATTCTATTTTTACAACAAAGACTAGCTCCACACTTCCAAATATACCTGAGCAACACTACTTATTTAGTATCATGTTTAATAATGTATAGGCAGTTCTGATACTTAAATGAAGAGAGTCTTGTTTTGCACAAAACGAGATTTAACCTTGAATCGCTTAATTGCTATAAACTTAAATACAAATAGCCAAAAAAGTGAACCAACCTATTTTTTTGCTCTGTCTCCTATATCTGCTAGAGAGTTAATACACTCTCAATACCAACAAACAAGCAGATTTCCTCATGGCAGAAGTAAAACTACACAGTAGCGCTATAAAATACCCCATTGAAACTGAAATATCAGTCACGCAAGAAATACTTATTGGTTTATGTGAAATGCAAGGTCGAACACCGACACTAATAACAGAGAGGATCATCATTCAGGCTTACACACTTCTCAATGAGCTCGTCAAAGAAATCGACCCGAGCCATAATATGCACCACATAGACGAAAAAGCAAAAGGACTCGCTCGCAGACCGACTTATGTCCACCAGTACCTAAATTTTCTCCCCCACAGCACGCTTCAACATTAGGAAAATAAAATGATACGTAAATTGAAATGGTATTCCAAACAAGCCTGGCGAGTCATACACGGTGACCTGAAAGATAACGATGAATTCATATTGGCTACCTACCCTGTGCATGATGGACAGAATGTACACAACTACCCGATTGTTAACAATGAAGAAGAAGCGCTGGCCGCCTTAGAAGCACTATCAGACACAGAAAATGAACACAAACCATCGTAAATGCGAGTTGCTGTTAATGTGAATGCATCATCTATTTAAGGATTTAGTCATGTTGACAATCAGAGATAAATTAAGAGCCAGTAGTGTTAATCGTTGGCACACACTTGGCAATATAAATCGTACTCAGAATATTGCCGAGCACAGTTTTTCAATGGCATTACTTGCTGATGACTTATTGCGTCGTCTGTATAAAAGCATAAACGCTTTCCCCAGCACGGATGAATTGTACCTCGTCATGCGTTATTCGCTCGTACACGATCTCCCAGAGGTTTTAACAGGTGATGGTCCATCCCCTTATAAGGCATTTCTAAGTAAGCACGCAGCAAACTTTTCAGAGTTGCTGAAAAAAGTTGAGTTTCAATGCGTTCCTGAATTAGCAGAGTTAGATGACGCATTTCGCAAACACCCTTTACTAGGCGTTGTATGTAAAGCATGTGACTGTATCGAGGCTTACCATTTTATTTCCATCAATGGGAACATATCAGGCGACCAAGATCACATTAAAATAGTACAGAACAAGCTCTTACAAGCCATTATGAAGGTCAAGAAAAAAGGTTTAATAATTAATCCAAACCTAGATTGGAGTGAAGTCGATAATTTGATAGAAGATATGTTATCGGGTGGAAGTGCGCTTATTGATTTTGAGCAACATGGCGGACTTCTTGATCAAGTTACGGAGACTATTAAGAATAAGGCAAAAACAACCTAAAAAGAGGACTTGATTACACTAGAACTACATCAGATTGATTAGGAAGACCCAATGGCCTCTATACCCTCTACTAAAGACGCAATTGCAAACATATTGTCAAAGCTTTCAGCGAACATTGAGCATTACGAAATGCGAGAATCGCAGCTGGATTTTATTCACTTAGTAGACGATGTTATTACCCACCGAAAAGCTGACAATTCGCGTCGACACGTTATCGGAGAGTTGCCCACC
>Ga0307981_1001522_pt1 | contig 20495 bp, 19 predicted proteins | sample OrgLakmetagen987_FD_201849 | JGI IMG/M metagenome (GOLD analysis project Ga0307981, IMG submission 201849) | Saline water microbial communities from Organic Lake, Antarctica - #987 | ecosystem: Environmental > Aquatic > Non-marine Saline and Alkaline > Saline | place: Antarctica: Organic Lake... | reverse complement strand
TGACAGAGCGGATTCTTGATCCTGTAACTTCAATTTTTTCAATTGTATCCGCTTCAGCGTCTTGCGCAGTCGCAAAGTTCGCGGCGGAGAGCGAGCCGACAGATAAGCCAGCTATTAAAGCCAACTTAACGGAATTAGCTATTTTGTTACTTCTAAACATGTGTATCTCCCAATTTTTTTCATAATTATTATTTACATGCAAATCTAATTGCACACGATAAGTTATGCAGTTTTGGATCGACTCACTAGCTTTCATCCATAAACGGAGGTATCCACGTCTTATCAAGTCAGAATATTGGGGTGAACGGGGTGTGTTTTATCGAAAATCGTACGTGGGATATGGAAATTGGGGTATAGGAGAATATTCAATGCATTAAGTAACGCGTTAGGACGATGTTAGAGCTGCTTAGACAAATCACTTACTAAAGAGCCTGTTAGAAAGCTATCAATATTAAAACAAGTTAACTGCGCAGATAAAAAAAAGGAGACCCGAAGGCCTCCAACGTCTTGTGTCTAGGGAACAACATGACAGGGCGAACATTAGCAAGAAGCTTTTTGTCCGCAACTGCTTAGGGATGAAATGGGCATTTCGTGTAATTAAGCGCAGAAAAAGTAGGATAACACATGCTAGAAAGCTGATTGATAAGCTGACATCAAATATGAAAAGATTCAGTAAACTGCAATTACAGAAATTACAAGGTACTTTGAAGGCTCTTCAATACCCAAAACTATAGAAAGCATTTGGCTAAATTTTTTGAGGTATCAAGAACATGAAGACACCATAATTTGTGATGAACGGAGTGCTGATGTAGTTATCGGGAATAAATACATACACTAACGCACTGATAAATATATATATTTTTTATTTACCACCGTAATGCTAATAGAAGCTTAATTGAACAGCAGCACAATATGAGTGCATAATGGTTATAGCAGGGCACTACGATAGGAAGACATAAACATTATCACTAGAAACCTCAGCAAGCTCATGTTCTACAGCACCATCGTGTGGTGTTGTTTTTTTTCTGTGACATTTCTATTTTGGTATTACTTAGGTCAACAATATGGCGAGTCGGCCACTCTATCAGCTCGTTTTAATCAAATCGTTCTGTGGTACCTATCTTTTCTTTGGTTTATACCTGCGATCATCACTGTCGTGCAGCGTTACATCCGCCCTAAGCAAAATTGGAAGTCTTTGCTTTTCAAGCATGTACTGCTATTGCTTGGATTTGTATTATGTTATAGCTTTTCAGCAGGCGGTGTGATTTTTCTAATTACTGGTGAGCTTGCTAATCAAGAAAGTTTTACAACCGGCGTCATTAGGGTAATTGAGACTAATTCATGGCCATATGATCTTACGATGTATGTTGCGATTGTTTTATCAGCGTATGTTAACTATTTCTTCTCACAATCGAAATTAAAAGAAACACAAAATGCTCGACTGGAATCTGAATTATACAAAACTCAACTGACCGCGTTGAGGAGCCAACTGAACCCTCATTTTTTATTTAATGCATTAAATACAATTTCAGGTCTTGTGAGAATGAATAAACGAGACAAAGCAACTAATGCAATTGCTGAGTTGAGCTATATGTTGCGCTCTGTATTAGTAGAAACTGATAGTCATTTAGTTCCACTTATTGATGAGATAACATTTATTCATCGTTATCTTCATTTTCAAAAGCTTAGATTCAATGAACGATTGGATGTTATTGTCAATATAGCGGAGGAGTCAGAGTCTTTTAAAATTCCATTTTTACTTATTCACACCTTAGTTGAAAATGCAGTTACACATGGTTCACAATTTTCAACTATCAATCATATTGAACTGAGCACAAGTGTTGAGAATAATATCCTTTGCGTTGATCTGTTGAATTCAATAGAAACTGAGCAGCGCGACAATGGTTTTGGTATTGGGCTTTTAAATTGCCACAAGCGACTTCAATTGTTATACAAAGAGCGTTATTTACTCGAATCTAAAATTGATGAACATAATAGGTACCATATCCATATAGAAATTCAGGGGGATTCGTGTGATGTTTAGGTTTTTAGTAGTAGACGACGAGGAAATTGCGCGTCTGAATATAAATAGCTTACTGAACCGCAGAACAGATGTTAGCCATATACGGCATGCAAATGATGGTGAGCACGCAATCGAAATCTTAAAAAGTGAAGAATTTGACGTCATATTATTAGACATTCAAATGCCGGTTAGTAATGGTTTAGAAGTTGCTCGACACATTTCTTCTTCAACCGCAGTTATTTTTCTTACAGCTCATCACGAACATGCTATTGAAGCATTTGATTTACACGCTGTAGATTATGTTCTTAAACCATTTGAAAATGAGCGCTTTCAGTGCGCAATACAGAGGGCCGTCGAACGTTTAAATAAGTATCCGTCAAGTGAAAATTTTGAGCATTTAATAAAAAGCTTTGACGACAAGCGTATTGAACGTACAGCAAAACTAACACTAAAAGAAGTGGGTAAAATAAAACTCATAGACCCTAGTACAATAAAGTATATTAAAGGCGCTGGTAATTATGTCGAGATAGTACTTTTAGACAATAAAACCTTACTACACAGAGAGACCCTGCGTGATATTCAGGCACGTCTATGCAGTGAAACGTTCTCCAGAATTCACAAATCCACCATTGTTAGGAACGACCTTATTATTGAATTAAGGCCAACACCAAAAGGTGACTACGTGGTACAACTTAATTCTGGTGAAGAACTTATGTTATCAAGGCGAAATAAAGGTTTGCTAAAACGTATTTTTGATTAATAAAAGCGACTCTATAACAACACGGATTAAAGAAAACACTCATGTTACTTCTTGACTTACTTTTGCGCTTTTCTGCATTTGGCTTACTTTTAAGTCTCGCTATTTTATCTATGAGAGGCTCAAAAAATGTAAAAAGAAATCGATTGCTCGCAGTGCTTTGTATTTCCCTCATGGCACTTATGCTAAGTACATTGCCAAATGAGATTGACCTATCGCTTGAGCTCAGAATCATAACATCACTAATAGATGCGCCAAATACTGTTCTTGCATGGCTGTTTGTAAAATCACTTTTAAAAGATGATTTTCATATCGACATTACTCACACGTTACTTGCGGCACTATTCTGTGTTGCATACTGGTTTTTGATACTTAGTTTAGCTTTCAAATGGATTGTCATATTGCCTGTCCACTGGATTATATTAAACCTATATGCACTGGGTCTTTTTATTCACTTATCGGCAGATATACTGCGAGACTGGAAAAATGACCTCGTTGAATCACGTCGTAGGCTTAGATTGATATTCGTATGTGCAATTACTGTAATGGTTGGATTTTTAATCGCTACTGAACTTTTCTCAATTTATTTTGATCGCTCAATAATGGATTTATTAAAAGTAATGGTTACATTCCTTTTGACGTTATTTGGACATTTATGGTTTCTTGATATGGCACCAAGATACGCGATTACAACAAACCAAGTACAAAAATCAATAGTGGCATTAAGCGAGAGTGAACAGAGCTTACAATGTCAAATATTGACGCAGATGGAGGCTAAAGAGGTTTGGAGAAACCCTAGCCTAACAATTAAATCACTTGCAGGCATTATAGGTGTGGGTGAACATAAGCTGCGAGCATTTATTAACCATCGACTAGGCTACCGTAACTTTGCAAATTATATACAAGATTATCGATTAAGCGCGGCAAAAAAGTTACTAGCTGACCCGTATAAGCGGGACACGCAAATCTTAACATTAGCGCTTGAGTGCGGATTTAATTCAATTTCAACCTTCAATCGTGTATTTCTAAAAACACAAGGCGTTTCGCCTTCTTCTTTTCGTGATATGAAAATTGGGATTAAAGACCCGCACGCATCAAAAACTCATATTTGAGCATCTATATCTCGAATTTAGGCAGATTTTGTATTGTGAGCTGGTTAAAGTTGTATGGCAATGAAGGGAGATGGAATTCAGTTGTCTTGCCTTTAATATTTTTTATCACATATAACACGTCACATATCGCAAAACGATGACAAATCTAGTGAGGAAATTTTTTTATGAAAATATTTTATATCTTGACCATTTTGACTGTGTTTTTTATTACAGCTTGTTGGCTTCATATGTTAAGAATCGAATACTCAATAATTCAAGCAAGTGAACTTTCACTCACTCCAGAGGCTCATGAATTATTAAGTCAAGAATCTGCGTTATCGTCTATAAATGAGCAAAAGATCTTCGAAAATGAAGAACACGATGTTCTAACCGATTGTGTAGATAAATCAGCTACTCCAAATAACTCTGTTCTTTGCGGTAAAGGACAATATTTCCCGAATGACAGCATAATGGCTAACTCTACTCTAATAATGAGGTCTCAAAGCTATAGAGCTTGAGAGCCAGACGAATATTCGGTCTCAACTGTATCTCGAATTAAGGAAGAATTTATATTGGAAGCTGATTAAAGTTTTATGACAAGCAAGTTAAAAGTAATCCAGCTATTACTACCCCAATTTGTTGGCATTCAACAGATGATTATTGTTATTACGACGCGTTGCCCAGAAACTTGTCTGTGTAAGACCTGTATTTTCAATTAACAAGAACTTAGTGGAATTGTTGGTCAAGCATGAGATGTAAAGCAATTCAGAAAGTAATTCAGAAAGTAATTCAATTATGAGCGCACACATCTTCTGCAAAAACAGTAATACCCATAACAAAAATATTATTTCCAGTGTATTTAGAGAACTGAGTTCAGCGATATCTGGTCTGGACTCTATGCGAGCAAGATTATCGATTCGGGCACTAAAGAAATTCCCGTAATTACACAATGAACATCAAATGCCAAACTAGTAAAATTGAATAGCAAAGCAACACCAGAGTATGCTCCTGACCAAACCGCTGTTATTCTATCTACAAAAAAATCAATCTGAATGTTGCCCCTAAAAGCCTGTTCAAAGCCACTTGGTATAAAGATGAGTAATGAATCTGACCCCGGCTCTGAAACTGCTGAAAAATTTGTAGCTATATCTGAGAAGTATGGAGAAATAGTTGCAGTATTCGCTATCTCTGCTGTAATAAAAAGATCGGAACTCTCGAGCAAAAGACTAGCGTTCACATTACCGGAAAAAACTGTCATAAGCATAAAGCACACATTTATTAGTTTCGTCATCTGTTTTTCACCATGGTGTCAGCTTTACCTAAACGCTATTAAATTATTACGCGTAACATTAACATCAGTTTGACTGAATGAATCATCAATGGGTTAAAAAGGGCGTTCTGAGTAGTCAATAAGGTGAAATTCAAAGGAAATCGGTATGCAAACTAGCTTCCGCTCTTTTAATTGCGGACGAACAAGCATCGATTAAGCGGGGGGAGAGTCGAGCCCACACATATGTTTTTTAACCCTATTGATTTTGTTGGTAAACTAGCAGCACATGTTCCTTCGCCAAGACTCACTCTCACTCGATTTTTTGAGTTATTTGTTCCCAATAGCAACCTTCTTTCTCGAGTCACCACATCACAATGTGGAAAATAGCCCAAATTTAAACAGAACTTACCCAATATCAACTCAAGTAGCACTACTGCTGCCCCTACGAGGGCCTCCAGGTGAGCAATACGACTAAGACTTTACCGTTCAACGCGAGTCTGATTTTGGGGCATAGGCCATTCATAGCGGTGGTAATTGCGCTTAGCTTTCGGGGTTTCAATACCAAAAGACCACTAACATAAGATATTAACGGACGCCATTTTCGTAAATATCACCGCACTACTCTCTTTCGCAAAGAACAACCAGACCTCAAGCCCGCAGTAACGACAGGTAGCGTATAGTATGAATACACCCTGTATACTCAAGTTTATTTTCGGCGACGGAATAAGCGCAACCAGTTTAATAGCTATAACGACATAGTTAAGGGATTCTCAGCGTTAACTTTTACAAATTCAATGTCCTTACTTCTTGATCCCGACACCAGCATTTCATTAACCTTACCCTGCTTGTTTCGGCTAAATTCCACCTTTTGAAAAAAGGTGGCACTGGTGGTGAAAACTTCTGGCTGAAAAGGCACAAGATTTATAGGCAAATTTTGGGCATGAATGGCCAGTAAATTCTTGCCGTCAAACACTAGTTTATAAGTCGTGTTTAAATCGTTGCTGTAGTAAAGTCCTTCGTATTCTTGCCAAGGGATATCTTGCTGATTAAATTCAATAAGGTCTACTCGTTGCCCTTTATATTCGAAGTCACCTTGAAAGTAGCTGATCGACTGGGACACTTCATTGTCATTAATGCTCTGCCTATCTGCAGGATTAAATATAATCCGATTGCCACTACTACTATCCATCAATATAAATTTGTTGGTCGACACCGCTCTTAGAGGAATCGGCAGGGGATTTCCGGAAATGACTAACTGTAGCGTTTCCTCATGTTTTTCAATTGAGAAAATAAGACCAGGTTGAATTTGGTAATCACCTTGATAAGATTGTAGCATTTTATCATCTACAATTTTTGTAGCTGAGCGTTTGGTTAATGACTCTGACACAGATTCGAATGGTTTCTTTTCAAGATATATATCGGCTATTTTGTGAACATAATCGATAATAACCCCCGAGGAATGGCTGTTGTTTGATAAAAACGAAATAGATAGTTCTTGCTCCGGAAACCGCATTAAGTAAGCACGATAGGCACCTGTCCCTCCGCCATGAAAAACAGCTTGATGGCCTTTGTAGGTTTTGAGCTCTTGCCCAAAAGCGTAGTTAGTCGACTCTCCATTGTTCAGCACACCTTTACTAAGCATCATATCAAAAAGTGCTTTGTCGCCCACTTTATGTTCATGAAAATTACGCGCCCAGCGGTCAAGATCCTCTAACGTTGTGTAAATGCCGACAGAGCCATATACAGCGCTAATACCGTTGTCCCTTGTAAATGACTTACCGTCACCCGAGAAGTAAGCTGTTGCTCTGTTTGGAATCACTTCAAAAGCGTTATCAAAAACCTGTGTGTCTTTCATATCCAATGGCTTAAATACTCGCTGCTGCATAAACGCTCTGAAGCTAAGCCCTGTTACTTTTTCAACAATTTTTGCTAATAGCATATAGCCCGAATTTGAATAATCGAAACGTTCACCCGGTGTAAAATTGAGCGCAGACTGATTCACCAATAATTTGTAAACATCATTGGTGTCATTGTAGTCTGAGAACCCTGTTCCTATTATTGAATTCAAATCGTCAATATCGCGCAATCCACTTGTGTGATGAATAAGATGTTGCAACTTAATAGGCGTTACAAAATCTTTCAATTCGGGTAAATACTGTCGAATATCATCGTTCAAAGAAAGCTTCTTTTCTTCCACTAAAAGTGCGATTGCAAAAGCAGTGAATTGTTTCGATACCGACGCTATTTGGAACGAAGTATGCTTATCTATTTTGCTTTTGTGGGCTAAATCTGCAAGACCAAAATATCGCTTATAAAGGGCAGTGTCGCCCTGTGTAACCATAACCGCCAAACCAGGCGTTTGCTGATTATTCCAAGAGGATAACAAATCATCAATTTGTGCTTGCGGTGTTTGCTTTGCGAGTGAGTAATGACTACAAAATAGTAGGGTGAATATTAAGAAATATTTGAGCATAATGTCGTCCTATTTGCTAATGAGTAAATTTAAAAAGCAAATATAGGCAACATGAAGATATTAATCGTCCGACTAAAAAAAGTCGTACCGATTATCTTGTATTTTATGACTTGAGTAGCTCCATGCTAGCGGCATTTTTCCTATAAGCGGTGGGCGTTTGACCTGTGTACTTCTTAAACGCAGTATTGAAGGATGATTTTGAATTAAACCCTACTTCATAGAGAATATGTAACACTGAATCTTTTGAGTTTTGCGGGTTAACAAGCATTATCTTGGCTTTTTGAATACGAAAAGTGTTCACATAAGTAAAAAAATTCGTGCCCATATAATTATTAATGAGCGCCGACAGCGCTTTGGTATCGGTGTTTTGCAAACTCGCCAACCTCTCTATGCTTAAATCAGGCTCTAAGAAGGGTTCATGAGATTTCATGAAGTCATTTAAGGCATCAATTTGACGTTGCACATCAGCACTAATCTTGCCCAAGGATACTTGACGTTTAGCTTGCTGTTTATCATGTGAGTTTGTATTTATATTTTGTTCATTTTGCGTCATTCTGAGGATAGTCGACTCGGTCTTAATACCGCGCGTAATACTAGGATGATGCAGTGCCTTTAACACTATCCAACATATCACTGACAACACTGACAAACTCACCACCAAATATGCAAATAATATGGTTGAGGGCTGGGCAAACTGCACCATAAAGTCTTTGCTAAGTGCAAACACGTGAGCGCCAACAGAAATGCAGGTAAACTGGAACAACCACTTATAAGCGCTTGCGTCGTGGTTTGCAAAATTCGCTTGAAAGTTGATTTTATATGTCGCTAATGCTTTAAAAATAAGGAATATGTAAAAGAAGTACTGAAGCTCACCGACAACCGAAAATATAACATTTCCCAATGTATTCGAATCTTGCATATACGCTATTTGTTGCGCTAGTGGCAGCCATACAAAATTCAGTAACAGCACCCCCCAGAAACAAGCGAACACTGCAAAGTGTTTCACAAAATTGGCTTTTAACTGAACATCTCTAAAGCATATTAGCTTGACATAAAAGTACATCAAAGGCATTTGCAGGTACGCGCTAGAGCGCCTCAACATCTCTATATACGGGTGCTGAATTAACCATTCGTACATAAACAACCCACACATGTCAAAAGCAACTAGTAGTAAAAAAGCAGCAAACATACGATTCGCTGTTTTAATTTTACTGTCAACCGTTACCAGAAATATCGCTAATAGTACAACTATAGTTACGGCAATTTTTCCAATGCTGTGTATAGCGCTCAATTCAAATGACATAGTAAAAAAATCTCACTTTTTATTTATAAAATGCGGCCGCTAGAAAAATCGGGCAGACAACTAAGCCCTACCGAAGATAGATATTGAGTAGATTACACTGACAAACACTGAATCACACAGTGGTACCGAAAAATTGCAAGTAGACGCATCAAAAGTATTAACTATTACCTCGCCTGTCGCAATTAAAAATGTGAGTGTTATTTATCCTGATAGTGCAACAAGGATTAATAATTTAAGTGTACAGAATTCATTCAAGTCTTGAGGCGCTTTAATGCCTTTGGCAGCTTCCTTGGCGAAAGCTTCTGGTTCTTTTTTGTTCATCTTAATCTTCCTACAATAGCACCATGACACGATAGAAATCATTGAGCTTGGCCTTGTGATTTAAATTTCCTGATCTGCCTCTCCTGTTGCCGACTAGGTTGATGTGATAACTCACATCTGTTGTTTTAGTACTGCTGGGTTGTTTCTTCCACACTAGGCGATGACATTAACGCTTTTAAGGTAAAAAGAATTCCTCGTTCGACATTGAAGACACTAAGAACCTCTTTAATAAGGTATGCATGGTCAATTCTTTGGGGCACCTCAGAGTGTATGCATATAGAGCAGTAGTCGTTTTGTAGGTGCGCATTACATTTTTTGTCATTTTTGAACTAACTTAACGTTATTAATTAAGATTTACTAAAAAAATGGCATCAAAGAGGCTTTACGGCAAATCTGAAATCTCGTTTGGTGTTTAAATCGAATACCGAGAATATTCATAAACCTGCAACAATTTTAAAATAAGCCTTATTGGTTTTTGTAAGCAAGCGTTTCAGACTTTATTCTTGCGCCACAGCCAGGTCCTGCTGACGGGAATTAAAGACCTCTGCGCTTGCAACTAAAGGCGACCAGTTTCTCATGTTTACATTCACCAGATACTGCACGTAAAAAGCCATACTCAAGTCATCCACAACGTAAGAATTCATCAAACTCACGTTCAACATATTGGGGTGAATATTTACCTTGTTCGGCTAAATTTGCAGTGAATTGTGGATAACACCGTTTGACCAGTTGATATAGTAATGTAGTCTGCGGCCGGTGGCGTTTACATTGCACTGTTTGCTGAATTACAAGCACCTGATAATGATTTGGGTAAGATAACGATGACCAGCGTACATTTTGATGCATTCATAAGCAGGTTATTTCATAGGTTAATTTCCGGTCAATAAGTTGTCAATACCGACGATAGAGACAGTTGATGCCAAGCTCGTCTTTCTTTATACCAATAGTAATACCTTTTCACACCACTGTTAACCCCATTTGTCACAATCGTATATCGCAAGTCCACAGGTCATGTCACATTACAAGAGGTAGAAAACACAGGAAATTCAAGATAAGAAAAATTGATTTTAATGGCGATGTTTACGTTAAATCTAGGTTCTTATTCAGTCATGGTAATGCTGGTACAACTATTGAAATTGATGTCTACAATAGAGCAACCGAACTCAGTAATGCAGCACTTCGAAACAAACAATTCGACAGTGCTTACACTTATCTAACTGGAGCTTATCTTTCAATGATACAGGTACTGAAACAAATGAGGGTGTCTATGACGCCATTGGCCAGCGTTTCTATGAAGGTATTTGTATGCGTTTCTAATGTCATAACTCATTGAAATACGCCTGTATAGAAGGCAAGCGAGGAGTCCTCGAAAGTTAGTAATATTTCGAGGCCTTTAAAATTAACAACCTTTCTTCATTTTTGTACGACAAATCGCAACAACTTAAAGCTCGGAGTTTATAATGAATATTTCTAAAGTGAAATCACTACTGGTTGCAGCAGCACTTACCACTACAAGTTTAGCAAGTGCTAAAGACAGCCGAACATACCACGCCAATGAAAATTCGATTGAAAGTAAGCTTTGCGTTGCTGCTGCTAGCGCCTTACGACCACACTTCAATGTTATGGTAGACAAAATATCACCTTCAAAATTTAGAAACAAAAAATATAGATTAGTTGCCAACAAACTTCACTGTAACGGAATGAATGTGGCCGATTTTGCGGCCCAAGCAGGCAACATTGACGTTGCTAACAAGCTGCAGTCATATCGCAATAGCAATCTAGAAATTCGAGATATTGTAGCTAGTTATAAAGGTAGCGTTAGTGTTAGTGGTTAGCAGCTAATTGTCGATCTGTATTAAATCTGTGACGCCTATCAACTTTACATTGTTTAAGGTAAGCAATTATTATTCTAATGGCGGGGGCCAACATAACGGTCATAACGCCCCACAAAAACAGCGGAAAAAAGCTCACATAAGATGCTAGCCAAGATATGGCCAAAACGATTTGACCACTACGCTGACTTGCAACAACCTTAATGCTTTGGAATATTACTAATTGGTTGTTAAATATTTTATTAGTTTATCTGTGTTGTTGATTGGAATTATTGTTCCCGTCTGTAGTAATGAACAGTCTTCAATGCTTATTAATCAATACTCTGTAAAAATACTAACAGAGGAAGATGGATTCGTTTCTACTGAAATATATTCAATCATGCAGGATAAACAAGGTTTACTTTGGTTTGGCCCCGCCGAAAAGTCACTTTGTTTGAATATGATAGTACGAGTTCAAGTGGTGGTGGTGTCAACTTATCGAATTTACATTACAGGAATCGATTCCCAGTCACTTATCCCCAAAGTTTGGACGCAATTCACGCCAGTCCACTCCATAAATGCTCTTTCACGAAGCGTTCTGTGATTCTTTGCCCTCATCAGATGGCGTCCAAACCTGAAGAGGTTATTAATAGTACCATGACACTATAGAAATCGCTGAGCGTGACCTTGTGATTTGAAACGCCACATTTGCCGTTCTTGTTGTTGTCTATTCGGCTGATGGGATTACTTACAGCGTCGACACTAAGAGAGCTGAAGGCAAATTCGACATTGTTAAATATTACAAATAAAAACGGAATCATACATGGAAATAATGGAACTAGAACTTGGGTATCTAAATAAATTAACTCAACAATTCATATTTATTAGTGCATTTTTAGGCGGCTTCACTGCTACTATTGTAGGAACCTTAATCGTCTCGGATATAAGGTCAAAATATTACAGAATCATGGTCGTTACCTCTACCTTAGCTTCTATATGTTTTGTAGTCTGTCTTTTTGCTATGACAACTATTCTCTTTCTCACTACGCCAGGATATCCGCTAGAATTTGATGTTAGTAAACTTATCTTGAACCGCTTCATAGGGTTTATAGCATTTATGTTGGGTTTGTTGTCCTTTTTAATTTGTATTGCAAGCTCGGGATGGTTGGTCTCAAAGAAAATAGGATGGTTTACCACTATTTTAGGAATCATCGCATTTGTTCTTATTATATTAATGACATAATAGGGCTATTGCACTCTAAATCGGCGTTAGTTTACTTAACAGCTATTAGTTAAATTAACTAACTAACATGACGTCACAATGTGCAATATTAAAAATAATGAGCTAAAGTGCTGATAATGAATTGGTGGTTAGTTGCATTAAATCTAAGCAGTCAGTTTTCAAGTGATTTTTATGCGCGGAATTTGCAATTAAAACCGGATAAGATACCTTACTTATGTGATCACAATCTGTGACAAGAATTCAATTTAACGTTTTAAAATTGTGGCTTAAAAAAATAAGTTTCAAATCCGTGCCATGAAAAAAACGGCGTTAAACGGTACAAATTGAAAGTCTTAAAGTATATATAAAACATATAGTTACTAAAATATTAACGCTTTACCTACAATTTACACCATTTAAAAACCATTCATATGCCAATAAAATTTCCGCCTCCGAAGCCGCAAGTATAAGACGAAGAGGCGATTATTTAGATAACGCCGTTGCCGAAAGCTTATTCCATTCACTAAAGAGTCTTGTATGGGTTAACATCAACCCATCAAAAAACGCGAAGATGACTAGTCTCTTTCTATTGGAGAGTTAATAATACTGTCGTAAAGATCTTGACTGATATAAACCGGAGTATAAACACCACCATTATTTTTGATTTGTTTATCAAACGAGCGTAAATGGTTACGTGAGCCTTTCAATAGTTTGTCGTACACGTAAATAATATCTGCGTTGTCGACGACATTGTCTTTTTGGTTTTGTAAGTCATAAATATCTAACTCCTCAACGGTAGCACCAACGTACAAGCCCTCTAAAAGTGAAATTGAGCCTGACGTCACCAGCGTATCGTAGATAAATTGCAGTTCACTATTTACAAACACGCCGAATGTATCAGTTTGCATTGGATCAGCTAAATTGTAACGTTCAATAAGCGCAAGAACCGCGTCTGTGTGAGTTTGCTCACTTACAGCAATATTAGTAAATATCCTTGTCCCGTAAATATCGTAAAGAGCGGTGTATACATCTCTGGCTAGTTTTTCCTCCTCCCGCATAAAGGCTAGGCTTTCCTCTTCAGCAGAAGATAAATTACTTGGCGGAATATTACTGAGGCTGTTGGCAAGTGCATTAGGGTTGATTGTGGTTGAACCATCTACGTCAACCTCGAACAAAGGCGGAGTATCATTTGAGCTTCCACCGCACGCTGTTAGGGTAAATACCGTCAATAAAGTCGTGCTTAGAGCAATTAATTTTTTCATGGAATACTCTCTTATCTAGTTTGTAGGATGCATAAGGGAACAGCAAACGCCGTACCACATTTAAAAGAGAAAAATACGGTTGATTTATAACTTGTTTTTAAAGTCTCTCGAAAATCTCAAATTTTATTTACTTCAATAATGCCAAATTTAGCAATATGAATGACACATTTGACACCCTTCAAAGGATGCTTGCGTTGTGGCGTCCTTGTTCGCTTGTCCCAAAAGTTATTCTATTCTGTATGAGCGATGGCAGGCATTACATGTGGACATAATTGTGACCACCTTCTCTTGTATAAAGGCTGCGTCGGTATTTTCCTTAGCGAGCGTTTTCCAGTGGCCGTTCATTTGTTTGCTCATTTGTTGAAATCCAGCTGGCATTGAGTCATGTAAACCATCTGGATGATTTTCTCTAGTATATTCAAACAGTAAACTTACTAAATCATCCACCTTTTCTGGTGATTCTTGTATTAAAGATTGTTGGATACCAGTTAGTGTTTCTAACATCCGACGCATCCGTTCAAGAACAAAATCTTTTTGTTGTACGCTCAAATTAATCGGTGTTCGTGCATCCGTTGACACGCTATGTCCATCACTTGCGAGAGCTGCTGCACTTACCAACAATAATCCAATAACTAGTTTTGCTTTCATGGTTTTTCCTTCGTTTTATATACACTTCTTGTGTTTCGATAAAATGATAAGCAAGTTTGAGGCCAGGGTTCAGTGGGGTGATTTCCTTTAAATATGTACGCCAAACTAAATCAAACTCTATTTGTCACTGACAACCCTGAACAACTCATAGCGAGTGGTGGGTGCTACTGCTCGGGTTATTGTTTTGGTGCATGGGTATAACGCAAATATTGAGCGCGGTACTAGAGATATAAACTTTGGCATTCAAGTTCAAACATGGATTTGCTGTGATAAGAATGTCGAATAACAAATATAAATTGCAGACAAAATTCTTTACAATTACAAAGCGGTGACAAAATTAAGTAAAAAAGCCCACCGAAGTGGGCTTAGCTTGAACCGAAGAACGGCGTCTTTCAATATCCGTCTTACTCACCAACATCTGTTAGGCGCAAGTAAGGCTTGAGCGCTTTCCACCCTTGCGGGAATTTTTCTTTCGCCTGCTCATCACTCACACTTGGTGGAATTATAACTTGACTACCTTTAGTCCAATCAGCAGGGCAAGCTACGCCATACTTATCACTCGTTTGGAGTGCGTCTATGACTCGAATGATTTCATCAAAGTTGCGACCAACACTCATTGGATAAGTCATCGTTAAGCGAATCTTGTGATTAGGATCAATAATGAATACTGAGCGAACGGCCGCAGTCTCGCTCTCACCTGGATGAATCATTTCATATAGCTCAGCCACCTTTTTGTCTTGGTCAGCAACGATAGGGAACGTCAGCGTCGTGTTCTGCGTTTCGTTAACATCGTTAATCCAACCCATATGTTCTTCAACGGTATCCGTTGAAAGTCCCAGTGGCTTCACATTACGCGCTTCAAATTCTGGGTTTAATTGTGAAGTGCGGCCCATTTCTGTGGTACAGACTGGGGTGTAATCTGCTGGGTGGCTGAAGAAAAACACCCATGAACCTTTAGCCCAGTCATGAAAATCAATCTTACCGTTCGTGGTTTCAATTTCAAAGTTTGGGGCGATATCGCCAATACGTAATCCCATGTTCATTTCCTCTTTATTAAAAGTAGTGTGCTCAACATTGACCAAATCTGTTGAATTGGCCTTATTCCGTTTTAATCTAATCTATATCATTAAGAAATATATGCAAGCCTATAAATCCGATTAAGCTAATCGCTTTTTTGCTGATAGGTGGTGATACGTTGAATCTAAATGACTTTTATTATGGTGTATCCACTTATAACTTTAACAGCAGAAGTTTTTAAGGTAAAACAAAGGTAGTGGATGAATTTAAGCGTCAAATACTAACCACTCTATTACAGCTGCATATAGCGTAAACATTATGCTTAGTTGTAATGGCGAGTAATTTGTCATTCGGCAGATCCAACGTCGATTGCCCTATGTATTTATTTGTATTAATGAATACCGTTCATGCAACATTTAGCATCCACGAGTAAATATTATGACTTCTAAGCTTCCAGAAAAACGTTCAAGCGCAAAAGACATTCAAACATTTTTGGGGAATGTCAAAAGTTCTCCGCTGGTCACGACACTCGCCAAAGGTCGGTTGGTCTTTGCAATGGACGCCACCGCAAGTCGCGAAGAATGTTGGGATATGGCAAGTCAGAAACATGCCGAAATGTTTACGCAAGCAGACAAGGCAAATGGACTTAGTGTGCAACTTTGCTATTACCGCGGCATGGACAACTTTACAGCGCTTGAGTGGAAACGAAGCGCAGACGAAGTAAAAGATGCTCTGCTTACGGTAAGGTGCCTGGCAGGACAGACCCAAATTGCCAAAGTACTAAAACACGCTTTAAAAGAAACGCGCAAAGAAAAAGTCAATGCAGTCGTGTTTGTTGGCGATTGCATGGAGGAGGATCCTGATACTTTAGGGGCTTTAGCTGGGGAACTGGGTATTTTGAATTTGCCTATATTTATTTTCCAAGAAGGAAGTAATGCAAAGGCCCGAAGCGTTTTTTCGCAGCTAGCAACCTTAAGTGGTGGAGCATATTGCCAGTTTGATGAAGGTAGTGCTAAGCAGCTTGGCCAGTTACTTGCGGCGGTTGCTGTGTATGCGGGGGGCGGTAAAGCTGCTCTGGAAAAACACTTATTGAGCGATGACTCTGGCGCGCGCCTATTGCTGGGTCAGTTAAAGTGAAATCACTATGATAGGGCTCGTGGCTGTAATAGTGGTTGGTGTTCTTGGTTATATACTGATTAATCACATTAAAACCTTAAAACGTGAGCAACAAAAGAAGGTTGGTGCAAAAGTCGGTATATTGACATTTATTGGCACTTTGCTTTTTTTAGCCGTTACCGGGAAACTTTATCTTTTAGCGGCATTAGGAACGGGCCTAGTTATGTTTGCTAAGCGCTTATTTCCGTTTTTACGCTATTTACCCATGTTTCGAGGACTTTACCAAAAAGCAAAAGCTGCGCAAGGTTCGGGCTCAAACCAGCAGTCTACAGTTGAGACTAGCCTGCTGCGAATGACCCTTAATCATGAAAGTGGTGAGCTGGACGGCGAATTATTAGATACGGTAAGCAAAGGCCGTTATTTATCTGAGTTTGGAATGTCAGACTTAGTTGCACTCTATGTGTTGGCGCAATCCCAGTATCCTGATTCTACAGAAGTATTGGCCGCTTACCTTGATCGTAAGTATGGGGATGATTGGCGCGACGCGGCAAACACTAAAAGCGATACAACAGACGGCCAAGAATCAAACGCCACCAAAGGCGGCAAAATGACGAAGAACGAGGCTTACGAGGTGCTAGGTCTAGACCATAACGCTAGCCAAGAAGAGATTATCGACACTCACCGCAAACTCATACTGAAGCTTCATCCCGACAGAGGTGGCAGTAATTATTTAGCAGCAAAAATCAATCAAGCGAAAGATACACTTATAAACGATTAATAAATCTACTTGTTTAGGGCTGCCATCCGAAGCCGAGGTTCACGCGTTCGAAGCGACAGGTGCACCACTTACTAACTATTCAATATTATCGTTGTTCGATCGGCCAGATAATTTGATTACGTTCTATAAATCAAATAGCACTAGCATAGCGCTTATATAGAATATTAACGCGGCGCAAATATTCCCGGGTTTCACTAAAAGGTGGCACGCCATTATAGCGTTTAACTGCATTTTCACCCGCATTGTAAGCGGCAATGACACGCTCCGTATCTTGGTCAAACTCCTTCATTAACCATGCTAGATATTTTACCCCTGCACTAATATTTTGCTCTGCGTTGTGGGGATCGCTCACACCAAATCGTTCTTGGGTTGCCGGCATAAGTTGCATTAGACCTTGTGCACCAGCGCTAGAGAGTGCGGTAATCTCAAACCAAGACTCTGCATGTATTATGGCTCTTACAAGGGCTTTGTCGACACCAAAAGCGTAAGCTGCTGCATTAACTTCGTTGCTATATAGTTTAGGTTTTAGTGGCGTGCTGTTCCAATTAATACCGACACGACAAGTACCAAAGCATCCATGGTTTTTTACTTGATATCGAGTTGTATCAGGTTTACGGCTAGTAAGCACCTTGATGCCATTGTCATCGATGTAAGTATAAACCTGAGCTAGCGCAGAATTGCTATTAATTAACAAATACGTGACTAGGGATATTAGAACAAGTGTTATGCGCAAGCTTTTCCCCTAAAACAATTCATACACTCGGCAGTCCCTTTATATAATAGTCATATAGAGTAATAGCCATATAAAAACCGAGCAGCGTAAATTATCAAACCGTTGTATTACCTATATATCGAAGTTTCTAGCACTTTACTTTAATGGCGATTGCTAATAATGAGCTGTTGTCTGCTATAGGATTTAAAATTACTGACTTAAAATCGTGGGTTGAAACGTTATAAGTTTAACGCGCTGAGTAGTTAAGCTAGTATTTCTTTAACGCATATGCGACCGAAAAAAAGCATCAACATCCAAGGGAACAGGCAAATCTGCGGGGTTTGCCCAACTAAATGCACCCACAGTGGAAGTATGACCGCCGCTTTCGTAGATTAATGACTTAACCTTGCCATCAGCCTGCTCTATACCGGCCTTTAACTTTTCCAAGTTGCGAATATGCACTGTCTCATCTTGGTTTGAATAAATTAGTAGCATTGGCGGTTCATCCCCGTCAATAAAGTTTGTAACCACCATCTCAGAAAATTCGCTAGGCGGTCCAAACATATCTTTAAGTTCTGGCGCTTTAGGCTCAAAATCATAAGGGCCCGCCATACCAGCAAAGGCATTGATAATGTTAACTGACTTGTTGTGCGCTTTGAGATAACGCTCATCGGCAACGACCATTGCAGCCATGTGGGCTCCTGACGAATGTCCGAGTAAAAATAAATCACTTGAGCCGCCATAACTACTTATATTGTCACTTATCCAAGCAACAGCCTGTGCAGAGTCTTCAATAAATGTTGGAAACTTTACCCTGGGGTATAAACGAGTACTAGGGAGCACGGCAATATAGCCTAAGTCAGCCAAACGCATACCCACAAATTGATATTGTTCCTTACTGCCAGTAGTCCAGCGCCCACCATGGAAAAACATTATTACCGGCATAGCCTCTGTCGCGTTCTTTGGTATGTAAATATCTAATGCTTGCTCAGCAAGTTCACCGTAAGCAACACTACTCTCTATTTGTCCTTCAAAAGTATACTTTGGTGCATTAGCAGCAGAAAGCAAAAGCTGAGTGCAGGCCTGCAAAACCAGAACACTCAACAATACTACAAGCAATTTTTTCACGTTGATTTTCACGTTGATACTACCCAGTCGTTGTTGTGACTTGCTTGACACAAGTCTTTTTTGGATTGTAAACCATCGAACAGTAAAAATAAGCTGCCAACGCTGAAATTTACACACTTTGTAACATTCTAACTACCACTTAAACCAAATTGAGTCCGCTCACCCTATTGAGTTTATTTTTGCTTTGACACTATACTGAGTATTCAAAAGCATAAAAATCACATAAATGAAGGGAAAACCAATGGAAAGACGCGACTTTATTAAGTTAGGCGGCGCTGGTATGGGAGCTATTATGCTGCCATTAAGCGGTATAGCGGTTTCAGCCGAGCAATTGCTCGATAAGCCAATGGATGTAGCGTACAAGAAAAAGTTAGCTGACATCGCATTAAATGCAGCAAAAGCTGCAGGGGCAAGCTACGCAGATGCGCGTATTGGTAGGTACTTAAACCAATTTGTGACCACTAGCGAAACTCGCGTCGACAACATTGTAAATACAGAATCTGCGGGTATTGGCGTACGTGTAATTGCCAATGGTACTTGGGGCTTTGCTTCTACCTCAAATATGACACCTGACAGCATTGCAACTACCGCACAACGTGCCGTTGCTGTAGCTAAAGCAAACTCTAAATTTCAAACCTCCCCGGTAAAACTTGCACCCGTTAAGGGAGTGGGAGAAGTAAGTTGGCAAACGCCAATTAAAAAGAATGCTTTTGAAATCCCGATGAAAGACAAGGTTGATTTATTGTTGTCAGTAAACGATGCCGCAATGGCAAATGGTGCCAACTTCATTTCTTCACGCTTGTTTTTAGTCAACGAACAAAAATACTTTGCGTCTACCGACGGCTCTTATATCGACCAAGATATTCACCGCCTCTGGGCACCGTTCACCGCAACCGCGGTAGGACCTGATGGCTTTAAACAGCGCTCTGGTTTAGGTAATCCGGTTGGAATGGGCTTTGAATATCTCGATGGCCTAGAAAAGGACAAAGTCAGAATTACCGGTGCAAACGTGGGTTACAATAACTCCTACGATATGCTCGAAGACGCAACAGCAGCGGGCAAACAGCTTAAAGCGAAGCTAAAAGCAAAATCAGTTGAGCCAGGTAAATACGATATTGTGCTCGACCCTGCCCACCTTATGCTGACCATTCATGAATCTGTAGGTCATCCACTAGAACTAGACCGCGTGTTAGGCTATGAAGCCAATTTTGCCGGCACTAGTTTTGCTACGCTCGATAAGTGGAAAAGCGGTAAATTCCAATATGGTACTGACATAGTGAATTTATTTGCGGATAAAACCCAAGCTAATTCACTTGGCAATGTAGGCTTTGATGACGAAGGCGTAAAAACCAAGCAGTGGGACTTAGTTAAAGACGGCATACTCGTAAACTATCAAGCCACGCGTGATCAAGTGCATATGATTGACCAAAACGAATCACACGGCTGCTCTTACTCGCAAAGCTGGCGCGATGTGCAGTTCCAACGTATGCCTAACGTATCGCTTAAACCGAATCCTAAAGACATTAGCGCAGAAGATGTGATTAAAGATGTTGAAAAGGGAAT
>Ga0307981_1001520_pt1 | contig 20501 bp, 10 predicted proteins | sample OrgLakmetagen987_FD_201849 | JGI IMG/M metagenome (GOLD analysis project Ga0307981, IMG submission 201849) | Saline water microbial communities from Organic Lake, Antarctica - #987 | ecosystem: Environmental > Aquatic > Non-marine Saline and Alkaline > Saline | place: Antarctica: Organic Lake... | reverse complement strand
GATCCCACGGAATGAATCAATGAACGGACGGACGGACACTGGACAGCTTACATATACGAATGACTTGAACAATTCAGTCACGGGCTTTGGAGATCGTAAAGCGATGCGATGCTCGACTCCTCGGTCACGGTGCACCGAGCACCGACCTCACAAAACCGAGTGATGGTTGTGGCGCTTGTGGACGTTGTTGTTACTGCTTGTTTATCCCGTTTGTGCTTATGATACTGCTGTAGAACCGTTCTGTAGCTTTATCTGACTTGCTATCTATTGAGAGATTCGAAGCGAACTTTGACCGTCTTATTAACCGATACATAGACGACGCAGTCCATCCGTTTGTTTTTCAAAGAACGAATCCTTGCACACACACATACGCAGTACCGGTAACGGTCTAGTCTAGTCTACCATGCCAGCACCCGCATCGGCAGCCATCCCCGACGAGATTGCGAGCCTTTCGTATCCCGACTTGGTCTCTCGTCAAGAATACATTACGACCCGACTACCAGAAGTTGCGTTATCAGTAGCGGCGGCAGCTCCACCCAAGAAACGCAAAGTATCGCCCCAAAAACAGACCAAGAACAGCGCTAGTAATGGTTCCGTCGTCCCTGTCGTCGCCTCGGCCGAAAAGATCGACACGCACTGGGACTTTTTAATGAAGGAAATGATGTGGTTGGCCACGGACTTTTCCAGTGAACGCAAGCGACACGGCAGTATGCGTCGCAAACTCTGCAACGGCCTTCGCGTGAGTCTCAAAAGCAGGGCTGCCCGGGCGGAACGAGAACTGGCCAACGCCGAAATCCGTCGCCGCAAGCTGGCGGCGCGATTGGGACGGGAAGTCAAGGGATGGTGGGCCAAAATTGAGCGGGTTGTGAGCTACAAACAAAAGGTATCGGCTGATGAGGAACGAAGGGGGGCCATGAACAAGCAGTTGGTGGCGCTCGTGCGACAGACGGAACGATACAGCGAGTCGTTGGCGCGCAACGATTATTTGGAGAGTGATGACGACAAGGTGACTACGGATGCCGAGCAAGGCACCACTAACAGAAAGCAAGGTCGCAAGTATCGTCGCATGACAATCGAGGAAGCCTTGGCAGATGGCAAGACGCGTCGATCCAAGTCGAGGGTCACTGACTATGCGCGGATACAGTTGGAACAAGACAACAGTTCGTTTTATGGAGAGTCAACTGCGTCGGACAATTCCGGTTCCGATGGGTCGTATGCGCCCGAGTTTGATCGAGACGATGAAACCACCTTTTTGGAAGCCCAGGTGGAGGAAACTTTGGAGCGTCAGAGACTCCGACGGACAGCGTCGGAAGAGGAAGACGACTTGGACGACGATAACGACGACAAGTCGTTTGTGGGGGATCCGGTAGAGCTCCGAAAGTTACAAGAGGAGAGTACCATGGAAGTCAATGATGTTCTCGAACGATTACGAAAAGAAGCTGCGTCAACTGATTCGACCACCGAGACCGTGGAAATGGATCTGTCGGAAAAGGACAAAGAGGAATCCGCCAAAAAGGTGACCTTTGTCACAACCGTGCAGGTCCAGTCGCCTTCCCCAGCGCTGGCCACCAGGTCGAGACCGCGGACAGCCAAACCCGATCCAGGAAGTGACGCAGACGATGACGCAGATGCCAGCGACGTGGAAGACTTTGTGGACATGGAGACCGATTCTTTGGACGGATCCGAAGACTTTGTCGCTGATCAAGACGAAGTAGATGACGAGACTACCATGGCCCAAGAAGAAAGCCTTCCAATCGTCATGGCAGTCGATGAAGAGATTCAAATGCTCAAGGATGAGAACGAACTGTCTGTGGAAGAACTTCGTCGGAAATATACAGCTGCACTGGGAGTCACCGAATACGCTAATGAACCCGAGGCGACGGACGCTGACAATCCTGTAAAGTCGAGCACCGAGAAGTCACTGGACGATATGCTCGAGGTCGATGATGCTGGTGAAGAAGACGAGTTTTGTCCTGCTGCGGGTGCTGACGTTGATGATGAGACTACATTTGAGGCAGAAGAAAGGCTCGGGAGAGACATGTCGTACGAGGCAGAGATTTCTTTACTTGAAAACGAGAGCGAGATTCCGATTGAGCAGTTGCGGGCAATGTACGCATCCATGAACAATACTGCATCAGAAGACGAAGTCATGGATTCAGAAGAAGAAACTCCCGATAATGGCGGTGATGGCGAGGTTCATGGTGCTTCCACGCTTCATGAGCTTGCTACTGCTCAGACGGACGATATGGAAGAGGAGGAGTTCGAGCCAAATGACCAGGATGCTGTTGACGACGAGACTACTATGGAGGTAGAAGAAAGGCTGTGCAGAGATATGTCCTATGGCGATGAGATTGCGTTGCTGAAACGGGAGAGTGAAATGTCCTTCGAAAAGCTCCGATCGCTGTATGCTGGCATTGATGAGGTCGAAGAGCTAGATGAATTCGACAACGAGGGCATCAGCCAACCTTCCAGCCTCTCTGTTTTAGCTGGCACGGTCGAAGACCAAGAAAACGACGGCGACTTTTGTCCAGAGGTAGACGAGCAGGATGACGAAACGACAATGGAAACCGAAGAACGGCTGGGACGCGAAATGAGTGCAGAGGCAGAGCTAGCCATGCTGAAGGAACAGAGCGAGATTCCAGTGGAAGCCCTTCGAAAAATGCATCAAGTAAACGACGAGGACAATGAAGAGGAAAGCGAAAGTGAGGAGTCATCTTTGGCGAAGAGAAAGCGAGAGGCAGAGCCTGCTGGTTTAAATGCCAAAAGGATTCGTCACGATACAGAAGAAGACGATACTTCCGATGGTGGCAAGGCCGCCTTCGACGCTCTTGAAGCATCAGCGGAACGCGCTCAGAAAACTGTGGCCAGTCGTCCGTATATTCTCTCTCCATGGGTGAAGCTACGCGAATACCAGCAAATTGGATTGAACTGGCTTGTTTCGCTTCAGTCGCGTCGTCTGAATGGAATTCTTGCCGACGAGATGGGGTTAGGCAAAACGCTGCAGACCATTTCGCTCCTGTCTTACTTGGCGGCATACAAAGGGATCTGGGGACCCCATCTGATTGTGGTACCAACATCTGTGATTGTAAACTGGGAGACTGAGTTGAAGCGTTTCGCTCCAGCGTTAAAGGTCCTTTGCTACTATGGATCGGCGAAACGTCGAAAGGAACTTCGGACAGGGTGGACGAAAAGTAACTGGTATCACGTTGTCATCACGTCCTACCAACTAGCTGTTCAGGATGCATTTGCATTCAAGCGAAAGCGATGGTACTATCTTGTTCTCGACGAAGCACACAATATCAAGAACTTTCAAAGTCAGCGTTGGCAGACTCTCATCAGTTTCAACTCCCAGCGTAGACTGCTACTGACTGGCACTCCGCTACAGAACAATTTGATGGAACTGTGGTCTCTTTTACACTTTTTGATGCCTTACATATTTCGCTCTCGGAAAGAATTCTCTTACTGGTTCTCTAATCCGATGAATGACATGATTGAAGGGAACAATCAGAACGACGAAGTTATTAACCGACTTCATGGGCTTATTCGTCCATTTGTTCTCCGTCGTCTCAAAAAGGATGTCGAGACTCAGATGCCTGGCAAGTACGAGCACATTATTAAATGTCAGCTCTCTCGACGACAGGTGCGTATAGCTATAGGTGTCGTTTGGTTAGAGTTGGTACCATTCTTCATCCGATCTAATTGTCTTTCTTTACGCGCTGCAGATGTTCATTTACGAAGAATTCATGGCTCGATCTACTACCCGACAGGCAATCAAGAAGGGCGGCAACTTTATGGGGATGATGAATGTGTTGATGCAGCTTCGAAAGGTTTGCAACCACCCGGATCTCTTTGAGCCAAGGCCTGTGGTAACGCCATTCGTTTTGGACCCCATCGATATGCCAATGTCGTCCTGCATACCATTTGTTTGCGGCGCAAAATCGGTCTTCGACGATGTGAGCGAATTTCTCTACAAGCCGTTATGGTGTGGCAGCCGTGGCGAATTGTCGCTTGATGCAACCATGCGACACGATCCGATTGAATCCGATTGTCTTCGAAACTTGGAGGCTTCATTGAGCGCTGACTCGAGTGATGGACTTGCAGTAGACGAGGACACTGGTGAGAACGTTCCAGCTTTACAAAATTTGCTTAAGAGCCTGCGGGAGAAGGCAGAGGTTGCCAAAGAAGACAATGTTCACTTTCAAAATCGGTTGAATTCCTGGAGATGCCGTTCAGATCCATTTGCATACTCGTCGCGACTGATTAGTGCCGTCACAATTCAGAGAAAACCTCTTTTCCGGGAAGACCATGATGTGTTGTCTACACCTTCGCAGCTTTTGTCACTACGTCGCACTCAGAGGCAACGAGCAGACGACGTCGAGGACCTTGTTCGAAAGTTCGTCTTCTGTGTTCCAAAAGCGGGTACGCGGCGGCGGCCAGTACTGCTGAGTAATTCAGCATCATCAAAAGGCGATATCCCCGAGGCTACTCTCGAGGATATGCTACGTGAGCCTCTGGAAGAGATTCTTCGCCCTTTTCGGAAGGCAAACGCGCGACTCTCTTCCTTCTTTCCCGACAAGAAACTCGTGCAGTTCGATGCAGGAAAGCTGCAAACCCTTGCATTGCTTCTTAGAGAGAAGAAAAAGGGCGGCCACCGAGTCCTTATTTTTACGCAGATGAGCAAGATGCTGGATATTCTGGAAGCTTTCTTGAACTTGAATGGGCACACATACCTGCGTCTCGACGGCAGCACGGGCGTCGACCGTCGCCAGAGACTGATGGATCGATTCAACAACGATACGAAAGTCTTTTGCTTTATCCTCAGTACACGCAGTGGGGGCCTCGGTATCAACCTGACGGGCGCTGACACTGTAGTTTTTATAGATAGCGACTGGAATCCAGCAATGGTAGGTATTTCGTCTGCGTTGCCTCAGGATACGTCTTATCGATCGGTCCAACTCACACTTTCCTCTCCTTTACCCACGCCCTCCACTTCAATACTTAACAGGATGCTCAAGCACAAGTAAGTCGACTTCTCTATACTTTCGATCGGATCTTCGCAAGCCCACCTCGTACTCACTTTCCGTTCTTTCGTTCATTATTCAAAAGGATCGTGCTCATCGGATTGGCCAAACTCGTGACGTGCATATTTACCGTCTAGTCACCGAGCATACAATAGAAGAAAACATCCTGAAGAAAGCGCAGCAGAAACGCAATCTCGACATTCTAGTAATGGACAAAGGTAACTTCGATGCATCTCAGCTTGGCCGCGGAAAAGATGACAAAGCAGCGTCTCAGGAAGACGAGGAGGTGAAAGATATCTACACGAAAGGTGGATTGCGCTCTATTCTGGGCGTGGAAGCTGAAGCAGTAGAGGCCTCCGACGAAGAAGAAAAAGCCGTTACAGACAAGGACATGAGCAGCGAACAAATGGAAAGCGCAATGACAGCCCTCGAAGATGCAGACGATGTACACGCGCTTCGTGGGGCGCAAAAAGAGGTAGCTGACGAGCTGCGTGAGTTCGATGAGTCGGTTGAGTTCAACAAGGAAGCCGACACGGAAGCAGATGGTAATACAGAGGTACAACCTCAAGCAGCGTCTGCGCCTCCAATGGAACCGAAGGAGGACGAGGAAACGGACGCACTCGAGTCCCAGAAGAAAGAGGAAGAAGAACTGGAGAAAGAATTTGCAGCGTGGCAGAGGAAGGTCGGCATGGACGCATCCGCCATCGAGGCTTCCCTTGCACCAACCGAGCGATACGGACTTCGTTTCCGCGAAGAAATCGATCCTTACTACTCGATATTCGCGGTTGTGGAACAGCGTCACAGAATAGAAGCCGCGGAAGAACGCGAGGATGAAATCGACATTGACGAGATCGAGCAAAAAAAGGCAATGCTGGAGCGGCAGGCGATTGAAGATGGGGAGCTGCTTGCCACTCGTCCTGCTCCAGAAGACTTAATCCGGCAACGAAACCTTTACATGCGTGAGAAATCTCGACTCCGAGCGGACAAGAAGCGCAGGAAGCTAACAGGTGAGAATTGGGTGTCGAAGGTTGACGGTGTAAGCCAGCTCCCGTTCTGGTATAACTCTGATACTGGCGAAGCGGTCTGGGATAGGCCACTAGTCCTCCACCAGCTGGAGGAGCACGATGTCGCTAGCGAGAAGGGATGGAGCGCTATGCCAATGAAAGCACTTATCCGAGTAATGAGCTATCTCGTCCCTTTTCCTGACAGAGTAAAATGTTCTCAGATTTCCCACCACTGGAGCAGGGCAGCAAGAGATGTCACGTTCGTTCGCCATGTATATCCAGTCGAAATGGGTGCGTATACGACAGATGACAGAAAGATGGAATACAATCACTATCGAACCCTAGGCGAAGCTGTGGTCGCTGCACTACCGGGAGATACAATCGAACTGGGGGACGGACACTATTGGGTGAACGAAGACCTCTTGGTTGATAAGCCTCTTCGATTCGTCGGTGACGAGCACTATCCTTCTAATGTCATTTTGGAAATGAGCGGAACGCTCGTGTGGCAATGTAAAGGTGGCTGGATCGAAGGTGTAACCTTTAGACGACCCAAGATGTCCTCCAGCGAGCCAACGAGCCAGGAATTGCTCCGAATCGAGAATGGGGCAAGACTTGATGTCACCCAGAGCGTCTTCAATAACGAAGGGAGTCATGGTAGTGCAATCCGTGTGACTGAATCTGGTACGAAGGGCCGCTGGAACAAGGTCGTTGTGAAAGGAGGCGACATCTTGGCGACCGCAAAGAAATGAGCCCAGTGGAGGTGTCTACTTGGGAGAGCTCACTTTTCTAGTCGCAGCAGCAGTTTGAATACCTAAGAAAGCACAGTTCTAACATTGCTAGAACGACGGCGACCGATACATAAGTCGTAAATTATCCTACTAGTGTAGTATCAGGTCACAGTATCTCAATTATCGGAGGTGGAACTGTCATCGTCAGAGCATTCTTCCTCGTCGGATGATTCGGCAATGCAAAAGAACTCTCCCTCAGGAATGGATCGTCTAGAGACTACAGCATTAGTTCCATCCTCGAGGTCGACAACCTCACAATTGGGATTAGCCGACGATCGATGCAGTTCGCAGTCGGGCATGTCATTTTCGGTGAAGATGACTGATCCCGCTTGAATGTCTTTCGTCGCATAGAGACCATCCACGTTCTTCATGTCGGAGCCATTCTGTGCTGCCAAAGGCTTGGTTCGGCGAAAGTCTCGTGCATATGATACAGACGGACGCTTTTGTGCTGGAACGACAGTGCGGTGAAACCACAGACGTGTATTGATGACTATCACGTCACCCTCCGCGCAGTCCAACCGAACAGACATAGATTCATCCAGTGCCTTGCATTGACTAGGTGGTAGGCTAGTATGGAAGTGGGCCATTAGTTTGGGAGAAGGCCGAAGGTACCAATGTTTGGTGCCAGACAACTGATAGTGCCATGTTCCATCGTGGGAAACAGAGTCCGTGTGCTCGGGTCGACCTTCAAGATCATTGTTTCCGAATGCGTTGCGGCCAAAAAAGAGCCAGAGCGCAGGTTCATAGTACCACTGCGTGCCACCAAGCTCTTGCAACGGGAGCTGCTCTACAGCCGTCTTGTATGCATTCTTGTCTGACTGAATCAGAAAACTGCCATAGGCTCGTGCCTTTGTTAGCTTGGGCGCTAAAAATGTTTCGGCAGAGAGCTTTGGTCCATTCTGTGTCTCTACGCACCAAGAGTCTTGATCGTCGGCATTCAACAGCCCAAACAGTCTTCCGATACCCTTCCAGTCGACTTTGTCTCTCTTGTCCACCTGCTTTCCAGCATTTCGTAAGTGAATGAGCTGGTACTTTTGAAAGGCCTTGTCCAGTCGCTCGGTTCGAAAACCAGGCGCTGCCACGTCGAAGAATGGGACCGAGATCGTCTTGGTCTCGACATCTACCATCCATTTCATGCTGCGACCTACACAGGTAATAGAGACGAAGCTGTGAGCCTTCTGAATTATTTTTAAACAGCGCACAGAAGCTAACTCGATAGATTATTTACCGTATACGATGACATCGTCACGTCTCCGACGGTATTCGTCTTCGTAGGGCGTGTCCGAAAACAGTTCAACCACTGCCTCGAAGAGACGGCGAAGGCGCTTCTTGGCGTCTTCGTTGGGCTTATCAATCATCTCAACCTGGATAGCTTCATCTACAAAGGCCTTAATTGATTCGTCGCCATTTGCTGCCAGCAACTTGCACGCACTGGACTGGAACAGAGCCGCATCATATACCAAACGGGCGCCTGTAACGCCTTCTTCTTGGAGGTTATGTCTCAAGTAGATCAGGCACGCGCTTGATACATTGCTAATACCAAACAATGGCTCTTCAATATCTTCCATTTCAATAAAGCCGGGCGCCAAGAGGAGAATGCGCTGAAAGACATTCCAAGAATCAGCACCACCGTTCGCCATCAGCTTCAATCCCAGCAACTCCAAGGCAACAATCATGTGGTCCGAATTGGCCATTGGAATCTGCTTGATAGCCCTCTCAAGAATAGCCACAGCAGATGGTGTCGACTGCGGCAATACGAGGCTCGCCCACTTGATCCAAACTGCTGCCGGTACCTTTTCGGCAGAGGATTTGGACTCAACAAAGTGCTCCAACTCCTGAATGGCGTTTTTTGGCTTGTCACAGCTTTGCAGATAGTCAACGCGAGCCAAGATAATATCCGTCGAGTCAAAGTTGAAATCCGTGGCTTCCTTCAAGAGATGCTCCAAAAAGGTTTGCACTCCTTGGACGCGAGCCTGGACATTTTCAGCTTGTTCCTCGTCGTCACTATCGCCCACATGCAACTGCTCAAGATATGATCTCGCAAACCCAATCGCCTGCAGAAACATGTCTTGCGTCTTGAGCGTCCTTGTAGCCTCCTCGAGGACGGCCAAGACTGGGTCGCTGTCACTCTCTTGCGGGCTGAACACGGACCGCCGGCGTTTGGAAGATGGTTCGTCTTGTTGGTCATCCTCTTGCTGATCAGCATCGGAACGCACAAAGCCTTTGGTTTGATCCGTAGTGGCACCTCTTTTTTGCTTTTCCCATGCGTACATGGCTCTGGCGATCCACGCTTCCGCTTGTCCTTCACAATCTCTCTGGATCGTGGTCACAATGTGCGATTGCATGGTCTCGGTACCGGGAAAGAGGCTGCACTGGTCCAAGAACTGCAATCGAAAGGCCACCGAATCGGAAATCGCCTTGATGGCATTGTCGTAGACGACGGTGGGCATGCGGTAGGCGTCCCACTGATCCGTAGCCGGCTCTTTCAAAGTGGCAATATCATTCTCTGGTTTGTCCTTCTTGCCATCGCCATTACCCATCAAAATGGCTCGTCGGCCTTGCATCTTTTGAATAAAGTGCAGTTCGAGACCAAAATATTGCAGCCACACGTCGGCTGCCTTGGGATTGATACGCAAGGCACGTTGCATCATGACGCGGGCATTGGGGACGGACCCGGCTTGAAAGAATGCGTGCGACGCTGCTTCAATCCACAAGCCCGTTTGCTTGGGATGCATCTGCAAGGCTTCGGCATAACAGCGACTCAGTTTGCGCCAACTGTGTGTTTCTTTGCAAAACTCGGCGTATTCGAGATAGAGTGAAACGTCGGAACGGTACTTTCGGAGGGTGCGAATCCAGAGCAAGTGAATGTGCTGAATGACGTGCTTGTCGCCAATGTGTTTGGTATTGTTGGCTTGGACTGCGGCCACCAAGGCGCCCTTTTCTTGCTGTTGCTGTTTCAGCAAGCGCTTGGAGCGCAATTGACGGAGTTTTTCGAGATCCATCTCCGCTTGGAGATAGCGCAGAAAGTCAGCCTTGCGAGGGCTTCGTCGACGGAGTGCGTATTCGGACTCGCGACGGCGGTCGACAATGGCGTGGATTTCAGTGGCGGAAAAGACTCCACGCTCTTGCAAATCTTGCAAGGGCGCGACCATTTGGTCTAACGCTGTCTGAACATGTTCCGCCATGGTTCAAGGGTTCAAGGTATGTATAGTAGGATGAGAAGCGAGTCAATAACGATAGAGACTACGGCACCCAACTATTTAATCTTTATGGTTGAAAACGGCCAATCTCCCAAAAAGTGAATGGTTTGGGGTTTTACCGGTAGGTCGCGCGGTTGTTGCGCGAACAAATCGATCGAAGGGGTCGATGAGAAACAATAATGGCGCGAAAAAAAGTGCGAATTCGAAAGTGCTCACGGTAGACCTAGTCTAACGGTAACCGGTAGACTAGAAATCGAACAAATTTCCTACAATAGACTGGTCTAGACTAGACCTACTACTACTAATTGCTACCGGTAGCGAGAAAATTCTCTGTAGACTTTCAAGAGTCTCAACTTATGTTACTTTTTCTATGATCTTTCATAGTTCACGGTTATGCGTATTACACAATGGTCACTGCCTTCTTGTGGTACGAATCAAAGACAGGGTCTCGCTTCTCGGAAAGCGCATCGACACCTTCCCACCAATCTGCCCGATTGTAGCAAATCGCTTGTAATGCCTCCCGTTGCAATGATTGCTCCAGTCCATCGCCTTGACGCTGGCGAATCGTCTGCAGCATAGTTCGAATCGCAACAGGATGTTGATCAGCAATCTTACTCGCCAACTTGTAGGCTGCACACTTGGCATCTTCTGCCACTCGATTTACAACGCCCAGCTCCAACGCTTCGTATCCATTAAAGCACTTTACAGTCAATAGGACTTCGTTAATAAACGCCGATGGACCTCCCAAGGCACATTGTAGCAAGTGCGAACCGCCCATGCCACCGTGGATGCCCAAGCTACTGAAAGTAAAGCCCAGGATCTTTCGTTTGGGCGCTGCCGTCCACAAATCACACGCCAGTGCCAAGCACGCTCCTGCTCCAATCGCGGGACCTTGAATCGCAGCGATAACTGGAACAGGAAGTCGACGGACACACAAAAAAAAGAGCTGTAGAACTGCAGCAAAATGTCCGCGTTCTCATGCACACTGTTGTCTTGCAAAGATTTCAGCCTCTCAAAATTGCCCCCAGCACTAAAGGAGTCGTCCCCTTGACCCCGCAAAACAATAGCATAAACGACTTGTTGACCGATAGTTAGATCGTGCGTTGATTTCTCGACAGAGGACCGCAAAGTCTTGGCCCATTTCGACCGTCAAAGCATGGTACATTGTACGTCTCTGGTGCTTGCAACGTGATAGTTCCGACTTTGGTTTCTTCGTTGACATCCTATCCCACCAGCTTTTCTGAAGATGATGGGGACGATGACTAAAGACTGCGATGTGACTGGCTAGACTAGTAAAGTGATGCAGTTTATGGAAAGGACGGACGAGGGCTCTCAGTGTCATGTTGATTTTCGTAATCGTTTTTGTATTTGTTGTAAAAATGCCTTCTTCCAGACCTTATCGTGTGACGAAAAGTGTCCTTCCACTGGTTCCTTTTTAGACACGGGACGCAGTTGCGGTACGTGTATCAACACTGCTTCATTGGGAGCTTTGTATTGCAGGGCTGCATGAAAGATACAGACGTACACGGCAAAAAGGAGTAAGATCAGGACAGTCAAGAGACCGACCAGAGACGGGCTCGGCTCGGGGCCTTTTAAAGTGCTTTCCTTCCATTTCTGCTTCTGTTTGGGGAGTAACATGGCGACAGTGAGAAGATACCACAGTATATACCAGGGTCAAGCGACGCAACAACACCCAACAACACCCTGCTGCGTATTATGGTGGTCACAAGCAAAAGGATGAGACATCAGTCATCCGTCATCCGTCATCCGTCACGATCGACGAAAATTGAGTCATTCTTGGGTCAGGGTAGATAAGAAAATTAATGGCGCGAAAGAAAGTAAGTTCTCAACGTCTCGCCAATAAATCTTCTTTCCGTTTCTCACCATGATGACACCAACGACGACGTCCACTGCGCTTGCTCACCAGCCAAAGACCCGGCCGAACATGCAAACAAAGCCTCTCAAGAATATCATGAATGTTGTTCTCTTGTGCTTGGCGTTGCTGCAAACGAGAGTGTCTAGCGTGAATGCGGTTCCCGTAAACGCCAGCGGCCCAAACTTCGTGTCAACAGCAAGGGGCATGAGTAGCGACAGCGACAGCGACAGCGACGACGCTTCTCTGCTTCAGCCGAACCCTATTTCCATTCCATCCCAATGTACAATCCACAATCATACCACTCGTTACGATCCACTGGCCTGCTGGCTGCAAAGCTTGCGCGTCAAGCTTCCCGACCAAAAGTTTCGTTCCGGCATTGTGACAGTGGGCATTCATGATTTGCTCTGCACCAATTTCTCGATTCAAGGCGTGGACTCGTCCTACCGACCATCTACTTTTTCCTCTGATATGAATGAAACACGTACAGACCCAGTCATGGAGATTGCCGTCTACAATATCAGTGCCGTCTGCCACGGTGGCTACAGCTCCACAGGCTTGTCGGGCCAACTGTCGGCGGCGGTCGCGGGCAACAATCCCGCGGTCGAATGGACCACAGCCGTGCACTCCTCCACCAACAATACCGCTCGTGTCCAAATGGCCGAATCAGTCTCCACTGTCGACTGTCAAACCGATTTGACCGTGGCGGCCTTGCACTTTACGGGCAGCATGTCGGCCAAACTCATTGACTTGTTTTCGTCCCAAATCGCCCGCTACGTTTCGGGAGAAATCAATGGACAAGTGTGTCCCGTCTTGGTGCAGTACGCGGATCCGGCTCTGACCGAAACCTTGCAGAGTATCAATAGATTCTTGGGACCCTACCTGTCACCTCCTACTACTGGTAACGAGACTGCAAACAATGCCGTCTACGAAACGGCAAGTTCGAGCCAAGTGCAAATAGAACGCCATCTCCTTCGACAACACGCGCAATCACCCGTATCATTCCTGCAACGAAACGAAGGAGACTCATCGCTGGTGGACTTGTCGACAGAAGCGTCAGCGCTAGTCTCGACTCTGCAAACAGTCAACAGCTTTGTGGAGACCTATTTGCACGCTGGTTTTTTGCGCCACTGGTTTTCGGCGGCCTCGGATTCCGATTCCGATTGCAACGACCACTGCGACTTTTTCTTTGACGGCGTGAATGGCGTGCTTCGGTCGTTGCTCAAGGACTCGGACGGCAAGTTGCACGTGCCAATACCTGCCAAGCTGCACCACGTGCATTTTGTGTGGCCCGAGTACGGCGCCATTGAATTGCAAATATTGACTGTCACCGTGTCGGGCGTGGATCAGTGGGAAAAGCTGACGCTCTTGCGACCCGCCAACACACGAGATTTCGTGTCGATTGTGAGGACTCTGGATCTACTGCAGCTCCAAGCCAATGTCAAAGTGATTGTGACGCCGATCCCAGGGGGCATGTTCCAAGGAGATACTCTCAAGGAATCCTTTCAGGTGCATTTGAACGCGTCGGCACTCGACGCGTTGGGAAATCTTTCACTGGAGATGGACCGCTCTTCCTTTCAAAATGTGACGGTTAGCTCTATTATCGACGTCGTCCAAGGCTTGCTGAGTCATAACGCCTCGGATCAGCTGTCATGCCTACTGGAGCCCATCCAGGACTTGCAAGTCACTGATTTTTCGGCTCGCATGCACCTGAACGGAGCCGCCTTTGTTCCCCTATCGCGAACAAAGATGAAAGATTCCACGGTAGTTGGCAAGCTGGAGCAAGACTTGGATGCATTGCTCAACAACTTCTTGCAGCTCTTTCTCAAAGAATATCAGCCCTTGGTGACGAACTCTATTTACGGGCTATCGCGAGGCCCGGCGAAGAATGCCTTGAATGTATTCTTGACCAACGCTACACAACCCAAGGTGCCATGTCCTGGACCGTCGACGGACCATGCTCATCCGCACTTGGTGAACTTTACCAAGGTTGAGCCTCTGGAGCGCCTCAACTCGTTTCTGGAAATGCCGCAGACTTTGCAACAGATGAACCAATACTTGGATTGCACGTCGGGCTTTCTCAGTCACGCGCTAAAGAAGCTGTTGTCGGCATTGCTTTCCACGGAATTTGCTGGCTTGGCGGTGCGCGTAAGCGACGTTCAGATCAAGAATGTTGGCAATATCCGCCAGCTCAAGCTCCTTGCACCTGAAGGAGACGGTATGCACCTGGATAACTTGTTCGATTATGGCACCACCGACGACTTTAATCGACCACTCATGTCAGTGGCTGCAGATATTTCCTACCCCCCACTCGACTTTTCGGCGTCGATTAATATGACGACCATGCTCAACGACGTCAAGGTCAGAGGAGGATCGATCCTTCACTACGACACCAATCTTTTACGCCAGATGTCGCTCGCACAGCTTGTCTCTCACGGGCAGTGCGGGCTGGTGCCAGTAAATGAGTATGAGAGCTACCGTGCACAAAGCAGTATTGCGCGCTTTCGGACTACCGTGAAGGCCAGAGTCGTGAACGGCTCTTCCAAGCCGGTAAACATTGTCATTGACTCGGACAGGTATCCTTCAGCCGAGAGCTTGGTGTCAGCTATTTTGGGTTGGGCTGTCAACTCGACACGCGACCTCACGGAAGTTGCTTTTATCTCGACACTATCCCACGCTGAAATCATGTGTAACGGACAAAGTAGAGAATATTCTGCATCCGGGGATGACGATGACAACTCCCAAAACTACGGTTTGATCTTTTTGATAGTCTTGGCTATCTTGTAAGTTGGCCCAGACATTTCGTGAAGCAAATCCTTGTATATCAATCTCACGCATTGTCTCTTATTAACTCCTCTGCAGCCTACTTGCTCAACCCGGTATTCTACTCATAATGAGAGTCGGAGAGAACGAAGATAACGATGATGATCAGAACGGGCTGCTGGAATCCCTCATGTCTCCTGGGTATTTGCAGCACATGGATGCGACGGATGCAGTAGACTCTGTAGACGAAGAACCATTGTCAACACAGCGAGAAGCACTGATGCACAGTTCTCGCATTCCGGAGCTAGCCCGTCTTCTCATTCCTATGCTGATTGTCGGGTGCATCGTCCTGCTATTGTCCAGCAATTTGAGTATGGGAGCTACGGTGAAGCTCACGGTATCAATGGACGATTCCGAAATCCTAAGTCTCCCGTCGCTCTTTGCTTTCAGTCTCTACAACACCGGGAAAGAGATGCTACAAGCTGAGATTTATCCGCTGTTCTTGCTGATTGTCGTGTTTTCAGGTATTTGGCCATACGCAAAGCTGGGCCTCATGCTCTTTGCTTGGAGTGCGCCCAAGATGAGACTCGGGACCGACCGCCGCGGAAGCCTCCTGCTCGCACTAGATTCGCTGGGAAAGTTCTCGCTGGTAGATACATACGTGCTGGTCTTGATGATGGTGGCCTTTCGGTACCATCTCGACCTATCCGAAGACACTGCTATCGATGTGTACGTCGTGCCAAAGTTTGGATTTTTTGGTTTTTTGCTTGCAACCAGCGCATCACTGGTGGCCGGGCACGTCTTGGTCTACTACCACCGTCGATCCGAGATTCATCTCGTGACCGAAAGCACACCGGCAGAACAGCTTTGTGAACACGCCTTTGAATTGGACGACGACAATCGCCAGCTATCGAGAAGATTCCAACTGATTCTCGGAGCTATTTTGTTTGCCACGTTCGTCCTGCTTAGTGTTGGTATTACTCAAGAGAGCTTTGTTTTTGAGTTTGACGGTCTCGCCGGCATGGCGCTTGGCGACGCCAGTCGTTCAAGCTATTCATTACTCTCGCTGGGATCCTCCTTGCGTCAAAGCGCGGAAGATTCGTCGGATCTAGGCATTCTGGGCTTGCAAATTGCATACTACTTTTATGCGGTCGTGACACCCTTTTGTTGCCTCTTCTGTCTATCGATACTAATCATATTTCCCATGCCGCTCAAGAGACAGTTGTTTCTCTTGACACTGGCCGAGATTAGCAACGCTTGGAGCGCGGTAGAGGTCTTTGCGATATCCATTGTCGCTGCTCTCTTGGAGATTTCCACTTTTGCGTCATTCATTATTGGTCATCGATGCGATTTCATCAAGGATATTCTCAAGGAATATTCTGACACTGGCATGACATGCTACACGGTCCGATCCTTTGTCGCTGGGAACGCCGTGTTCTTGGTCACTGGCGTCATGCTGTACTCTTTCATCGTTTCGACGCTCTTGGGCTTGGCACACACTGCCGTGAACGAACGAGTTCGCCTGTACAGCATCAAGGAAGGACCCGTGGACCAGTTGTTGACCAGTGGAAACCACAGGCCTCACACGTGGGTCCAGCGGCTGAGCGTACGGTGGCCAGAATTTACTAGATGGATATGGCGCGACGACTCTGACTCTGTTAATCTTTCGAGAATCAGTGATGGACCGCCGATCCAAGGCGGTGACAGTATTCCGTCGCCATGGCAAAAGAAGGATGCTTTTGAAGACGAATGGAAGGAAGCCGCCGAGCGGGATCCAGCTTGGAAAGAGTGGAAGGAGGCGACGCAAGTAACTTAATGTAAAGAAAATATATTGTTTTCGTGCTGTTTCTATTCATAGCTTTGCTATGATCGCCTTGCATCTTGACGTCTCAATCATCATATTCAACAAGCCCCGTCCCTGCTGGTAGCAATGGCCTCGACCCACTCTATATTCGTCCTGGATAGCATTGCGATGCCCCGTCGCGTCCTCCAACAAACGCCTACTCGGATTTCATTCCGAGTTTAGCTTTGACTTTATCTTCACGTACCATTTCGAGTTGGCTCTCTTCGACTTCCGTTCACGGTTCCATTTCGTCTATACGAATCACCTCTTCATCGTCCAACTCCTCCATTCGAGGGAGGTGCAGGGGTTCCATTGTTGAAATTGTGGCCACCATTCCAGCGTTTTGTCGGTGATTTTAAGAGACCATTTTAACGCGGTGCGCTTTAATACAGTACAATACCCTACCCTACCCTACCATACAGTAATACCTGCAGTAAGTACCGTCCAAGATGACCATGACTTTTATCTATAAAACAAAGTCATTACTGAATAAGTAAGCCGCTTTGCTCCGCGGCGGGTCGTGCACGCGGGCGACACAACGCAGAACACCCGCATGCATCCATCCGTGCCACCATACCACAGACACGGCCTCAGACACAGAACCCTTTCTCTCGCAGAGGTCTTCTTGTAGGTCTCGTTGCACTCGCCACTCGCCACTCGCTCCTGCCTCTCAGCAGACTTACCCTATCGTCTTTCAGCAGGAAAGACTCGTCTGCTGCAAGCTGGGGTTCTTTGACGACTGCGGTGGCATGTCCGTCGATAGTAGAGACGGTAGCCACCACAATGACAACGACAACGACGACGGCGGTGGCCACACCAACAACGGCACGATGGGCCCGAAGAATAGCAACAACAACGGCAACAACAACAACGGCAACGGCACGAACCACTCTCGTCATCACATGCCCCAGCCTCTCAAGCGAATGCTGGCCGCCCTGGAACACTTTCCTCACTTTAACTTGCTCGGTCGCCGCAAGGCTTCCGAAGAACAGGCCGCCCAAGAAAGAAACGAACTGCACGTCAAAACCAACGTCATTCTGCACGGCACGACGGATCCGGACGGACATGTCCAAGATATCTTTTACGACGCCGTCGAGATTGGAGACGGCCATCACTGCGATGAATTCAAGGTGGAATACCGACGAGAATCCATTGTTCTCAATAATATTCTAGAGCGTCAAAGCACGAGCGATCTACCAGCTCTGCAGGATGCTGCTGCTGCTGGTACGAATTCACAGGTCGCAACGGTCAATTCCATAACACGCTTACCACCAGCGCCGCCCAAACCACCCAAGGAACTGCCCTTGCGTTTTCTTCGGGCCGGCAAGGGCGACACGGAAGAAGGACTCAAGCGGTACCGCGCAACCTTGGCCTGGCGCAAAGAACAAGGCATGGATACTATCTTGGGGGAACCCAATGAAAACTTTGGGATTATCAAGCAGCACTATCCGCACTTTTTGCATCTGCGAGGCAAGGATTTCGAACCCTGCTACTACGAGCAACCGCCCAAGACCAATTTGAAAGCAATGAAACAAGCTGGTGTTACCTTGGATGCGCTCTTGCGTCATTACGCCATGGTGACCGAGTTTCAGTGGCAGTATTTGGAACGCGACGATTTGGCGCGGTCGATTACCGTGATTGACTTGCAGGGCATGCGATTCTTGGATTTTGCCGGCGAAGTGATTGATTTTGTCAAGCGGGCCAGTGAGTTTACGGGGCAGCATTATCCTGAACGAGCTGGTTACGTCTTTGTCATTAACGTGCCCGGGTGGTTCAAGGCTATTTGGACTGTCGTCAAGCCAATGGTGGACGAGTCGACTCTAGAAAAGATTTATATACTGCGCGGCAAGGATGAAGTTCGAGAAAGCTTGCTAGAGCGCATTCCACAGGAAAATATTCCACCCGAATACGGAGGCACAAGTATGCCCTTGGGAGAGTCGCCGGAAGAACTATTGTTGCGAGATTTGATTGCGCACAACAATGCCTTGGCTCGAGGTGAACAACCTTGTACAGGGTCCGATGGAAGTAAAGCCTGCCGATTTTGTAGCTGGCAACCAGCGAGAAGTTATTGAGAGTTAAGAAAGAATAGTTTACTCGTAGTAGAGGATACCATTGTGACATTTGGTTGCTGCTGCATGAAGGCCAGCAGGGGTTGAGCTGCAAGCTGTGTTTACAGCGCAAGGGGTGGAAACGTGTAATACTTGGGTCGATTGTTCAAGCGAAAGTGCAGCCACGCCAAGGCCGTGCCATTGGTCGAGAACTAGAATGGCTACTTTATCACCATTGTCGTCTCGTAATCGATCCAGCAAGGCGGCGGTGGCCTGCTGCCGCACGACCGTGATTTGATGCGGCGACGCTAGTGTGCGTACTCGAGTGAATCTACCGTATTTGCGCCAATTGTCTGAGGGATACCAGCGCGGCATCTCCCGCCACCTTGGGAAAGGTCCCCGCCGTGGCAGCAATACCCAAACCAGACATGTAATTAGCTCGTGGTCTAGCAATTTCTTGACTATTATATATATATATATATATATATATTGGCACTACTTACTAACTTAGGGCTCGAGCGCACATACCCAGGTAAAGTGCACGAGTGCGCAACGCTTAGTAATAGTACAGTAGTGCAGAATGGCCTATGGCAGCATACACCTTTGGGAACTCGTCGTTTGGGAGTTTATGAATGATGCATTTTACTTGCATTCAAATTATGTGGATATATGAATTTACATTTTATATTATATTGCAGGGAGCCTGTGGTTGTTCTATAGTCGTAGACATGTTTTACTGTAGGGCCTAGTGCTACTCACGCCTCCCAGCCTTGCTCCTTGAGCATGCCGCTAATATTACGAGCTTGCTGATCAGTGAACCAGGTGGCGGCCTTACAAGTTGCAAGAAGCATTCGCATATCCAACCGGTAGTGCTCTGGATTATCAGAATAGTTTTGCTCGAGATCATCTTAGCAACTCTTGAGGCAGTTGTATATCCTGTTGCTATCAATATGGACCGTCTTGTCCTCAAGGTTTCGGCAAACAAATTGGGTTAAACGAACAACGCTTGTTCGATTGTATGCATAGCCTCCATTCGCAGCAATCAAAGGATAATCCATCGTTTCCACTTTTCTTTGCAATAGTGCATTCTCCCTCGCCAGTTCTGCAAGTGCAGATCGGACACCAGATCGGAGACGATCTTGCTCGGATGCATTCTCCCTCGCCAGATCTGCAAGTGCAGATCGGAGACGATCTTGCTCGGATATCAGCTCTCGATTATTTTGCTTCAGCCCAAAATTCTCTCCTTCTAGATCGCGTATGGTAACTTCTAGTTCTCCCTTGAGAGCCTGAACTTGCTGACCACGTTGGCAGTTCTCGATGTGCCTCGTCAAGTCTGCGATCGAACCAGTCCAAGAGCATCCAGAAGCATTCTTCTCACATTTTACGGTCACACTACTCCAGACCCTGTAAGCAAAGGATCCATCTCGTACCAGTCTAATTTGACTAGGCCAGCATTCGTTTCGATCAATGTGACAGATTGGTTGCATCGATACACTGCGATGGAGGCACTCCTTGCAAAAGACGTGCTCACAATGGGCAGTTTGCGCTGGAACCAGCGGTAGACTCATACAGATGGAACAAATGAGATCTTGTGGAACTTCTTCGGGTCTCACCGGAACTACCATCATAGTGCTTAGCTGCCACCACCACCACCACCACCACCATTCCTGTAGTGCATTGTGCTGTGCTAATCGTTACCGCTACAGGCTACAGGCAGTTGACGCTAGACGCTATCCATACGACGTTGTACATTGTACCACAGGTACCGCTACCGGTAGTCTACCTGCCAGCAGGTAGCGTAGTCTACAGCGTACCAGTTGTCTGACATTTAGAGTTTTTATATTTATCTTCCCTCAAGAATTGTAAGAACGACCATACCACGATGACAATACCGCTTCCCGTCTGCTCAGCGAAGTCAAGCATCGTCGGGCCCGGTTAGTACTACGGTGGGGGACCACGTT